>Ga0315279_10000546_pt1 | contig 74096 bp, 67 predicted proteins | sample YL17G06_20_MG_FD_203694 | JGI IMG/M metagenome (GOLD analysis project Ga0315279, IMG submission 203694) | Sediment microbial communities from Yellowstone Lake, YNP, Wyoming, USA - YL17G06_20 | ecosystem: Environmental > Aquatic > Freshwater > Lake > Sediment | place: USA: Wyoming | collected...
GTACGGCGCTGTCTATGGTGCATTCACGGGCGGAGCTGCAGTCTTGGCTGCTAGAGCGATAAAGAACGTCAAAAGCGTGGAATGGTATGACTTGGGTATGCCTGAAGCCATGTGGGTTTTCGAAGTTCAAGAATTTGGGCCCTTAACGGTTGCCATTGACTCGCATGGAAACAACCTATTCACTGACATTCAGAAAAGTGTGGAAGAGAGCAAGCTGAAGATCTATCAGAAACTGGGCATAACGCCATAGTTTGAACAATCATTTTCTTACTTTTTTCTTTTTGAACCTGTTTTGTGGATAAGTATTCAGAATTGTGTTTCGTGTATCAGAAGATTTAATATTCAACTGGTTCGACTAGAACAAAGGGAAACAACGCATGTTCAGAACTCTAAGAGACAAAATCACTCTCTCCGGCACAGTCGTGCTAATGGTAGGTGTAGGACTGTTAATATTCACTTTCGCAAGCGCTTACGGTTTCTTAACATCAGGCCTTTCAATAATCACTTCCGGCGACCTTGTACGAACATTTGGCGAAGCATTCGCTCCACTCATCGCAACGTCGATACACACAATGTACTTGGGAATAATGGGTTGGATTGGCTCAATTCTAACGATACGAGGGGTTACAATACTTTCGCAAGCACGCCAAACAACTGTGGTTCCTGAAGAAGTACAGACAGAGGCAATCAAAGAAAAACCACAACTCGCGCAGAAGGAAAAGAAAGCAGAAAAAGTCGAGAAACCTGAGGGCGAAACTAAGAAGCCAGAAGCCAAGCCACCAGAAACAAAACCGCAAGAAACCAAACCCTATGAACCAGAAATCGTCGTCCTAACTCCCGAACCGATACAACAGACACAGCAGACGGAGCAGAAGCCGCAGAAAACTCAAGAGGACAAGCAAGGCTCTTAGCAACTTCTTTCGTCGACAATACTCCATACTGGAAGAGGGACAACCATGAGGGTACCGATCAGAATCATAGGGATTGTCACTTCTATCTTTTGGATCTTCCTCATCATTTTCTCAGCATCAGCAATCTACTCTTTGAAAGACATTCAGTTCAGCCTGGGACAGCCGCAGGTCAGCACAACAGAAGATAATCAACTGTTGTTTTCGTTTCCGGTGTCCATTACTAACACGGGTTTCTATAATCTAGGACACTTCAACATGTCCACGAAAATTTTGAACGTGGATGGTTCTGAGGTTGCAAGAGGGTCCACATTCGTACCCATCATAGTTCAGGGTCAGACGACAAACATCACCCACGATATGAGGTTAAACATCATTGATTTGCTGCACACCAGTCCAGACTTGTTGTTGAATGACACAGAGTTGAGAGTTAATGAAACTGTGAGTATGAGTGCTGCAGAAATAGTTCCAATTCAAGCTTCCTCTTATCTGCCTATACCATGGGGAGCACCACTTCACAATCTGGCGTTGGGCATGCCTGAATTTGGAGCATACAATTCGACCCACTTGCGAGTCAACATCCCGTTCAGTTTTGAAAACCACGCATTTTTCGATCTCACAGGATCAGTGAAAGCTCGCATTTACAACAATGCCAACGTGCTTATCGGTCAAGGGCAAACCAACATGGAAGTGTCTCAACGTTCGCCATATCATGGGGACCTAGAACTCTACATACTATCCAGGACAATACCCAGAACTCACGTTGAAGTCCTTTTCACTACACAGTTTTTCAAATATGGCCCACTGGTGATTGACTATGGAAGCTGAGGAAGGCACTAATCTAAAACCGCGAATTCGGAAAAACATATTCAGAGTGTTGAAAACAACGATCAAAGCCGTAATCATCGGCGTAATCTACGTGCTTCTGTTACAGGTTTTAGCACCAGCTTCAGTGATGATTCCAGGCTTACAGGAGATTGTTGCTACGTTTGTGATAGTGTATGTGGTGTTGATGGTTGTGGGCGATTTGACTTCAGGCACGATTTTTCAGCATTTCTTCAACGGAGCAAAATCCTTGTTTGTCATTGGTTATCTGATCTTCTCATTGAACAGCGGAATCCTCGACTACACCTTTGGAAACGTAAATCTGATTATTGACGTTCGCCTTTTCCTAATCGTCGCTATGTTACTGGGACTGCTTGGACTGGCAAAATCCATACTTCAGGCGATAAACTACGTAAATGAAAAAGTTGAACTCACAAGCGTCTGAACTTGCTAGCAATGTTCCTTTACAATTTTACGGTCATCACGAAGGCGTCTTCTCCGTCTGCGTAGTAGCCGTGTATCGTACGGGTAACTTCAAATCCCAGCTTCTTGTAGAGGGAGACTGCTTCTTGATTAGTCACTCTGACTTCCAGGAAACACTGTTTCGCGTTGTACTTTCGCATGCCCGCCATAGCCTGAGTTACCAGAGCTTCTCCTATGCCTTTGCGTCTGTGTTCCGGTAGAACGGCTACTGAAACAACGTGTCCCTTCTTCACAAGACCGCTCAAGCCCATGCTTGAAAGGCCCACTTCGACCCGGCACATGATATAGCCAGCGATCTTTCCATCTTCTTCCGCGACTACAAAAGTTTCAGGGTGACGGCGGAACAAATCTACAAAAAAGATGTCTGTGTAGTTTTCTGGAAGACAGGTTTGATTAATCTGAGTCACGCTTGCCAAGTCGTTCGTACTGAATTTCCGAAGTGCGTAGGCACCCTGCAATTCTTTTTTCCCCGTTTAGTGTCAAAGCCTAGACTTCGAAGTGGCTTAAACACTTTTCTCACGTGAACGCTATTTCACATACGATTCTTTTATCCAGACTCTCGTGCCATCCGTATCCATGCTTGCTTTCAGCCCCATGGGTAAAGGCACGTTAGGCGTGTAGTGACCGAAATCCATGTTTGCGATTATTGGAAAATCATATTCTTCGGCTACTTCTAGGATGACTTTCTTCACTTCGTTCGTCATGTCCTTCACTGTGCTCGGCGCGTTGGGTTCTTCACCTCTAATTTTGCCGACCAGCATGCCATGGGTCTTGTCAAACAGGCCGATTTCCCTGAACTGAGTCAGGTCTTGGTCTATCTTGTCAAGCGGTTTTGCCGTGCATTCCCAGAAGAATATTATTGGTTCATCGATTTTCGGGAAGTAGGGAGTTGCAAGCAACGTTTGCAGCGAGGGTATGTTTCCGCCGAACAGTTTGGCTTCAGCTTTGCCTTCTCGCCAGATCTCCCACTGCGTGAATTTTGGTAACAGTCCAAGCGGCGACGCGTTTTTTGTGACTTTGAAGAAAAGGTCCATTTCATACTTGGCTTCCCTGCGTTTCATGTCTGCTCCGAAACCAAAAACAACATCCGTTTGATGCAGACCGCTGAGACCTGTCTTAGCCAGAAAGGCAGTGTGAAAAGTTGTGATGTCGCTCATGCCGGAAAATATTTTGGGGTTAGCCTTTATCAAAGCATAATCCAGATGACGGAGAGTCTGAATTGCAACCTGTCCGCCCATAGCGCAGATGATAGCTTTTGCTTCTTTGTCGGCAAACATTCTGTTGATGTCTTCGGCTCTCTGAACGCCTGTTCCTGCCATGTAACCCAAGTGTGAAAGCTTGACAGTTCTGCCTTCTTTCACTTTGAAGCCGAAGGCTTTCAGATTCCGTATTCCTTGATCGTACATCTTCTGAAAAAGTTGAACTGGATGAGATGGCGCAATCACGCCGATTGTGTCGCCGTTATCGAGTTTGGGAGGTTTCAACACTTTCATTTGGCTGCCCCTCCTCTGCAAGCGTTCTCACTTCTGGCAAGGTGTAATTGCCATAAGGCATAGTCCAGACTCTTGCATTCTTTCCTGCAATGTTGAAGGCCTGATTCAAGGCATCATTCACGGCCCTTGCAGTCTTTAGCCTGAAAACCGAAGCAGCATAGTAGTCAGGCATGGATGAAACCAGAATTATCTGAGCTTTCTGTAATGCCTTCAAATAATAGTAAGCCTTAGACCCGCCCACAACAAAGTTGCGTTTGATTTCTCTTTCTACAACCCTCAAATCGCTATATTTGACCATCCAATCGTAGAAATCTTGGTTGCCATGACCGTCCGGCAACTCGGCGACAAGCACGATGACCCCGCCTCGCTTGACAACTTCCAAAGCGTTGTCAACAGCCTTGTAAGCTTCAAAAAGATTCAAATCCGCAGGATTCCCGCCTGGGCTCACAACAACAATGTCTGCCCGACGGTCTACTTGAACGCGATACATTTCATCGACAAGTCTGACTCCTTCATAGAACACTTGATCCATGTCACCTGCAAAGGCCTTGACAACCTCATGCCTGGTGTTAATGACAACGTTAAGTGCAAAATCTACCCTGACCATTTTCGCAGCTTCAACCATGTCCTCGTGAACTGGGTTCTCGTTGAGAACACCTGTTTTTGAATGTGCATCCAAGAGCAAGGCGTGGTTGTGTTTCACTGTTGTTTCGCCCGAGATTCCGGGCAAGATGCTTTTTCTTCCTCCACCGTACCCGGCGAAGTAGTGGAAACAAACGTCTCCTGTAAGAATCCTTACCTCTGCATCCATGAAAACATGGTTCAAGAAGACTTTAGTTCCGGACTTGCGAGTTGTTCCTACGTCAACAAGGTCTTGGGCTCCAGGGTCGTGACTCACCGTCTTTACACGGTTGACAATTGCTTCCCCCAGGAGTCTGACAGCCTCGTCTTGAGTGACAGGGCGGTGCGTTCCGCAGGCAAAAATGACAGTTACGTTTTCGTCTTTTGCTCCTGCCGCACTCAGCTCATCAAGAATTGGAGCAATCATTAGTTGGCTGGGAGCCGGTCTGGTCACGTCATCCACAACTATCGCTACTTTGTTTTCAGGCTTGACGATTTCACCGAGTCTCTTCGAGCCGAGCGGCTCTTTCAAAGCTCGTTCAATTTCAGCGCGAGCATCTTTTGCACCAGATTTTTCTCGCGGGTCTATGGAGCCTAGGAAATTCCGCGTCGGAACCCTCACACAAACCTCTGATTTTCCGTAGGGCAGCCAAGCATCAACCATGCGGCATCACTTGAATACTGAAACACCTAGCCAGAATTATTAAGCCTTGTCTAGAAAGCGAGACAGTACATCGACGGGACTTATGTCTGTGAATTCCAGTTGCAGTGTGAAAACAGAAAAGGATTAATGCGGTGTCACATGTTCTATGAGGCAAGTTCAGAGGTGTCATGGCGGTGAAAACATACTTGACCATTTGGTTCAGCAGCGAAGGCGCAGGACCAGTTGAAGTTGTTGACAGACTTCGCTCTCTAGGATTCAAACCCTTAAGAGGCTACCATGACCACGTGTATGAGTGGAAGAAAAATGTGGAGCTTGGAGACATTCTGCAACTTACAGATAAGGTTCATGAGACGCTGAAAGGTCTGAAGGTTCTGTATAAGATAGAAACTGAGTAAAAGAAAGAGGTTTTTGCTCATTCACCAGCCATAGTGACTCCAACAAGCTTGACTGTTGGAGAATAGTTTTCAGCACTGTTCTTCAAATCTTTTCCTAGGCTTTCTATCCCTTTTTGGAGTAGTTCATAGAAGTTCCCAGAGACCACGATTCCTTTGAGCGTTTTTGTCAGTTCACCGTTTTCCACACGGTAACCATGTGTTATTGTGGCGTTCAGGTTTCCGCTTACAGGGTTTGAAAGCCATTCTCCGATAGTCGTATCAACGTAGATACCGCGTTTCGTTTCGCGAATCATTTCCTCGGGTTCTGCGTCACCTGTTTTCAACACCAAGTTGCTCGGTGAGGGTTGCGGTTTAAGCCAATATCCAGCACGCCCAGCGTTTCCAGTTGACTTAGCGTCGGCTTTCAAGGACGTGTAGATGTCATAGAGGTAGTTTCTGAGGACTCCTTTTTCGATAATTGGGGTTCTCTGGGTTGGACATCCTTCATCGTCAAAGGTGCATGTTCCCCATCCGCCTCGCATGGTTCCATCGTCAATGACAGTAATGTTTTCAGAAGCTATCTTAGTCCCGAGTTTGCCGGCGAGGGGGGATCTGCCCTTTTGAACCCAGTCTGCGCTCACTGATGGACCTAGGAATATTCCGAGAAGGTTCGCAAAAATCTGGTTTCTAAATATGACAGTTGCTTTGCCGCCTGGCATCGGTTTGGCCTTCAAGAACTTAACAGCTTTGTCTGCCGCGCTAACAGCCAAGTTTTCAAAATCTATCTCTTTCCAGAACCTAGCCTCTTGATGCTCGTTTCCAGTGCTTTCCATCCCTGAATCAACGGCTTTAGCCCGGATCCACACAGTTATGCCTGTCTCTTTTCTTTCAGCACTCTCATTGTAGCTATTCACAATCGTGGTTCTTGAACTGCCAAGCATCAGAATTCCACGAGTCGGTTTGACTCGCTTATCATATTCTGTGATGAGTGCAGTCGATGAGAGGAGCCTGTCCACTATTTCCTTGTATTCCATGTTCTCCAGTTTACTGTCATAATATCCTTCGACAGGAGTTTTCCCGTATTTCCTGTTGAAGTGTTTCCAGTCAGGGTCTTCAGGTGCCACTTTGGCCATCTTGACTGCCTTTGTCGCAGCTTCGCCAACCTCTTTGCCGTTCAGAATCGAGGTTGAATACATTGCTGTCCGTTTGCCCAGACCTATTCTTAATCCCAAGCCGATGGACTCAATCGTTTTGAAACTTTCAATTTGCTCGGCGAATTCGACCATGATTGTCTTGGTTCTCTGGACATAGGCTTCCGCTTCAGTTGCCTTCAACTTCGAAGCTTTGCTAACAGCCAGTTCGGCAGGTTCCACTTTGTCATCTCCCTCCGACCGTCATCTTGCGAACCCTGATATGTGGGCCTCCAAACCCTACAGGAGCTCTCTGCCCGCTTTTTCCACAACCGCCAAAAACGCCTGTTTTGACAACGAGGTCTTTCCCAACGGCATCAACTGTCTTCAACGTGTGAAGAATTGAACCGCTGATAACCACTCCTCTGACAGTTTCGGCCAGCTCCCCTTTCCTTATGATCTTGGAAGGGCCAACTCCAAACGTGAAGGTACCCATGCCCACCTCGACTTCCCCGCCAGTTGAGCCTCTGCCGCGGACATATACGCCTGAGTCTATGTCTTCTATTAGCTCTTCGAATTGACAGGTGCTCGGCTGCATTACATAGTTTGTCTGCCTGACTATTGGTAGATTCTCAAAATCTTGAGCACGACCGTTACCAGTTGCTTTGCCGCCGAGTTTTGAAGCTGATTCCCTGTCGTAGATGAAGCCTTTTAGAACACCCTTTTCAACTATCACTGTCTTCTCTTTTCTCACACCTTCATCGTCAAATGGACAGTAGTATCCTCTTTCAACCACTCCTTCATCAACTATAGTCACATCTTCACTTGCTAACCGAGATCCTGTTCTGTTGTTGAGTACAGACTCTCCTGAAGACACCAGGTCGCCTTCGGAAGCATGTCCAAAGGCTTCGTGAAGAAGAACCCCCACGATCTCAGGGTCGACGACTACCGGATAGGTTCCTGGCGGTGGACTCTTTGAACTGACAGCCTCTAATGCAAGCTCAGATACGCTGTGGGAAAAGGAGTTCCAGTCTTTGGACTTGATGAACTCGAACCCTGCGCACATCGATTCTGAATGTGGAACCCACTCCATAACGCCACCAGTCTGTGCAACGCTAGTATGCATCAGTCCAACCATTGTCGTCTGCACGGTCGTTCTGCTGCCCTCAGAAGAACCGAACCATCTGTAATCCCTTGTAATCCCAAGCCTGGTTGATGCACTTTTGATTTTGTCATTGATCCAGGCGGCTTTGTTAGTATCCAATGCGATGGAGACCTTTTCTTCAGAAGAAACATCGAAAGGATCGATCTTTACGTTGGATTTGACGTTGGCCTTGCTGATCTTGACATCGACCAATGATGATTCTCCATTCTTAACTGCCTTGGCAGCTTTGACAGCGTTGTCCAATGTCTTTTCGACATTCGTTGGGCCTAGGTCGCTCGAAGAAGCAAAACCCACTGCTCCGTTCAAAAACACTCTTATTCCAAAACCACTGAGCTTCCTTGAAGAATAACCTTCCAAAACCTTGTTCTCAACTGACACCAACTCGCTGTCATAAGACTGAAAACGCACATCAGCATACGAAGCTCCACGCTTAACCGCTTTGTCGAGTATCTTTTCTAACCCAACAGTCTCTTCGCCTTCTTTCAACTCGTCCACACCGCCAATTGCAGAGTGCTACAATATAGAAATGAACTGCATAATTAGTTTGCCATCGACGATTTTCGTGCTGGAATAAGTTCTTAAGATGCAAACGCACTAGTTATCAAACATCGAGGAATTGAGCATGTCAATAAATAAGACTCCGTCAAAAAACGAAATTTACTTCGTATGGTTCAACCGATATGCTGGAGTGACCATTAAGACTCCATCGAAAACACTCCTTGTAGATCCGGTTGATGTTAAACCCCGAGACTTCAAAACTGTTGATGCGGTTCTAGTGACTCACGAGCATTATGACCATTTAGATCAGCCTCTTGTGGCGGAGCTTCATAAGCTGACGCAGTGCATGGTTGTGGCTGATCCAACATCCGCGAGAAGACTGAAGAACGTCATTCCCCCTGACAAGTTGCACGAAGTCCAGCCTGGTTCTGAAGTGAAGATCGGCGAAGTCACTGTGAAGGTTGAGAAAAGCAACCATCCGCCAGCTGCGACGCCGGTATGCTTCGTAGTGACAAGCGAGGACGGGGTGAAAGTCTTCCACACCGCAGACAGTCTGCCATATCCTGAGATGATAGCTGTTGGTGAAAGAGAGAAGTTGGACTTGGTTTTCTGCACGGTCGGGATCGCGCCAGGCGCTTCGCCTGAAGCCGGCGTGGACATTGCGAGATTGACGAAGCCTAAAGTGGCCGTGCCTTATCACACGGGCGCAGCATCGGACCAAAAGAGGTTTGCTGAACTGCTCAAGAAGGAGTTGCCGAAGATCACATGCTTGATACCTGAAACAGGCAAAATTTACCAAGTCTCTAAGAAGGCGTGAAACGTTGCCTGTGGAAAAGAAAACTGAAGACATGAAAGTTGAGATCTGCAAGGTCCTCGACCGCATAGGAGCCTTGAAGTTTGGAGCCTTCAAGCTTACAAGCGGAAAAATGAGCCCCTACTACATAGACCTTAGAATCGTCCCAAGCTTCCCAGATTCTTTTCAGAAAGTCTGCGATTCCTACGTTACATTCATAAAAACTGAAATTGGAACAGACAACGTTGACAGAATAGCAGGAATCCCCGTTGCAGGAATACCCTTTGCGTCTGTTGTTGCTTTCAACTTAAGGAAGCCATTCTTGTACGCGCGGAGAGGCGCTCGCCATCATGGTAGAGAAAGAAGAATAGAAGGAGTGATTGCTCCAGGAAATCGCGTGTTGCTACTTGATGACCTTGTTACGACAGGGCTTTCATTGCAGAAGGCGGCGAAAGCGATTGTGGCTGAAGGCGGTGTGGTAACCGATTGCGTTGTGCTCATAAACCGTCAGGAAGGCGGGAAAGAGAGGCTTGAAAAAAATGCCATCAAGCTTCATGCACTGCTTAGCATTACAGAAATTACAAGCACTTTGCATGAATTAGGAGCAATCGATGAAGATCAGCTTAAGACTATTCTGAAGCAGGTCAAGAAAGAACAAGAAAAGGCAGAGTCAAAGAGTGGACAGTAGCCTATTCATAGAATATTAGGGCCTGTTCTTCCAAAATCTTGTGGAGCTTGTAAACTGCATCGAAGACATCCTGTTCTTTCTTTGCGCCGGTGCAAACAAGCTTGCCGCTTGCGAACAACAGTATTACGACTTTAGGCTCTTCCATCCTGTAGATTAGACCTGGAAACTGTTCTGGTTCATACATTGTCTTTCCAAGCGAGTAGGCGGCCTTTTCGAGGTCTATCATGCCTCCAAGGCTTACTGAAGCAACGATGTTTTGTATCTTCAATTCAGGTTTGCTTATGATTATGATTCCGCCTTTCCTCAGTTCTTTGATGACTTTCATGACGGCTCTTCGGGCTTCTTTTTCTGATTTTGCGCCTGTGCAGACCATTTTGCCAGAGTTGAAAATCAATGTGGCTGTCTTTGGGCTCTTGAGCCTGAAAACAAGGCCAGGGAACTGTTCTGGACGGTATTCGACTCCTGGATAGCTTTTTACAACGGCGTTCAAGTCAACCTTCTGGTTTAGTGTGGCAGAAGCGACGACGTTTTCGATCTTTATGATGGCCTTGCTTTTCGGCATTGAATTTCACTTCGAATTACTCAAGTGCTTAAATACCCTTTATAAAGCCTTAGGTCAAAGCTATTTGCTGTAGGTATGTCAGAGAATTTGAACGCTTGATGCTTTAAACGCCAAGAAAACATGGCTGCCTAGGTTAAGTCCCATTTCTTGAAAAGAACGTCTGGTTATCTGCACCGTGAATGATTTACCAGCATCCACTCTCAGTCTGACAACAGAATCCAGATCCAAGATTTCGACTATATTTCCTTCCAAAGAGTTTCTCGCGCTTGACGTGATAGATGTCTTAGAAAGAATTATGTCGTCCGGACTGATGAAGACCGAGATCTTGCCAGTTCTTGGAGCGACTGCCACTATTCTAACGTCATTTCCAACATCGACTACAGTTGTGCCGTCTTCGACCACTCTTGCTTCTCCTGCAAAAGTGTTTTCCACCGCAGCAAAGCTTGCCAGCGTCTTTGACAGTTTTCTGAAGATCTCCGCAGGTGACCCGATTTCGCTAATTTTACCATTTTCCATCAACGCAATGCGCATGGGCAAATTTTTAGCTTGAAACATGTTGTGAGTTGCCATGACAACTGTAGTTCTCTGTTGGCGATTGATTGTTGTTATGGCTTCTTCAATTATGGAGGCATTTCTTGGATCTAGGTTTGCCGTTGGTTCGTCCAACAGAAGAAGTTCGGTTTCCAAAACCAAGGCTCGGGCAAGCGCTACCCTCTGTTGTTCTCCTCCTGAGAGTCTTTTGGCATGTCTTTGCTGCGAGTCATTCAGTCTGACTAGCGCCAGCACTCTGGCAACTTTTTCATCGATCTGTCGTTTTGATATTTTTCTCACTTTCAAGCCATAGGCAACATTGTTGTACACCGTTGTGTTGAAAAGTGTAGTTTTCTGGAAAACCATCGTGGTTTCCATTCGGAACTGCGCGATATTCCTGTCCGTGACTTTGGTATTGCGAAAATAGACTTCGCCATCTGAGGGAGTGTCGATAGAAGCCAGAATTCTCAGGAGTGTTGATTTCCCAGAACCGTTAGGTCCAAGAAGCGCCAAGACCTCTCCTTGCATGACTTGCAGGTTCACTTCGTCTAAGGCTGTTATTCCAGTGAAGTTTCTGGTTACGTTTCTGAACTCCGCGATGCAGCTCATTTTCTTCTCCTTTGAATCACGTTTACTGTTAAGGTTATCCCGAAAACTATCGCGAGCAGTATGATCGTGAGGGCAATGCTGATTCCTATGTTGCCTATCTGGGTTTCATTTGCAATTACGGTTGTTAGGACTTGAGTCGTGTGAAATATGTTTCCACCTACCATCTGCGCCACGCCCAACTCTGCAATCGCCCGATTGAAGCTTGCGATTCCCGCTAGGACGATGCTGCTCGTTGCTTCTCTCAGCACGGTTGTAGAAGCTTGCGAGTCTGAGGCGCCTAGCGTTTTAGCTTGTTTCATTATTTCTGGATCTATGGCCTCTATTGCCGTCGTTGCTAAACTTACAACGATCGGTGTTACCAATACTGCTTCTCCAATGATTATGCCTGATGGAGTGAATAGCAACCCTAAGAAACCCAATGGCCCAGCCTTGGATAATAACAGGAACAAGATTAAACCCAAGCCGACCGTCGGTATTCCGAGCAATGTGTTGAAGATGTTTTTTACCAGAAATCGACCGCGAAAACTTTTCAAACTCAACGTCATCGCAATCGGGAGCCCCCACAGAGTGGCCACCAACGTGGCTGTGCCTGACACGTACAGCGAACGCAAAGTTATTTCTATGACTCTGGGGTCTCCAGAAAAAATGAGTTGGAAGGCTTTGATTAACCCGTCCAATATTTCGTTCAAGGGGCATTCCTTTGCTGGAATGTGTTCCGCCTAGCTATAAAGTTCTGGATATCGTGGATCTCTGTATTCAGGTGGACACTCCGTGTCGCCGAAGGGCTTCATTGCATAGTTTCTTATCCATTGGCTTATCTGCTGTGTTGAGTTCTGTGCCACTAGTTGGGCTGCGGCATGGAAAAGACGCCCGCTTGCACCATAGTCTGTTTTGCCGAAGTTTTCGATCAATTGCTGACCTTCATCTGAGATCAAGAACTTGATGAATGCTATTGCATCATCGATGTTTGCCTGTTCATGACGAGTTTGATTCACAGCCATCACACCGTAGACGTTGAGCAATTCGTATCTTTCATCTATGAACCTCTTCAGGTTTATTCGTCCGTCTTTCTCGTAGTATTTTAGGTAAGTGCCGATATCTGAGAGAGAGTAGGCTGAGAACTCGTTGGCTTTGAGCAATGTTTCACCCATTGTTCCTCCTGGTATCACGTACCAATCTGTTTCGTTGGATACGATGTTGTAGTCAAAACCAGCAGATTTCCAAAGGCTTTGTTCTTTCGTGTGAGTTCCAGAGTTATCGCCTCTCGAAACCCAAATTCGCACTTTTTGAGTTCTTCCGTATTCAGCTATTCTTTTGAGTGCTTCAGTCGAATTTGACCCGGTGATGTTGGCTGGATCATTTTGTGGGCCTACGATAGTGAAGAAGTTGTAAGCTATGATTTTCCTGGAAACCACATATCCTTGTTGAAGAACAGGCAGCTCCTGTGAAGGTGAATGCACCAGAACAGCGTCGACATCGCCGCTTTTTGCTTGTTCCAACGCTATTCCTGTGCCGGCTGGAGTGAACTGGAGGTCAATTGGATACTTTGCCTCGAACGCAGCTTCTACGTCGTTGAGTAATCCTGTTTCCCATAGGCTCGTGGTTGTTGAAACTAGCAGCCTTCTTCGCGTGAAGTACTGCACATAAACGAGCGTTCCGGAGACGATCAATACCGTTACGATGACAGCTATTATGATCATTTTCTGCCAGGTTTTCATGCGGGGTCACCGTTATGCTTTTCCATTCATATCGGCTAACTTTATAAACATATCGCAGCAGATAGAAACATATGCCCACCAGCAGAACACACAAGTCCTCATTCAAGATCTGGCTGGAACGCGATGGGAAACCTATTCTCGGCAAGGGCGGAGCAGAAATTCTTGGGCAATTAGAAAAAGAGCATTCTATTTCAAGAGCCGCTGAGAAACTAAAAATGTCCTACCGTTATGTGTGGAATTACTTAAAACAGACTGAACGTGCTCTAGGCGAGCCAGTTATACAGACCTACAGAGGTGGAAAAGCTGGCGGAGGCGGTGCAAGACTGACAAACTTGGCACGAAATCTGTTGGAAGAATACCGGCGAGTTGAAAACTATGTTGGTGAGGTTCTGGAAGACGCAGAATATTGGGAGGTGACAGGGTTGAAGATTAGCGCAAGAAACCGATGGAAGGGGAAAGTCATATCGGTGGAGAAGGACGGGATTACTGCCAAAGTAAAAGTTCAGATGAGTGTACCTGCAACGGTTACCGCATTGATCTCGCGAGAAGCCGTTGAAGACCTAAACATAAAGGTTGGCGATGAAGTCGAAGCAGTTGTAAAAGCAACAGAGGTCATGATCGCCAAATAGCCTACTCTGAAACGTACACGTGTGCTATGTTCACGTGGGGCGAACTTGTGTCGGAATATGTCAAAAGCAGGGAAGGTCTGAGATCAAAGCTCAATCTTCTTTTTGGCGGCAGTATGAATTGGAATCCCAAAGCAGACATTAACAGCGACACTATCGTAGACGTTTACGATGTAATCCTTTCAGCAGGAAATTATGGAAAGACATCATAACATTATTATGAAACTCAACTTGCCTGAAAAATCTTAAATTGGGCCTTCAGATTCGGGGACTTTTTCGATGTGTTCGTCCTGGTCGCTTTCAGGCTTCTTGCCTGTGATGGCTGGAAGTACAAATTCGATGGCGATCAACACTATTATCAGAGCGATCACAACAAAGATTCCAGTCGAATTACGCATGTACAGAGCAATATGACCGAGCCAAGGTACTCTCATCACAACTTTGCCGATCACATTCTCCGCGGGAGTCGGCGAATAAGGACCAGGCCCAAGGTTATGGTCCCCTTGCGTTATGAAGTAGATTTGCCCATCAATTACCGTTTTGCTAACAGCCCGATGAACGATCAGTTCGTCTCTGTCAGTTGCGCGAAAGACGAGTATATCGCCAGATCGCCCACTTTCGTTGTATGGTGCCGCGTAGATGTCTGAAGCGTTCACTCCCTGGATTATGATTAGGTCTCCGGTGTGAAGTGTCGGTGCGAACGGGTGGGACCATCCGTCACATTCAGTGCTACGGGGCAAGTGCATGCTTCCAGAAGCAACGGCGAGCATTGGATATTCCGTGTTCAACACTAAACGCGAGCCATACCAAAACCCGAAGACCACTGCGAGTATGAGCAGGATCATGACAACGGTTTGGAAATAGTCGTTTTTCCAAAGCCGCCCAAGCGTGGATGCTGTCAATCATTTACCTTCTGTCAGACGAAGTTTGCTTGGTGAACTAGACACAGCGTCCTTTAAAACTTAACGCTTTCAAAAATGAAAAAGAGGGGAAAAGGGCGACAGGCGATTCGGGCGTCAGTGTTCGTTGTCTAAATCTTCTTCTTGCTCAGGACTTCTCGGAATGGTTTGTGACATTTCGGGCAGTCGAAAAGTCCTATTTCCAGCTGGGTTCTCTTTCCTGCCTTGTCGGGGCGTCCAGCCATTGTCCATGTCTTCCTTGGTTTAGGGACTTCAGTTCCACATTTGGGACATTTAGCCATTTAATTTCCTCCGATACATTACCGTATCCATGGTTCTCTTATGATGGTAGATAAATAATTTTCTATACATCAAAAGCCTGTATTCTATTCCCTTAACGCACCTGTTTTCAGTGGCTTGCAGCGAAAATTACCATTTCGTTTCTATCATCAGAAGAAACTGTAAAGTCTGAAATGCATGAAACAGGTTAGAAAAAGTAACCACAAGAGGCATATCAAAGCTACCCTTCGAGGTTTGTCAAGTATGCTCATCGTTCTCCTCCCTCCTGTAACAGCTGATACTGTCCTAGTAACTAGGACTAGAGCAAATATAAAATGCTGATGGTATGCTCAGTTCAGAGGCCTTTTCTTCAAAAAAACAAGTGTGCTGTCCCCAAGTCTGGACACAATCATAGTGAACGTGAGACCACAGAAGCGATGAGGACATCAAGCATAAAGCTTGGAAGTGAAATAGCTTATCTTTCTCTACTGCAAATTGCACACCAAGAAGGTTGAAACGAAAATGGATGAAGATCTCATCAACTGCGCATTGGAATATGCGCAAACAAAGAAGATCGAATACGCCGAAGTCAAAGGCCAAAGTCAAACAGCAGACAGAATCGTGCTCAGAAACGGAAAACTGGAAGCATACGTCACAGCCGTTGACAGCGGATTCTGCGTCAGAATAATGGCAAACGGAGGCATCGGCTTCGCTTCAACAAACAAGTGGTCAAAAAGCGAAGCAAAACAACTAGTCGACCTGGCATTCAAGCTTGCAAAAGCTGCAAATCGAAAAGAAAGACTGTCTTTTGCCAAAGAGAAAGCAGTCAAAACAAAATGGACGGTTGACCAAAAGAGAAAAATTGAGAACATTCCCAGCGAAGACAGAGTTGAAGCACTCACTGAAGTGGACAAAACCTTAGCATCCTGCAATGTCAAGATTCCTGCCACAATTTCACAGTGTTCAATAGACCTCATAACAAAATATTTTGTGAACTCTGAAGGTTCACGAATCAGGTCTTTTGTTCCCAAGATTGGAGCATACTTCTTCATCACAGTCGCAGAACAGGGAAAGACTGAACAGGCATACGAACAGTTCGGTTACAGCGGCGGATGGGAAGCGTTCAATGAATGGAAGATCGCGGAGAAAATGGTTCACAACGCGAAAGTTCTGAAAGACGTAATAACAAGAGCAAAAAGGCTTGCACCAGGAACAACGGACCTTATATGTGGTTCTGAAGTTGCAGGAATAGCAGCACACGAATCCTGTGGCCATCCTATGGAAGCTGACAGGATATTGGGACGCGAAATGAGTCAGGCGGGAAGATCATTCATCTACAAAGGCGGTCCATACTGGACTGGAACGAGAATTGGCAGCAACGTTGTCACAGTCGTTGATGACCCCACAATTGAACATAGTTACGGTTATTATCTGTACGATGACGAAGGCGTCAAAGCCAGACGAAGGTTCTTGTACAAAGACGGCGTCATAAACGAGTTCTTGCACAACAGAGAATCAGCTGCCAAACTGGGTACGCGAAGCAACGGTTCTTCAAGATCCATAAACTATGACAGAGAAGCAATCGTTCGCATGGCAAACACCTTCGTGCTTCCTGGAAAATTGAGCGAGGAAGAACTGATTGAAGACGTCAAGCACGGTGTCTACATGAAATCTTTCACCGAATGGAATATTGACGACAAACGGTTCAATCAACGCTACGTAGGAAGAGAAGCATACCTGATAGAGAGAGGCGAATTGAAGCAGCCTGTCGCTAGACCAGTCATCGAGACTACCACAGAGAAGTTCTGGACTGCCGTTGACGCTGTAAGCAAAGAAGTGAAGTTTGACGCAGCCACATGCGGCAAAGGGGATCCGTCTCAAGGAGTTCCGGTGTACACGGGCGGTCCGTGCCTTAGACTCAGAGGGGTGTTTGTGAAATGACTGAGATGCTCAGCAAGACAGAAGAGATAGTCAAGAAAGCGAAGAGTCTGGGTGCTGACGAAGTTATCGCCAAAACAACTTTGGGCAAATACCGCCAGGTTCGCTTCAGCAACAATCAAGTAGACATCACCGTCGCGTGGAATGATTACGTCACGGATGTCATATTGGCTTGGAAAAAACGATTAGTCGCCACTCAGATGCATAACTTCACTAACGTTGACACAAGCCTCAGGCAACTGCTGAGGTTGGCGAAGGTTTCTGAAGAGAGCCCAACGTTCGGAGGCTTTGCAAAAGGAAGCTTCCCCTATGCGAAGAGCAAAGCTGACAAGAAGCTTGAAGACCTGGAAAATCCGACAGACTACGTTTTTGAAGCAATAGAAGCGGCGAAAAAAGAAATAGGGTCAGGAATCGACAGCGGCGGCATTCTCTTCACCAAGTTCGAAAACGTTTATCTCGCCTCTTCTGAAGGCCCAACTGGCATAGACGCGAGGTCGGCAATCGAGCTTTCAATCAGGGCCTTTTCAGAAAGGGAGGCTTCGGGACACGGAGTTGCATGCAGTTCAACGCTAAGAGATTTTAAACCCTCGGACGCAGGGACAAAGGCAGGCGAAATTGCAAAGTTGGCTAGAAGCCCCAAGATAGGCGAGGAAGGCGCGTATGATGTCATATTTGATCCGTTGATTTTCGGTTCTATCGTCAGCATTTGGGCAGGCATGATTTCAGCCTACTCGATCATGACTCAAATGTCCGTGTTCGTTGACAAGCTTGGCAAGAAAGTGGCGCCTGAAATCGTTATCTTGAAAGACAATCCTGCTGTCTACTCGATGTCAAACAGAGTCTTCGACGATGAAGGTGTTCCCACTAGAGAAAATGTTTTCATAGACCAAGGCATTCTGAAGACGTACCTTCACAACACGTCAACAGCCAAGATATTCAAGACAAAGACGACGGGCAATGCTGGCTTAATCGCTCCGGGCTCTTGGAGCGTGGAAATGGATGCCGGAGGCGTAAGCAAAGAGACGCTTTTCAAAGAGATGAAGAGAGGACTCTACCTGACTAACACGTGGTACACACGTTTCCAAAACTATGCGAAAGGCGACTTCTCAACTATTCCTAGAGACGGCATTTTCCTGGTGGAAAAAGGCGAAATCAAACAGTCTTTGAAGGATCTGCGAATAAGCGACAATGCACTGACGATGCTTGGAAACATTGCAGGCATTTCAAAAGAGAGACAACAGGTTCATTGGTGGGGCGAAGCAGACCCGCCTTCACTTAGCCCGTATGTTCTCATGAAAAACGTGCATATGACAAAGTCGAAGTAAGCTTCCACATTTCCCCCTTTTTTGTACTCTTCAAAGAACAGTCATTTTAGCTAGTATGTGCTTGCACGGTCAATTCTGTTTGTTTATCTTTGTTTTGTTGTTGTCCAAAATGCTTTTACCATCGACATCGCGCTTATTCACTTTGCAATTGAGGTTTAACTGGTCTTGAAAGAGTCCCCTGCAAATGCTTTTGATTTGCTTGTTAAGCCAGTTCGAAGGCTCGTTGAACAGAAGGAATTCTCGAAGCCAACTGAACCGCAGGAAAAGACGATTCCCCTGATTCTTGAAGGCAAGAATGTTCTCCTCATTTCTCCCACGGCAACAGGTAAAACGGAAGCTGCTTTTCTGCCAGTTTTGAGCATGCTTTTGCAGGGACAGCAGGGAACGCCGGGCATCAAAGTTTTATACATTACCCCTCTGCGGGCGTTGAACCGTGACATTCTTGAGAGGCTTGAGTGGTGGTGCAACAACCTTGACATAAAGTTGGCTGTGAGACACGGGGACACTGAGACTAAGGAAAGAGTTCGCCAGTCAAGGATGCCGCCTGACATTTTGATTACTACTCCTGAGACGTTGCAGGCTGTCTTGTCTGGTTGGGTCATGCGTCAGCACCTGCAGCAGTTGCGATGGGTGATAATTGATGAAGTGCATGAGATGGCTGATAGCAAACGGGGAAGCCAGTTGGCTCTGGCTTTGGAAAGGCTTAGAGTGCTTATTGGAAAAGACTTTCAGCTCATTGGATTGTCTGCAACAATTGGCAGTCCTGAAAAGGTGGCGCAGTTTCTCGTTGGAAACGGTAGAAAAGTCGAGATCGTGCGGGTTCCGGTTGCGAGATTGATGCGGTTGAAGATTATTTTTCCGCGGCCTGATGACGAGGATTTGCGGTTGGCTTCTCAGCTTTACACGCACCCAGAAGTTGCTGCTAGGCTACGCATCATCAAAGACTACATCAGCCATCACAAGTCAGTTCTGCTGTTTACGAACACAAGAGCCGTTTCAGAAGTTCTGGCAAGCAGGTTCAAAGTCTGGGACATAAATTTCCCCGTATCTATACATCATGGCTCCCTTGCGAAACCGTCTCGGTTAGCTGCTGAAAGAGGTCTGAAAAATGGCGAGTTGAAAGGCCTTGTGTGCACAAGTTCTCTTGAGTTAGGCATTGACGTGGGCAGGATTGACTTGGTTATTCAGTACATGAGCCCACGGCAAGCGACGAGGCTTATTCAACGTGTAGGCAGAAGCGGTCACAGTGTGGGACGAATGGCTGATGGGATTATTGTTGCCTTGGATTCTGACGACGCTCTCGAGGCTTTGGCAATTGCTAATATGGCGCTGAAAGAGGACTTGGAACCAGTAGTGATTCCTCCCAAGCCCTACGACGTTTTGGCTCATCAGATTGCAGGTCTGCTGATAAAGAATAAGCGATTAAGCTTTGGCGAAATTTTGGAGATGTTCAAGAACGCTTATCCATATGAGAATCTGGAAGAGGAAGATATTGCAAGGGTAATGAAGTACATGCATGGACGTTTTCCACGGTTGGCCTGGGTTTCTTTTGAAGACAAGATGATTTTGAGACCGCGGCAGACGAAGGCACTTTTCGAGTACTACTTCGACAACTTGTCAATGATTCCTGAAGAGAAGCAGTTTCTTGTTATCGATGAATCGAACGATCAGGCTGTTGGGGTTTTGGATGAGGCGTTTATGGCTGAGTTCGGCAAGCCTAGTACGAAGTTCATTATTAGAGGTTCGCCTTGGATAATTCAGACTGTTGATGAAAAGAAGGTTCACGTTCGACCAATCGATGACCCTACGGGGGCAATACCGAGCTGGATCGGAGAGGAGATTCCAGTGCCGTTCAAGGTTTCCCAGGAAGTCGGCGTTATCAGAGGTTTTGTTGAGAAACAGTTCCAGAAGGGTGTTTCAACCGATGCAATTGCCGCGAAGCTGAGTGAACAGTACCCGGCGGATAGGGATACGATTTTACGCGCTGTGTCTGAAACGATTGAACATGTGAACGCGGGGTTTCCAGCGCCTACGGACAAGCGAATCATCGTCGAAGACTGGAAGGAGTTCGTTCTTATTCATGTCAACTTCGGTTCACTTACGAACCGAGCACTTGCGCTGCTTCTTGGCGAGTTGCTTTCCGACAAGTTAGGCTACACCGCGGTGGTTCAGCACGATCCTTACAGGATTTTCGTGCAAACAATGGGCAATGTTAATGCAAATCAAATTGTAGCTTTGCTGAATGATGCGGAAAAAATGTCGGACAACGCGGTTAGAGACCATTTGAAGACCGCGACTGTGAAGACGGGGTTGTTCAAGCGGCGAATGATTCATGTTGCACACAGGTTCGGGGCGCTGGAGAAGTGGGCTGACTTCAGCAGTGTAAGCCTTCAACGGCTGGTCAAAAGCTTTGAAGACACGCCGATTTATGAAGAGGCTTTGAAGGAAGTGTACACTAAAGATGTTGATGTTGACAACCTCATTTATGTTCTTGGAATAATGCGGCAAGGCGAGATTCAGGTGGAAAAGGTTGAAACAGGCGGGGCCGCAACTCCGATTGCTCGTTTGGGAATTGAACGCATCAGCATGAAAACTGATCTGATTCCTCCTGAAAGAATGCGGGCTGTGCTGGTTGAGTCGGCCAAAGCAAGATTGCTGAATGAAACAAGCAGTTTCCTGTGTACAAACTGTTGGAGTTACACGGAGACGTTGAAGATCAATGATTTGCCAGACAAGCCGAAGTGTCCAAGATGCGGTTCATCGGCTTTGGGGCTTTTGAAGTTTGAGGAGGAGAAAGTTTTGCCTATAGCTGAGAAGCAGGGTCAGAAGCTTACGAAGGCTGAGGAAAGGCTTCACTTGCAGGCGGTTCAGACGAGCAAGTTAATTGAAAAGTACGGGAAAGCTGCTGCGATAGCCTTGTCTGCGCGGAGAATTCAGCCTTCAGACGTTAAGAGCGTACTTGAAGTGCAGTCTAAGGCTACTGATAGGTTTTATGAGTTGGTTCTTGAGGCTGAAAGGAAGGCTTTGAGCAAACGTTTCTGGTAGGCTTCATTGTTGAAAGACATGCGCCTCATGTGTTGTCTTCAAGTACAAAGCGTCCAGTAAACGCTAACTCCACGAATGATTCTATCGGCAGATATTGTTCCAGAACATCTCTGAGGAATTCCGGTCGATACCTTTCATTCCGGTTATTGGCTAGATTTCTGTATCCTGTTCCTCGTTGCAGATAGTCGGAAGTTCCCACCGAGTACCATTTTTCAGGGTTGAGGGATTTGCCGTCTACAGTTATTGATTCTATCTTGAGTTGAGCGTTCTGATTCTTGCGCAGTTTGACTTTGACATTGTGCGAAACCTGTATGTTTCCGAGATATTTCCCCCTGAAACCGGGACCTCGACCATCACCCAGCTGATGTTCTCTGCTGAAAGATTTTTCAAGAGCTTTGCGGATGTCGATTCCTTTGATCTCCATGTACGTAGGGTTCAACGGTGACGGGCACAGCTCGTGCAGCATTTTTTTGGTGATTATACCTTTCTTGACTCCACCGTTGACGACGCCACTGTTGATGATTCCGATTTCTGTTTTCATGAGATCTTTCAAAGCATCTGCAAGCAAATCTCCGATAGCACTTTCTTCCGTAAGAGAGTGCCCGAGTGACTTTTTGACTGAATACAATTTCACAGACAGATTCCTGTCTGCTTGTCTTGAATAGTATCTGATCAATTTCATGATCTCAGGATGCTCTGGGTATTTTTGTGAGGCTACGAGTTTTCCCTTGAAGCTGCGAATTTTCCCAGCCGGGACATCATAGTCTACTACTAGTTCGCCCAGATACTCGCCGAAATGTCCTGCTTGACAGATTATGGTTTGCTTTTCCTTCAGAGGTCTTGCCAGCATAGTATGAGAATGCCCGCCAATGATTATGTCAATAGCTGGAATCTCTGATGCTAGCCTTTTGTCTCCGTTCAGGCCAAGATGTGATAGCACGATTGTTAGGTCATGCGAAGCCTTTTCATATTGGGCAAGTATCCTATTGACCTCTTCTTCTGGATCTTTGACGTGGATGCCGAATAGGTGATAGAAAACATTGACTGGAGCAGTTACTCCGATCATCAGGATTTTGACGTCAGAAATCATAAGGGTTATTGCGTCGTCAAGGAAATCGAGTTTCTTGCCTTCCAAATCGTACATGTTGCATGTTATCACTGGGCATTGCGAAGTTTCAGAAATGATTCTGCTGTTCTCTATTCCTGCAAAACCTTCATTGTTTCCGAAGACTCTTGCTGAGAATCCGATTTTGTTGAGAAGTGCAGAACTTATTCTGCCATTGGTTCCTTCTGTTTCGAGTCTTGCAAAATCAGCGTTGTCACCTGCGTCTAATACTAGAGTGTTCTTGTCGCGTAGTCTTTCAATTGCCGATGCGATCCTTGCAAGTTCCTCGAACCTGCTGTGAATGTCGTTTATGTGAAGAACCCTCAGCTTCATTCAGAAACCTCTTCCAAAACTAGGTTCGCAGGTAGTTATGTTTTCTGTCTCCCGATGCAGATGACGCACACTGTTGTTTGTTACTTGCGATAAACAATCTTTAAATGAAGGTGCAACTACATGACGATAAGCACCTATCATTATGGAAAAAGAGGAAAAAGCCATTGGAGATCAGCCGAAAGAATCTGCGCGAAGAAGTTCTTGCACGAATAAAGTACATGAAAACATGCGTCTTGGCCAGAGAAGTCTGTCTGCTTATGCGCACAAACCGTGCAGTGCTTGACCCGAAAGATGTGCAGGACATTTGCCTTTCGATTTCGAAGCTTTGCAAAGAAGAAGGGTGTGAAGAGCCGAGTGAGATGTGTCGAAAGGCTGCCGAGGCAGTTAGCACGGGTGACGAGGCAAAATACCTTGAAATGTGTGCTCAGAGCTGCTTGAAGTGCGGTGAAGCCAGACAGCCGCAGCCCAAGAAGGCAACATACGTTTCCTGATCATGAAAAATCTTTAAAGTGTTAGCATCGTTGGTTAAACAGAAAGTCAGACTGTTTGGTAATGGAGGCAAATTGCCTGTTCGTAGCACCGTTTGTTCCGAGTCCGCCTCAAGTTGTTCGTCAAATGCTAGCTCTGGCTGAATTGAGGGCTGGCGAAGTGTTTTTTGATTTGGGGTCTGGAGATGGGAGAACTGTTGTTATGGCGGCGAAAGAGTATGGTGCAAGAGCCGTGGGTGTTGAGCTTAGGGAGGATCTTGCGAAGAAAGCGTTGAGCACCATCTACGAGCTGGGTTTGCAGGACAGGATAACCATAGTTAACGGAGACATGTTTAGCGTGGATCTAACGTCGGCGGATGTTATTTTTCTATACTTGACCACCAGTGCGAATGAGAAGGTGAAGCCGAAACTTGAAAATGAGCTTAAACGTGGTGTGCGCATTGTTAGTCATGATTATGAGATTGTCGGGTGGAAGCCTGTTAAGGTTGTGAATTTCTGCGAGAATCAGACGTTGGGTTTCCCGTCGCACACGATTTATCTTTACAAGATACCTTAGTGGATTGTCATGTCTCAGAATTCTTTCAAAACGTCGTTTAGAGTCACGTGGGTTGACACTGACGCTGCAGGGGTTGTGCATTACAGTAATTATTTCAGGTTTTTTGAAAGAGCTGAAGAAGAGTTTTACAGGCATCTGGGGTTTGGGTTCAAGGATTTCAGGGAGAAGGGGCTCTGGTTTCCTCGGGTTGAGGCTTTTTGTCAGTATAAGAAGCCTGCTAGGTATGATGATTTGCTTGAGGTTGAAGTCTCTGTTGAGGAGTTGAAGGAGAAAGCGGCGAAGCTGGGTTTCAGAGTGGTGAACAAGGAGACAACGGATTTAATTGCGTTTGGACATCTTGTCATTGTGGCGGCGGACAAGCAGGTGGGGCGGGCGACGCAGATACCTGCCGATATAGTTGAGAAGTTGAAGCCGTTCGCGAAGCAGATTTTATAAGAGACGCCTATTCTTGACTTTCTTTCAGTGACATGTGTTGGAGTTTGTTCCCTGGCGTTACATTGCAGACTGGAAATGCATACGGTGTGGTGACTGCTGCAGACTTTACAGTGTAGTCATTAACTTTCATGAATGGCTTAGAATTGTGAAGAACTACGGTGTTGAGCATACGAGTGCGGGTTTGGATAAACTGTTTATCAGGCGGAGAAGTGATGGTTCATGCAGTTTCTTAGGCAGCGGTCCGTACGCTTGTACGTGTACGTTGCAGGGTATGAAGCCTCGCGCGTGCCAGTTGTGGCCGTTTAAGGTGTTGATGAAACCTCAGCATGGGTTTGCTAATGAAGCTGTTTTTCCGCTTGGCGAGAACAAGCTGTTTGTTTATGCGGATCCTAATTGTCACGGGTTGAGGCTTGGGTCGCCTACGTTGGAGTTTGCGAACTACACGCTCAGGGAGTTTGTTGAGATTGCTGCGGGGTTACGTACGCGTCAGTTGAAAACAACTTCAAATGTTGGGCTTTCCAATTTCGGCTGGTTTAGACCGTAGCCTGTTTGAAGTGTGATTCTAGTTTTTCCTTCAGCTGTTCTAGGCCGGGCTTTCAGGGATTATGTTATAAGGATGAGAATCATGATGTAAAGCCAAAAAAGTGAATGGGAGTTAGCTCTTGGCAAACCCTAGGATTGGCTGTTCAATGCTTTACATGTTAGGCGAGCCTTTCAAGAAGATGGTGGCGGAGATTCCAAAAACCGAGGTGAAGTATGTTGAAGTTGTTGATGACGGCGGGCATTCTTTGGATAAGAAGAGGACTGCGGAGTTAAGAAGCATTGGCGAATCGCATGGTATCGAGTTTGCAGTGCATGCGCCTTTTGCCGGCGTGAACATTGCCTTGCAATCGGGATATCTTTTGAACGCAATGCTGAAACGATTAAAGGAATCGATCGTTAACGCCGCCGTTTTGGATTGTAGTATTTGGATTTTTCACCCTGGACTGAAATCAGGCATCAGCGACTTCTATCCGGGAGAGGATTGGGTCCGGAATTTGGAGAGCGTTCGGCTTCTACGCAAGTTTGCTGATGAGCATGGTGTGAAGATTGCGATAGAGAATGTCATGACCCCTTTTGTGTTGAAGAGTGTGGAAGAGTTCAAAAGGTTCTACAGCGAAATCGATGTGGATGTTGGTTTGGCGTTGGACACGGGGCACGCGAATCTCACTGGCGAAGTGGACGGTTTTTTGAAGGCGTTTCCAGAGAAGCTTGTGCACGTGCATGCGCATGATAATTTGGGGAAAATGGATCAGCATTTGGGCATAGGGTACGGCAACGTTGACTGGGAAAGTTTTGGAAGGCTGTTTAAGAAGACTGGTTTTGATGGAATCGTGATTGTTGAGTCCGTAGAACACATTGAAGAGAGCATACAGAAACTGAGGCAACTACTTCTCTAGTAAGGGTATGTCTATTTTCGTGAAGTCGTCTGCAACCACGGTGTTTTTGAATATTTTCCGTGCCTGTTGCAGCCACTTGTCTGTGTCTTCGTATCTTTGGCTTATGTGGGTTAGAATGAGTTGTTTGACTTTCGCCTTTTTGGCAGCTTTGGCTGCTTGGTCTACAGTGGAATGTCCATACTCTTGTGCCCTTGCTGCCAGCTCATCGCCCAAAGTGCAGTCATGGATAAGCATGTCTGCGTTTGCTGCGAATTTTCCAAGAAGTCTGAATGGGCGGGTGTCGCCTGTGTAGACGATTTTTCTGCCCAATCTGGGTGATCCCATCACGTCTTCAGGTTTTACAATTTTTCCGTTTGGCAGTTTGACTTTCTTTCCTTTTTGAAGTTTGGACCACAATGGTCCTTCTGGCACGTTTAGAGCTTTTGCCTCGTCGGGGTAGAAGGTTCCGGGTCTGGGTTTCTCGATGTATGCGTATGCGAAGCTTGGAATCACGTGTTTCGCCCGCACGGCGTGCACGGTGTACTCTTCTTCTTGGCAGACTATGCCTGCCTTCTTTATTTCGTGGATTTCAACTGGAAAGGTCAGGACGAACTGGACTGTTTCGCTGATTCCTTGCAGGAAGTCTTTGGTTTTGGGCGGTCCGTAAATGTGGAGTTTTCGTTCTCTGCTGAGAAGGGCCATGGTTTGCAGGAGTCCTGGTAGTCCCATTACGTGGTCGCCGTGCATGTGTGTTATGAAAATCTTTGTTATCCTGTTGAGGCTGGTTTTGGCGATGAGCATTTGTCTTTGGACGCCTTCGCCGCAGTCGAACATCAACTGCTCGCCTTCGCGTTGCAGCAATATTGCTGGCAAGCTTCTTTTTCGTGTTGGGACGCCTGCTGCGGTGCCTAGAAAAATGATGCGTAAGCTCACGGAGGTTACACCTTTTCGAACACGACGATTTCTCTTGTTAGGCTTCTGTGAACATAGACGAAATGGGACTCTATATGTTTATAGCCTAAGCCTGTGCCTGTTTGGACGATGTTTAGTTTTTTTGGTGCTGCTATGCAGATTCTTTTTCCCTTGTTGAGCAAGTCGTAAACGGTTGCCAGTATTTCTTCGATAATCTGTTTTGTGGTGCGTTTCAATGTGGTTGAGGATGTGCCGTAGGGTGGATCGGTTACGACGCAGTCAATCTTGTTTATTGGCAGGTTTCTTGCGTCTGTGACGATTATGCCTTCAGGCTTGACTTTGAAGTGCTGCATGTTTCGAAGGGTTCCCCTTGCCATGCGACGCTGAACGTCCAAGCCTATGACGCGGCAGCCGATCATTGCGGCTTCTATGAGCATTGTTCCTGTTCCGCAGAACGGGTCGAGAACAAGGTCGCCTGTTCTGGGATGTGCCAGGTTTACCATGCATCTGGCAAGTTTAGATTGCATCGCGGATGGATGAAAGAAGGGTCTTTTTCTGGGGCGTCTTTCAACGAATGGTGTGGCAGGAATCTCTGCGAGTTTGATGCCGAAGACGAGTTTGTCGTTTGTCAAGATACCAATCAGGGTTTTGTCGGGGTTTCTCAGCTTCACCTTTGTGTTTGGTGCGATTTGGAGTACGAGTTCGCCGAGTTTCTGTTCAAGAATCATGCCGTCGATTTCAGAGGAATAGGTTCTTACGTGTTTGATTCTGACTACGAAGCTTTCGTTTTCCTTGAGCGTTTTGTTGAGGTTTGTTGCGTGTAGGGCCTTGATTATGCTGTTTGTTTTGGCTTCGCATGTGAAGAGTTCAAGCGCGCAGAGTCTTGTGAATGCTGCCCTGTGCTTCAGGGATTCTACGCAGTTTGGGTCTGCTTCTAGTCGTAGAACTTGGTCAAGCTTTTTTGTGATAGTGTATGCGTAGCCTTCTGTTTCAAGTATCGCCTTCAATTCGGAAACAGGCAGGTCTTCGTGTTCGCCTGAAAGCTGGAAAAAGAGGTTGGCCACGCTCAGGCTCCTTTTTGCATGAGCACCTTGCCTACGAGCGGCGCGATTGAAACTTTGCTTACCGGGCTTTGCACGGCGTCCGTGCCTATTATTTCTTCAGCTCCGTTTTCGATTATGCGCTTGTATGAGTCACCCATTAACAGCGGGTGGACGCAGGCCGCATAGACTTTCCTTGCGCCTTTTTCTTTGACCATCTTCACGGTCTTTGCCATTGTTCCGCCGCTGCTTATGATGTCGTCGAAGACTATGACGTCGTGGTTTTTAACGTGCAGGGGTTTGTCTTCGAGAGTGACGTTGCCTGTTACGGCGTCTCTTTTTGACGCTACATAGTCATATCCGCCGTGTAAGACGTTATCTGCTTCTTGAGCGACTCCTACGGCTTTTTTGCCCATTGAGAGTGAAAGTGGGCTTTGTACGAGTTTGTTTGTTTTGAAGTATTCTGCCAACAATGGAATCGCCGATAGGTCCTGAATTGGAATGTTGAAGTTTTTGAGGATTGTTGGATTGTGGACGTTTATGGTTATCATCCTGTTTACTCCGCAGTTTTCAAGCGCTCTGACTATTGTTTTTGCGCTGAAGGCTTCGCCTGGCAGAAAGCGCTTGTCTTGGCGGCCGTAGGCAAAGTAGGGGACAACGGCGGTTATGCTGCGGGCTTCCATGTCTTTTGCGTTGTCAGCCATGAGCAATAGCTGTATGAGTCTTTGGTCTTGCGGTGGGCTGGTGGTTTGGACGATTACGACGTCTTCGTTTTTGAGTGATTGGGTTTCGAAGCGGATGTAGGATTCTCCGTCTGGAAACGTTTTGAGAAAAACTGGCACGGTTTCTGCGTGTAAGTGTTCGGCTAGTTTTTCACCTAGTTCTTTTGATGCTGGTCCGGGGATTATTTTCAATGTTTGTCGCCGTGTGTAGATGCGGTGGCTGGGGCTTTTTAGATTTTTCCAGTTGCCTTGTGCTTGTCTAATAGTTCTTTGGCTCTGTCCACACGGATTTTGCGTTCCTCAACCATTTTGGCTGAGATTATGTCGATTTGTTCGCCTATTGCGCCTGCCATGACGGCTATGTTTCTTGCGTGGAGTGACATGTGTCCGCGTTGGATTCCTTCATGTGCCAGTGCGCGGAGTGCTCCAAGATTTTGTGCGAGGCCCACAGCCGCGAGCACTTCGCCGAACTCGTTTGCAGATTTGACACCTAAGATTTTGATGGAGATTCTAGCAGTTGGGTGGGTTTTGACTGCTCCGCCTATGAGGCCCACGGCCATTGGCAGTTCCAATGTGCCTACAAGGTCGCCGTTTTCGTTTTTCTCCCATGTTGAAAGCGACGTATAATGGCCAGTTATCGCTGCGTAAGCGTGTCCTCCGGCTTCGATTGCTCGGTGGTCGTTGCCTGTGGCCATGATTACGGCGATTATGCCGTTCATGATGCCTTTGTTGTGGGTTGCCGCGCGATAGGGGTCGGCTGCTGCGAAAGCGTAAGCGTTGACGATTCCGTCGATTACCTCTTCTCCGCCGACAGAGTCTTTGGGTACGACGCATGAAACTCGTACAAGGCGTTTTACTGCCAAGTTGGAGATAATGCGCAGATAGACGTGTCCGCCTGTTATGCGCTCGATCAGTGGTGCTACGGCTTCGTTCATCGTGTTAACGGCATTGGCGCCCATGGCGTCGCGGCAATCGACGTGCAACTCTGTGATTAGCATTGGTCCTTGTGTGGTGTGAATTACTTTTGCGTCTAGGTCTCTTGCGCCGCCGCCTGCGTTGACGAGGACGGGGTCTTGGTCGTTGGCTTTTTTCAGGATCTCTTCTTTAGCTTGCATGACTCGCATTCGCGCAGCGTAGGGATCTTTGATGCCTACGGCTTGGATTTGCCCGATCATTATTGGCGGTGTGCTGTTTGTGTGGAAGCCTCCGCCGTCACGTACCATTTTTGCAGCGTAGCTAGCTGCTGCGACGACTGATGGTTCTTCTATTGCCATGGGAATTAGGTAGTCGCGGTTGTTGATGAGGAAGTTTACACCTATGCCTAAGGGCACTGGAAATGCGCCGACGACGTTTTCTATCATGCGGTCGGCTAAGTCCATGGGCAAGGAGCCTGTGTTTTGCAGTAGGGCTGCTTCTTCATCGGTTAGGTCAGCGAATTCCTTGACAATTGCTAATCGTTCTTTTGGACTCAGCTTGTAGAAGCCTGAGACTAGTGATGATTTGGTCTTGTTCATGTTTTTTCCTTCTTGACAACTTAGCTTCGTTGGCTTCAAGCTTTTTAAGTCTGTTGTGAAAATGGGAATTCATATTTTTGAAGCTCGCGCAGTGCTTACGATGGATGGTGCTGTTATGTTCCGCTTTTCGATATATATCGGAAGCTGAAAGAAGTGCTTTATTGAGAGTCACGATATAAGACTGTGATGTTGCAGGACGTAGAGGGTATGAAGAAACGGAAAAAGGTTGAAGTGCTCGACGCTCAGGCCGCGGAAAGCATAAAGCTGGGCTGGAGAGTTGAAAGGCAGGTCCAACAGGAAATCCTGCAAAGGAAGTTATTGCAATGTTTCTTAGAGCCACGCGAAGGGCATGCACGCATTAAACGATATCCTGAAGCCATGCAACCAATGATTAGGGATTTTATGCGAAGAGCGCGTGAGCAGACGAGGCTTTACAGCAGATAGCACCTGGTATCGACGATGCATCGGACTATCGAGCAGATTCATCGCTTTCCATAATACCCCAGACGTTTCCTTCAGGATCTTTGAAGTAGGCCATCCAACCGACTCCGGGGACTGCTCGCTTCGGCCTGATGATTTTTCCTCCGTTTTCTTCAACTTTTTTTGTGTATTCGTCCACGGAAGTCACGTCGATGGTGTTGACCGTTGACGGTTCGGCTTCGGTTCTTTTTGACAATCCACCATCTATGCCTGGTTCCTTTTCTTTGCCTGTCGTTATCAACCAGTATTCGACAGGTCCTTTCCATTTTTTGATTTTCCAACCGAATACCTTTTCGTAGAATGTGATGGCTTTTTCAGGTTTTTTTGCATCTATTTCGAAATGAACAACTCTTGGCATTTCTGGCACTTCAGTTATTGATTCTTGCCGTAGTCTTGATATCCATATATGCATTTCTGTTCTCGGGCGTTATCTGAAAAAGGCCGCGTGTGCTTCTATGTGCGTCATTTTTGTTTCTTGAGGTAGGCAACGGTGAACATTCTGCCGTCTGGCAGACGGATGTCTTGGATGCCGACTAGTTCCCATCCTTCATTGCCTAGGGCGTTCAGGTCATTTTGAACATCGTCCATGATTGGCCTTTTGTCAGCTTGGGAATGGTCTGAATGAATCTGCGTCTTTATCGGGATCACTTTATACTCCCACTTAGCCAATTATAACATCACCTTGATTCACAGATAACATTTGAACGGAGAAGTAAAAGCGTTTGCTTATCTTTCCCTGTTTTTCCAGATGTTGTTTTTGGGGAGGGCTACTGCTGTGATGCCGAGGTGTTTGCGGATTTCTTTTGCGAGTGTTTCTCCGTAGTGGACGCGGAAGTTGTCGGTTATGACTAGTTTGGGTTTGGATTGACGTACGTATTCGAGTAGTCCGTCGAAGTCGCTGTGGTCGCTTAGGGCTACGAGGTATTCTTTTTCCCCTGTTTGGCGTATTGCGCTGTAGAATTCCCATCCGCTTACGCTTATGCGGAAGCTGTCGAGGCCTATTCTGTCTCGGCTGTGCATGTGATAGAAGCCTATGTATGGGCTGTTTTTTTCCAGGAGTTCGAAGGCTTCGAGTTCGTTTTGGAGCACGAGTTTCCCAAGGCGCATGTTGTGTTTTTCGCAGACGCGGCTTATGTGGTAGACGTTTTCGGGGACTATGAAGGGTACGTTGATGTTGGCGTTGTTTAGTATTTGCATTACTTCTTGTATTTTGCCGTTGTAGCCGAAGATGTAGACTGGGCCTTGTTTGAGTCCACGTTCTACTAGTGTGATGAGTGAGTTGTGGGTGTCTTTGTGGAATCGGCGTCTGCAGTGTGGGCTGCCGTATGTGGCTTCGATGACGAGGACGTCGCTGGGGAGAATTGGGGTTTGGTCGATGCGGAAGTCGCCCGTGAAGACTATGCGTTTGCCTTCGTTGTCTTCGACCATTACTTGTGCGGCGCCTAAAATGTGGTCGGCCTTGTGCAGGGTTATGTGTTCGTCTTCGTACGTGATGGTTTCTCCGTAGTCTAATGCTTCTACGTTTGTGCGGTGCAGGCTGTGTCGTCCTTGCATGGCTTCGATCAGGTCTCGTGTGCCTTTCGTCATCAGCACTTTCTTGCTTTTCTTGAGGCTTTGAGGTAGGCCTATCGTGTGGTCAGCGTGGGCGTGAGTGACAACGCGTAAGGGGCGTGTTTCGTCGAAGGCGTCGCATGCAAGGTGCTTGCCGAGCAGTACGGCGCCTTTTTCGGTTACTGATGCTTTTTCGTTCACGCCCTTTCATCACGCTCTTAGTATGCTGTGAGGTATTCGATTACTTGTCTTGGGTTTTCGCTTTTTATCTCGACTTTTATCGGTCCTAGGGGGGATTCGGTGGGTTCTGTTGAGAAGGAGACGTGTCCGGCGAAGGCTACTTGTTTGTTTAGGCTGAAGCTGAGGGATTTTGTTTCTAATCCGTGGAGCAGGACGGGTCTTGCGGCGGCGCGGATGTGTTCTCGTTGGAGTAGGTTGCGGAGTTTGGTCAGGGCTTCTTGTCCTTTTGCTTCGGCTGTCAGGAGACTTCCTTTGTGTAGGGGTTTGGTTTGTATGTTCATTGGGCCGAACATGTTTTCCACTGCTTGCCGTACTTTTTGTTCGGTTTCGGTTGGGTTGATTTCAGCTTCCACGTGGACGGTTACGATATCCATTCTTGTTCAACTGCTTCGAGGGCTTCTCTGATGTCGATTTTTACAACGTTGATTGGTCCCTGGTTTATTATCATTTTTTCAGCCATGGCTATGGCGTTGCCCATTCCAACGCTTAGTTCTCGCATGTCTCTTTCGTTGAAGTCTTCCCAGTTTTTCGGGTCGTCGGGTCTGGCGCGGTTGTAGAGGCGTTGGAAACGGGTTTCTGGGGATGCGTGGACGCCGATGTGCGTGAACTTTTTGAGGTTTCGTTTGAATTCGTCAATTTCGTCGAGGCTTCTTATTCCGTCGACGATTATCTTGCTGCTTTTTGATTTTGTTATTTTTGGAAGGCATCTTTTTGCTATGACTGCGGGTCCTTCTTCGCGTCTTAGTGCGAGCATGACTTTGCCCATGTTTTCGGGGGTTAGTTCCATGTTTCGTTTTTTTGTTTCTTGTCTGATTATGTCGCCCATCGTGACTATGTCGTAGTCTTGTTCTTTTGCGACGTTGACGACTAGTGATTTGCCTGATCCGGGCATGCCTGTTAATCCTAGGACGAGTTTGTCTCCTTTCATTTTCTTGTTTCGCCTGTTTTTGTTTGACAGATAGTCTTTTAGCGTTAAAAGCATTTATGAAAGGAACGAGTCAAAACACACTGGTGAGTTGGTCAAGATTGTCTGAAATGGTTAGGAGTTTCGTGGCTTTCGATATCGATAGTGACATTGTACGGAGGAAGTTGACGGATGTGCAGGGGTTGCTGGTTAAAACAGGCGCGGATTTGAAGATAGTTGAACCAGGGAACATTCACATTACCATGAGGTTTTTGGGCGACGTTAGGATGGACAGTGTTGAGAAGATTCATGAGGCTATGAAGAAGGCGTTGTTTGTGCCTTTTGACGTGAAGATTCAAGGTGTCGGCGCCTTTCCAGATGTGCGGTATCCGCGTGTCGTGTGGGTTGGGATAACTCAGGGCGCCAATGATTTGCGGAGTATTTCGAGTCAGTTGGAGCCGCATTTGACGGCTTTGGGGTTTGCGCCGGATCCGAAGGGGTTTAGTCCGCATTTGACGATTGCACGGGTTAGTGGTGGACGGAACAAGATGGAGCTTGCCAAATTCATTACGGACCGTAAGGAGGTTGAGTTTGGTGTGGTCAGGGCGGCCTGTTTGCGGTTGAAGAAGAGTGTTTTGACTCCGAAGGGTCCGATTTACTCTACGCTTAGAGAGGTTTGTCCGCCTGGGTGAGAAGGATTGGCTAAATGAAGGATAAGATGGCGGATGTTCTCGCGGTTGTTTTGAAACGGGTCACGCCAGACGCGGGTAAGCGTCGTGAAATAGATGCTTTAGCCAAGAAACTGGAGAAACGGGTTGCTGCGGCGGCGAAGCGTTTGGGTGTTGAAGCCACGGTGCGTGTTGAGGGTTCGGTTGCGAAGGACACGTGGTTGAGCGGTGAGCCGGATGTTGACGTTTTCATGCGTGTTCCCAGTTCGATTCCGCGGGCGCAGTTGGGTAAGGTTTGTTTGAAGGTTGCTAAGTTGGCGACGAAGGGTTCGAGGCAGGTTGAAAGGTTTGCTGAGCATCCGTATCTTGAGGCTTTTGTTGATGGTACTCGTGTGAATGTTGTGCCTTGTTATGCTGCTAAGCCTGGGGAGTGGTTGAGTGCTACGGATCGGACGCCGTTTCACACGGACTACGTTAACAAGCGTTTGGACGGTGAGATGCGGGGTGAGGTGCGGTTACTGAAGAAGTTTATGAAGGGCACTGGCGTTTATGGGGCTGAGATCAAGATTGGCGGGTTTAGTGGGTATTTGTGTGAGCTTTTGGTTTTGCATTACAAGTCGTTTTTGAAAGTGATTGAGGCGTTTGCGAGGCATAAGCACCGATTGGTTATTGACATTGAAGGGTTCTACAAGGAAAGGGAGAGAGAGTTGGATTTGCTGTTTGAGGAGCCTTTGGTGGTTGTTGATCCGGTTGATAAGGCGAGGAACGTGGCTTCTGCCGTACGCAGGCAAAATCTGTACACTTTCGTTGCTGCTGCGCAGGCGTTTTTGAAGAAGCCGAGCTTGGACTTCTTCTATCCGCGGAAGACCTTTCCTTTGTCTGCAGCCAAGATGAGAAGGGAGTTGAAGAGGTGTGGGCCGGCGATTGTTTTTGTTACGTTTGGAAGGGTTGATGCTGTGCCTGATATTCTGTGGGGTCAACTGTACAAGTCTCAGCGTTCTTTGCGCAAGCTTGTTGAGTTGAGTGATTTTTCAGTTTTGAGGGATTTTGCTTGGAGCGATGAGAAGACTGTTAACGTGTTTGGGTTTGAGCTTGAGCATTGCTGTATTCCGCCTGTGAAGAAGCATTTGGGTCCTCCGCTTGAGAAGGAAAGTGAGTGTGAGAAGTTTTTGTTGAAGCATCAGCATGGCTCGGGCACTGTTGCTGGGCCTTATGTGGAAGATGGGCGATGGGTTGTGCAGGTTCGAAGGAAGTTTACGGATGCTTGTGTGTTGCTTCGTGAAAGGCTTGAGGATGGTGGAAAGAGTGCGGGTGTGGCTGAGGGGATTTCGCAGGTGTTGAAGAAGAAGGGGTTCAGAGTGTTTGTTAATGAAGAGGTTGTTGGGGTTTACGGGAAGAATAAGGAGTTTGTTGTGTTTCTGAGGGAGTTTTTGTCTGGTAAGCCTAAGTGGTCAGTGGCCAGTTAGCGTGAGAATTATCAGTGCTGCGCCTAACAGCCAGGTGTAGAATGCGAAGTAGTGGAATTTTTTTGTGGCAACTATTTTTGAGACTAGTTTGATGGCGACGTAGCCGACGACCATTGCGATGACAACTCCTACGAGAAGTTCGGTTGAGCCTATGCCTGAGGTGGCGATTTGTCCGCGGTCTTTGTAGGCTTCCACGAGTGTGTCGCCTAGTATGGCGGGGATTGAGAGGAGAAAGCTGAATTTGAAGGCTTTTTCGCGTTTCAATCCAACTAGGAGCGCGATGGAAATGGTTGCTCCGCTTCTTGAGAGTCCTGGGAATATTGCTAGGCCTTGTGCGATTCCCATTATCACTGCGATTGGGTAGGTTATGTTTTCGGTGTTTTCTTTGCCGAGTTTTGACGTGTAGACAAGGGTTGCGCCGATGATGAAGGTTATTCCGATGATTAGGAGTTGTCCTGATGTGTCTTCGAGGTATTTGACGTAGAGTAATCCGATTATGGCTGTGGGTATTGTTGCTGCTATGATCAGGGGTATCATTTTTCCGTATTCGCTCTTGAAATCTACGTGTGCAAGGGCTGAGAGGATGTTTTTGACTTCTGTTCTGAAGTAGAAGACGACGACGATTAGAGTTCCAAGGTGGAGGATGAGGTTGAATAATGGTGTGGTTGTTAAGCCTAGGTAGTGTTCGGCGATTTTGAGGTGTGCGGTGCTTGATATTGGGAGCCATTCGGCCAAGCCTTGGATCAAGCCAAGGAAGCCTGTGTTTAATAGTTGGTCAAGCATAGGCGTGCACACGTCTCAGGCGATGGTTTGAAAGATTAAATATCGTTTGTTATTTAATGCTTTAGTGTCAAGGTGAACGGGCATATGAGTGGTTATCCGGCTGGAAGCGTTGAAGACCGAGAAATGTTGAAGAAAATGCAGACAGAAAAACTGTTGGACTACTTTTTCTTGCAGATACGAAACCTGTGGAGAGTTGATGGATTGTATTTTTTGGGGATTGAGAAGAAGTTTGGGACGGAAGCGGCAACGGAAATAGATGCAGGGGTCTGGGAAGCAATGGCTGGAATGGAGGCAAAAGGCCTGCAGAAGATGTTTAATGTTGGTGAAACGCCTGATGCGTCTACGATCGTGGATTTGCTGCGAAAATCAAGCTGGGCGCTGGACCAACCTTTCAAGACGATTGAAGTCACCAATCGAAGAGCAGTTTTGGGAATAGATCGATGTAGAACGCAGGAGGCACGGTTGAGCAAAGGGTTGAAAGAATTTCCGTGCAAGAAGGTGAGGTTTGGTTACTTGAAGAATTTTGCGAAGACATTGAATCCTTATGTAATGGTGACCTGCTTGGTTTGCCCGCCGGGCGAGCATCCGAAGGATTCATGGTGTCGTTGGGTTTTCGAAACGTGATGAAGGCGCCCGCGTTCAAGGGATCTGAGAAGTAAAACTGCGGTTAAAAAATCTCCTGTGGGCATTAACTTTTTAACTGAGCCGACACTTTTGTTCCTTGTGATTTGGAAATGCCTGTAGCTTACGTGTTAGTCAACACAGAGGCCTTCGAACCCGAGTTGTTGAAGGTTCTGAGAAGCATCAAGGGAGTTGAAGAAGCGTACGCGGTTTACGGAGTCTACGACATCGTCGTTACGACGAAGGCAGATACGATGAGTCATCTCAGGGATATACACAACAAGATAAGGAAATTGAACAAAGTCAGACAGACGTTGACGATGATTGCCCACGAAGGGTAGATAGGCAAACTGCTTCACACTTCGTCTCGCGCGCTATTGGGGTAATGTTGTTTTTTAAGCAGTCTTGCAAAATTGAATTCGCTACGAACTGGAGAGGCGATTGAATCATGAAAAGCCTTTTCAGCGACTTAATGATAACTTGGTAATGGTTCACTAAATGTCGGAATCGTTGAGCGTAGAGCGAGTTTTGGAGCAGGCAGAGAAGCGGGAAAAGGAGTACGATTGGTCAGGGGCCACTGGATTCTACGATAAGGCCCTGAGTTTGGTGCCTGAACTGGAATACGGTAGAAGGGGAGAAATCGATGAGCGGATCGGCTACAGCCTGTTTAGGGCTGCTTTTCAGGCGGATGGTACGGAAGAGTTTAAGAAGCGTATGCGCCTGTCGGTTGGGTCTTATGAGCGGGCTGCAGGATTACTGGAGAAGGTTAGCCCTGCGAGAAGTTTGTATTGCAGGGCCATGGCCAAGTATTCTGATTCGTGGTCAGTTGATGATCCTGATCAGAAAAAGAAATTGTTAGATGATTGCTCGAGATTGATGAAAGAGGCACTTCAGAATTTTGAGATTACTGGGGACCACCGAGGCTATGGGAAGGCTTTTCAAGGGCTATCGCTCTGTGTCGGCGACAGGGATGTTCTTGAAGAAGATTGGCATGAGCGGAAACGGATTAGTGAAGAAGCCATAAGGTATGGGCAAAAAACTGTTTCAACGTTCTCGGATGGTTTGGACGCAAGCGAGTTAGCATGGGCCTATACCATGACGGCGCACTTGATGGTCTATTGGCTAGATCTCTTAGAGGAAAGAAGAACAGAGTTTGCTTCACTGATTTCAACCTACTTGGAGAGAGCCTCAAAACTTGCAGAGAAAATTGAAGATGCATATTTTCTTCTTTACTTGAACGGAACACTTTTTGGAAACAGTGCTTGGGTTAAGGGAGATTGGCAAGCCGCATCGGCGTACAGGGAAGAGTACTTTCAACAATGTCAGAAGACAAAAGATCATTTCCAGATCGGATGGGCATATTTCTCAAAGTGTTTCGTAGCGGGCTGGGAAGCCATCACAGAAGAGGATCCAGACAGACTGAAAGAGAAGTACAAACTGGCCATACAATTCGGTGAGGAATCGATCCCTCACAGCTTGCTTGTTTGTCGTTATGACCGAGTCTCGTATGCATACGTGTATCTTGTGGAGGGCCGCATTGCACTGGCACGACATGAAACCAGCGTTGAGAGAAAACGTGTTTTGTTAGAACAGGCTGCTAAGGTTGGTTTGAAAGGTTCGGAATACGCCAGACTTTCTGGTTCCGCAGAGTGCATGGCAAATGTTTTTCATTCTTTTGGCAAGGCTCTGCTTTTTCTCTCCGAGATTGAGACAAATGTTAGTGAGAAAAGGAGATTGCTTGAAGAAGCTCTGAGTCTCAGGGAAAAAACCATTAAGATCGGGGATCGGGTACTTGGCCCTGACGAATGGGACTGTGGTGTATTTCAGAACTACTTGGCTCTTATAAAGGCTGATTTGGCTGAAATCGAAGAAAGCAAGGACAAGAAAAGGCATCTTCTTGAGGAGGCCGTTCAAGACATGGAAAAGTGCGTAGAAATATGCACGACATCCTTGCAGAAATCTATCGCTCCTCCGCCAAGGAATTTTGCAGTTTTAGGATGGTTTCACGACTGGTTCGGTCGCATCCTTGACCAATTGTATTCTTTAACAAAAGATGAAAAAGTGATTAAGAAGGCAACTGAAGTTTACGAAGAAGCAGCTCAGGTGTACCAGAAGGCAGGAATGCCGAGCCGAGTAGCTGAAGCCTACTGGAAAGCTGCTAGACTTTTCGATCGACTTGGCGAACATACCAGAGCCGCTGACAACTTCGAACTTGCCTTCAGGAGCTATCGGCTCGTTTCAGAGAAGATCCCGCAATTCAAAGACCTCTACCAAGACTACGCGTGTTACATGCAGGCTTGGAGCGAGATCGAGAAAGCAAGAAACCATCACGAAAAACAAGAGTATGGCTCAGCGAAAGAACACTTCCAGAACGCCGCCGAAACGCACAGGTCACTTAGACAATGGAGTTATCTCGCTCCAAACTACGCCGCTTGGGCACAAGTCGAAAATGCCGAAGAGCTAAGCAGAAAGGAGCAAAGTGAGGAAGCAATCATCATGTTCGAAAAAGCGGTCAAGTTGTTCAGAGAAAGCAAAGAATTGCTGCAGACACAGCTCAACCAGATTGAGAACCTAGACGAGAAGCTGATGGCAACCAGCATGGTCAAGGCAACCGATACAAGGGAAAAATACTGTAAGGCCAGAATTGCCGTTGAAGAGGCGAAGATACTCGACAAGAAAGGCGATCACTCCTCCAGCTCCGAAAAATACAAGTCGGCGGCTGAGAATTTTGAGAAGATGAGTCAAGGGTTAGATTCCGAACAGGAACGGAGAGAATTCAAACTGATCATTGGTCTTTCACGAGCTTGGCAAAAGATGACGTTGGCGGAGGCAGAGGCGTCACCTGCATTGTATGTGGAGGCGTCTCAGCTTTTCGAGGAAACTAAGGAGTTTAGTCCCAACGAGAAGACCAAGATGCTGGTCTTGGGCCATAGTCGTTTCTGTAAGGCATTAGAAGCAGGAACAAGATTCTCTGACTCTAGAAACACGGACATGTACTCTGAAGCAATAAGATGCTTGGAAAGCGCTGGTAACTACTACGTAAAAGCTGGATTTCCAAAGGCTTCGGAATATTCCGAGGCAACTAAGCTACTCCTTGATGCTTACCTGCACATAGACAATGCAGCAAAGGAAAGTGATCCTGAGAAAAAGGCCAGGCTGTATACGATGGCTGAAAAGATTCTGCAGACGTCGGCTGGCTCCTTCATGACGGCGGAGCACCCGGAGAAAAGAGAGCAAGTGCTGGGTTTGCTCGATAAGATAAGGAAGGAACGAGAACTTGCCATGTCCCTGACTGAAGTGTTACATGCTCCCTCTATTGTTTCGACGACAAGTTCCTTTGCGACACCAACGCCAACCCGCGAAGAAGCAGTGGGCTCAGAGAGGTTTGAGCACGCAGACATACAGGCAAACCTGATAATCCGGCAGAAAGAGTTGAGAGTGGGCGAAAATCTTGATCTAGAGATAGAGCTTGTCAACGCTGGAAAAGGCCCTGCTCTATTGATCAAGGTCACTGGAATCGTCTCTGAAGATTTCGAGCTGGCTGAAAAACCCGAAATCTACCGCGTCGAAGACAGTTATCTCAACATGAAGGGAAAGCGGCTTGACCCGTTAAGGACGGAGGAAGTGAGACTCGTTCTCAAGCCGAAGCTTCAAGGCGTTTTCTCCTTAAAACCAACAATTTTGTATCTCGATGAGAACGGCAAGTACAAGTCACACGAAGTAGAACCAGTGACAATAACGGTGAAGGAACTGGGAATCAAGGGCTGGCTCAAAGGAGAAAGATAACCAGAAAACCAGTTTTGCGGAATCCTTTCCGTGTGGGCTAGTATGGTTCTCTTTTCCAAATGTTGTAAGGGCATTGCCTCCAGCAGTATGTTCCTCCCTTGTAAATGCAGTTTTTGCATTCGCTTCTGTCAAACATTCCACGGTTACTTACAACTTGTCACCTCCCATTGAGTTCGCGCGCGCCGTCAGGTCCTCCAGCACGATATGGGTTTAGATTGGTTAAAAGACTAGTCTTGAGACAACATTTCATAGTCAGAGAGACCGGTTAAAGTGAAAAGCGGTCCACAGTATATTTAGGTCGCAGCATGTAATATTAAATAAGCGTCACGTAAGTCAAATAAGTGAAAACGAAAGGAGACCGAGAAGGAAATGTTTCCGTTGCTGTGGTGGCTGATATGGATAGTGGTGTTCGTGTGTCCCACGGCTGAGCACTGGATTAAGAACAAGTGGCGATACGTGGTGCTCGGCGGTCTGGGCGCGCTGTTCGGGTTCATTGCTATCGCAGCCGTCACTATCGATGTCTACATGGTTCTTTGGCTCATATTCTTCAAACTGTTCATCACTGCAGCAGAGTGGTTGTTCGCGTACATGAACATCTACAGATTATTCGCCTATGAGGAACGATCCATGCATGAGAAACGTGAGAGAGGAAGATTCAGTTTGATGTTTGGTCGAGGGAACGGAAGGGAAGTGTACAGGTGGCTGGCCGTCTCTGCGATGATGGCCATAATCGTGTTTTCAGCCGTTATGCTTTGGCAAACCCAAGCCGCGTCGGGAGTCAACAATGCAAGTTTTTTCAATCAGATGCTGACGTTTGAACCCGCGGGAACACCGCTTTTCCAGCATGAAATTCCTAACAACATGCTTCGGTTGACGACCGAGGAACTGGCGAAGAGCATCGCGCTTAGAAGCGGCGCGCACTTCGGAAGTGTAAAGGTCGGATCTACTCACATAACCATGTACAAGGGTCGCCTCGTCTGGGTGGTGACGATGATTCCGCCGAACCTGTATGGTGACAACACGATCAAGGGACTGGTGATCGTCGACGCAAACAACCCGGAGCTCGACGTGGAGATCATCGACAAAACCTTCAAAGTCGGCGAAGGACTCATGTACGTTCCACCGTTCTACACTGGAAACATACAGGGAAACGCCTACTGGGACCTGTCCACCGCCGACGCCTATGGCAGAGCCACCTTGACAACTGACGACAATGGCGACTGGAAATACGTGTTAACCGCCACGCAGGTTCAACAGTGGACGTTCGTCGCACAGCCCAAGGGAGTTTACGCATACAACGAGCTCGGCCAAGTTGAAAACTCGTACAGCATGAACCAGATGCCAAGCTGGGTCACGCAGCGCTACGACGAAGGCTGGCTCAAAAGCATGATCAGCGTGTGGGGTGCCACCAGGAGAGGAAACGGCTTCGACATTTTCGCACGCGGCTTCGCTTGGATACCCGCATCAACCAACAGGGTGGAAATCTCAGATGATGCCCGATGGATCGTTGACCCCGATACGAACAGGATAACTGCGCTGGTCCCAGTGGACTTCGTGGGCGAGATGCAGACGATGGCTGGAATGTTCAAAACAGTCGATAACGGAATAGAGTACTACGACACGACGGGCCTAGATATCAAGAGCGGCCTGCAGGCACAGAACGTTATCGAATCGCATATTTTGATGCCTACCACGGGCGCGTACGAAGCAGAAATGCCTTTGATATATCCGATAAACGCTGAAAACGCGTGGTTCGTGCCAGTATACTGGCGCATCGCACAAGGTCAATCCACGTCGGAACAGGCAACCCTTAAACTGACCGGTCTCGGAATCGTCGACGCAGTAGACCTAGACCACTACACAATCGTCATGACCGGCGAAGGATACCAAGGCGCGGCTTTGGTTGCAGAGGCAAAACGCAGGTTCGAAATAGGAACGGTCAAGCCCTCAAACGAGAAAACGATAACTGGAACGTTGAACGACAGATTCTCATACGTCAACGGCGGCAACACCATTTACGTCTTAACCATCAACCAGACCGACTATGCAGCGCGCACGCAGACTCTGGATTTCGCAACGGTCAGCAGAATCGAAAAGCTACGCGTCGGCGACACGGTAACGATAATAGTCAACTCGAACAACAACGAATTCATACGATTCCCACCGTAACCTGAAACAAAAAAAGACGTGCGCGCCATAGCGTTATTCCGTGCTCTAGAAAGCCTCGTTCTCTGGATTCTGCTAAGTTTCCTTAGTGCGCTCTGACGGAAGGACTCTTGACGAAACTAGGAAGCAAGAGGTAAGAGTTTCTTTACGAAAATGCTTATCTCAGAAGGAATAGCAGATATTCTCAGAAGCAGAAAAGCTGTTCAGGACACGCTTTCTCAATTCAACAACATAAGAAATGTCATTGCACATAGTTGTGAACTGAATGATGACGAAATTCAAAGGTTCAAGATTCTCATTAAAGATTGGTTGAGAATCCAACAATAGATTTCGACATGATTGTATTTTCAATCTGTGAACTTCTAGCCACTGAGCAGAAGCTTGCGTATGCACCCTGCCCTTGACTAAGCTGTGCTCAATCCAAGTTACCACGTTTCAGTTAGCAGTAGTCAAGATTAAAATTTAGTTTGTTGTTGGACAAACCTTTACGCCCAATCAGTGCGATGTATTTTCAACTTAGCCATTGCGCTATTTGAGACAAATCAGGTCTTTTCGGTAAGCTGGGTTTCACGTCAGGATACCCTATAAGGCAACCGTCCAATGCAAATTCGCCTATTGGGATTTTTATGAGGTCGCAGAATTCTTTGTCGTTGTCTAACTGTGCGGTTATTGAGAGGATTTGAAGTCCCAAGCCGAGAGCCGATGCTTTTAGCCACATGTTTTGTAGGCAGTGTGCAAGCGATCGCTGTTCCACACGGGGAATTCCTCGCTGTTCAGCTACTACGATGTAATATGGCGCTTTTCCGATGTTTGGGATGCCGTGCTCGCTCATTATTTTTAGCCTCTCCAGAAAGGGTCCAGCATGAGTTTTTGTGAATTGGTCCTGTTTCATTTGTGCTTCGAGTTGTTTTCTCGAAGACTCGGCGGTGCGTTTGAATATTGCTGCAACTTGAGCCGTTGCTTTGCTTTCTCGGGGAATGACTATGAACCGTCTAAAGTCTTCACGCGTTACGCCCACACCAGAGTATGGGGCTAGAAGACCTGCTTGCAGAACCTGTTCTATCAGTTCTTTTGGCGGAGCTTCTAACTTGAACTTACGGATTGATCGCCTAGACTCGATGACTTGGTCTATAATTTTATTGCATTCAACGTCTATTGGCATAAGAAACCACGAATTCCTAAGTGAACTATAAATCTTGCTGAGCCTCAGGCTAAATTACCCGACATGCAACACTCACAAAAAATTGAACCATCACCCTAAAATGCACCTGAACCGCAAAAAATAGTAGCTAGCTAGCTTGTCAGGATTGAAAGAACTAGATCCTAAGATCAAGAAGATCCATCCACACTTTCTGAGGCACTGCCGCATAACTCACTTGATCAAAGCCTACGACTTCACTCCATATCAAATCACTGCATTTACAGGATGGAGTATGAAGTCCATGTTTCAGCAGATGGGAGTCCAAGCAAGCGCAGCAGCAGCATAAAACTTTACCCCAACCAACCAACTTTCATTCTGAACACTGCAATCTGACTATCTCATCTTTGAACGGCTCCACGAACCAATCGTCAAGATATGGAAGATATTTCTTCTGGAGTGTCCTGGGGAGTTTGAAGAAGTTGCCTTGATAAACGAGCCTGCAGTTCTCGCTTCCACAGCGACACTTGAAAGTTCCCTCGTTATGCCCATTAATCGAATAGTCTCCTACGATTTCTTCCCCCTTCTGAATGTCTCTCATCGCAAAGACTTTACGGATACCGCTAACGGTCTTCACGTAACTGTTTGGGTCACATGAATGATTAACATATCTCTCAGGAGCCTGCATAATCACAATCTTGCCATCTGCTAAATAATCCAGCTCAAACTCATGCTGCTCCTTCGTCAACTTAGGCGGGTCGGTCACAACGTGCGAGTCATCCATCTCCAAAATCACCTCGCCCTTCCTGAAGCTTCTATTTGAAAAAACCCCTTTCCCACTTATCCCTGATTTTTCCACTACTACATTTTTCATGTTTCGCACTTGTTCAAATTTACGTAACCTCTACGTTTATTCCTTGTGGGGCAAAGTTTTATCCCAAACCAACTAACGGACGGCGATAAAGTCTGTTATGTTGCTTGATTTTTACAATCACCCTATCGATACTTTGTATCACCTTCCCCTCAAGGGGAAGGGCTAGGGAAGAGTTATAGCTCAACCCTGAGAAATGGAGTGAATCGTAACTCAACAGGATGGAGGTAGTCACGATTTCTCAGGTTCAGCCTGGTGGTTGGGGAAAATATCAGACAGCAGAAGAGATGGAAACGAGCAGGAAATATGAATATGACCCCGAATTTCTCCCCTTGATATGCAAGTGGCTTTGTCTTGCTCCCAAGCCCGGTAGTGTAGTTGTCGATGTCGGTTGCGGAAGCGGTTACTTCACAAAAATCATCGCAAGTTGCATGAAGGGAAATGGAAAGGTCATAGGAATAGACCCCGACAGAACGCTGGTTCAGGAAGCAAGAAAGATATGCAAAAGAAAGCACATTTCGAACGTTCAATTCAGAATTGGAAACGTCTGGGAAATTCCGTTGAAAAGCAACTATGCAGACCTTGTTGCAAGTCATATAGTCCTATCTAACATTCCTAGGCAATTTGATGCCATTTTGGAAATGAAAAGAGTCGCCAAAATCGGTGGAAGAGTCGCAGTGATTGACCCTGCCAAGGTAGGCGGGCAATATTATCCAGATGAAAGGCTGAATAAGCTGACTGGCAAGTTCCAAATAGCGTTCGGAACGGCAATCGACAAAGAATGGCGCGGAAAGTTCGATATGTCAAACTATGCCGAGGACTTCCACCTCAAAATCGCCCAGCTTTTCCTAAAGGCTGGACTGACCGATATAGCCATGAGCGGGCATCTTTCAACTTTTCTACTATGCGACGCAAGACGAAGCACAAAAGAAATGAGAACACACCTGCGAGCCCGACTCAGTCTATGGAAAAGGCTTGAGAAAAGAAACGAAAAGTGTGCTTTGGTAGGCGGTATGAATAAGAAGGAATTCCGTGAATTCTCCCAAAGATACACCGACTACTTGGAAAACCTCATCGCACATCCCAGTGTGATAAAGAAAACGCCTGAAGTCCATATGATTTCGAGGGTAATCCTGTGCGGTATCAAGAGTGCAGACGAAAGGTGATTCTGTAACCGTGTTTAAACCATTCTCGTCAAATTAATACTTGGGGTAAAGTTTTACCCCAACCCAACACACACAGACACTAGCGCGCGCTAATGGATTTCCGCGAATCCAGCAGAAAGATCATCTTTCTCCTTTGAGCCAGCTCTTTATCCCAAGTTCTCTCACAACAATGAGTACAGGCTCAGGTTCATGTGACTTGTACTTGCCGTTTTCGTCCAGATAAAGCACTGTTGGTTTTAATGAAAACGTCCCTTGAACAGTTGGCTTAAGGACGAGTTTGACTTCTTCCGTCTTCAGCGGGTCAAGTCGTTTTCCTTTCAAGTTGAGATAACTATCCTCCACCCGACAATTCACGGGTTCTCCAGCCAGCTCAAACCCTTGGGGAATTATTTCGGTAACTTTGGTCAAGAGGGCAAAGCCCTTCCCAGCATTTACCAGTTCCAGCCCTATGTTGAGATTTTCGCCGATTTTCAATTCCTTCTGCCGAACTATCAGATTGGCTTGTATGTCTGCATGCTCGAATCTTTCTGAACCGACGGCCTCTTCACGCGTTGGTGTTGGAGTCGTGAAGATCGCCGTAGATGAAACGATGGAGGGTGCGTGCAAAACTTCAGCCAAGGTCGAGGCCAACTCTCGTTCCTCCTCCACCTTGTCCAGCATTCTCAACACGCGTTCCCTTTTTTCAGGGTGCTCTGCCTTCATGAAGCAGCCAGCTGAGGTCTGCAAAACTTTTTCGGCCATCACGTAGAGCTTGGCCTTCTTCTCGGGGTCGCTTTCTCTTTTAGCGTTATCCATCTGGGCATATGCGTCAAAGAGCAACTGAGTGGCCTTGGCATATTCTGAAGCCTTTTGGAAGCCTGCACTCACATAGTAGTTAGACGCACTCTCGAGATATTTTGTAGCAGTGGCGTGCATGGGTGCGTCTCTTGTGTCGGCAAATCTCGTGCCTTCCTCGAGCGCTTTGCAGAAGCGGCTGTGTCCCAGCATCAGCATCTTTGCTTGTTCGTTTGGAGAATATTCTCTGGCTCTCTCAAAAAGCTGGGCCGCTTCGGCATACAGTGTTGGTGATGCTTCTGCTTCTGCTTGTGTCATTCTTTGCCAAGCGTGGGAAAGACTGATGAAGAGATTGAACTCTTTTCGCTCTTGATCGGTCTCCAATCCCTGGCTCATTTTCTCGAAGGCTTCTGCTGCTTGGCCGTATTTCTCGGAGCTGAAGTAGTGATCGCCTTTCTTGTCGAGAATTTTCGCCTCTTCGAGGGCGATTCTGGCTAGGCAGTATTCGTGCCTCAGGTCTGTTGCCATAACCATGCTGTTTGCCATCCGCTTTTCATCCAGATCTTCAATCTTACCAAGCTCATTTTGGATGGACTTCTTGGTCTCATCAAAAAGCTTGCCGGCTTGCTCAAAGGCTTGGATGGCCTCTTCACATTGTTCCTTTCTGCTCAAGTCTTCTGCGTATTCAACGCTGGCCCAGGCGCAATAGTTTGGAGCCAGATAACTCCATTTTTTCAGCGAATTGTGCAGGTCAGCGGCTTTCTCGAAATCTATCTTTGCCAGGCCATATTCCTGTCTTTCATGATGGTGTCTTGCCTTCTCGATTTCAGTCCAAGCCTGCATGTAAACTGCGTGGTCTTGGTAGAAGGATTTGAGTTGAAGCATCTTTTCCGCCGCGCGTTTGTAGTTGTCTGAGGCCAAATTGAAGTTTTCAGCCGCCTTCAGATGTTCGCCAAGCGCGTCATAGCTTCTAGCAACTTTCCAGCAGGACTCTGCAACGCGGCTTACAACATTCACTTTCTGAAACAACTCAGCCGAATCCTTGAATGCCTTCAACGCTTTTCTCTGAACCTCGTCATTATGCGTCAAACCATAAAGAAGGTCAAGCTTTTCTCCGTAATCATAATACTTGAACCCAAGATTACCTACCAGACTCAGATCGCCTTTCTTCATTTCGTGCGAATTGTGCTTGATGCAAAGTTGCATGCCACGTTCTTGGTATGAAACAGCTTCTTCAAGCATGTTCTTCTTTTTCTCAGCATCCGTTTCAATCTGTGACAATTCTGCCCTGAGATATGCAAGATTTATCCAAGACGAGCCTAGATTCCAATAATTAAAGCGTTCAAGTTGCCCACGGAGTTTCATCTCTTCCTTTATGTGCTCATCGGCACTTTCCAGCAGTTTTCTCTTCTCTTCCGAGTTCGCTTCCGTCGTCGCCAAAGAGACCAAGCACCGACCGAGCCCGGCATGCCTGTACATTATAACGTCTGGATAGCCTATACGCTCTGCCTGCTTGATGGCGGCGGCAATTTCGAGCCTCTGTTTTTCCAACAAATCGCGTTTTTTCGTCAGATCAGTTTCCAAAAAAGCCAAATTTCCATAATACGCGGCATAGGGCGCTCCTGACCAATTTACGGGATATGGGCTCGCGTAGGAGATTAGTGAAAACTGACGCTTAGCGTCTTTCGCGTATTGCAGAATTTCTTCAGTGACTTCCCTTAATTTGTCCGGATCTTCAAGCGATGTCCCGGCCCAACCCGTACTATACTTCAACCATTCCAGTGCAGTCCCGACCAAGTATTTGTCTTTGGTTTTCTCTGCGTAGCCCAAAGCTTTGCCAAATTGAACAACCATCTCATCGATACTCCAGTCCAAAGCCTCGCCAGGCATGCTCAGCAATTCAAGAAATGCAATCTCCTCCGAAAGCTCCTTGGCTTTCTGCCAGTAGCTAAGACCTTTCCTGAAGTAACCTTCTTTCTCATCCATATCGGAAGCAAAATACCATGCGGAAACGGAGAGATACATGGCTGTTTTCACGTAGGCTTTTGCAAGCTCGTGAGGAGCATTGACCTTTGAAAGCAAAATGATAGCGCGCTCTCCATATTGCACTGCTTCACGTATTAGCTCTTCACGGAATTGAAAACTCGATTCAAAACAATATCTCTCATCCGCGCTTGATGAGAGCTGATTATACGTTTCTCCATATTCCAAAGCGCTGCCGGCTTCGTCTAGACCCTTCAAAGCCTCCTTTGTAGTTTTCCAACACTCATCCAGCAGCCTTTTCTTCTCAGAAGCCTGCGACGCAAGCCAGTAACCAGCATATGCAATCATAGCGTCGCAACGCAACGTCTTCGGCGTGCTTACCTGTTCATTCAGCCTCCAACAGAATTCCTTAGCTTTTTCATAGCTTAGAACAGCTTGCCGCATTCTTTCTCTGAACTCGTCCTTGCTATCAGCCTGAAACGCAAAACGATAGAATGCATATCCCAACCGCTCATGAATCTCTCCCATCTTTGATAAGTCATCTTGGGGTAGCAGATTCAGCGCTTTCTCATACACTTCGGCAGCTCCAAGCCAATCATATGTCTTCTCTGACTGTTCTGCCTGATGCAGAATCTCCTCCACACTTGACGCCTCTGATAACAGTAAACCATTAGAAGGTTAAAAACAAGTATCTGAAAAGGTTTTTCATGAATAAAGTCTTCACTGATTATGTACAGATTTTTGGAATTGCGGAGGGTATTGCGATGTAGATTTCCGCAGAACTATGGAGAAAGTAACATCACGTAACTAGCGCGCATGCCTGTTCCTAAATTCGTTTGCTGGGCGGCGTGCGCCATTGGCTATGTTTGATCTTGAGATCGCTGTGTGACTACTGATCCGTGAAGCGTCGTCCAAAAGATATGAATCAACTAGGTCACACTTGAAAAAGGGAATTTAGGAACACGCTAGCGCGCTACGCGCTCGTGTTTGCCTATTCCTGTTTGTTTTTTGGCTCATGGACAAGAACGATAGTTATTGCTGCACAGAGGAAGGTCACTGCAAATGCAAAGATGAATGGTAGTGATGGTGAGAGAGATTGGTAAAAGACGCCTCCTAGTAGCCCTCCTATTGACATTAGTGTGTAGGTGATGAATTGGCTGCAGCCCACTTCTTTTCCTCTCAATTTTTTGGGCACCAAGTCAGCTTCTAGAGCTAGATATGCAGCAGCGAACAAAGCGTTGCTCACTCCAAAGCATAAGAAGCCAACAAGGAGCAGGTATACTCCTCCTAGCAAGAATAATGGTGGAAAGAATGCAAGAAGAACCCATGAGATTAATGCTGGTTTTTTCCTCCCGATTTTGTCTACAAGTTTGCCCGAAGGCAAGGACGAGAGAATCATCGATCCACTGTAGAAAGCCATAATGATTGCCCACGTGAACTCTTTAACCTGAAGAATGTTCGTAGCGTAGACGACGAAGTAGGGCATGCACATCATAAAAACGAAACTGGACGCTGCATTTGTAAGAAAGAGGAAGAACATAGATCTTGATAGTTTTTTCCACACTTGTATGCTTTCCTTCGCAGCGTTCACGTATTCCCGGAAAGCTCCGCTTAGGTGAAATCTATTACTTTGCGTCTTCAGCGTTTCCGTCAGCTTGATCCTTATGATTGAAGCCAGCAAGTAGAGAACAACAATCAGCAAATAAGCCATCCGCATTCCTGAAACAAGCCCATACTGCACACATAGCAAACCTGCGATAAGCGGTGAAAGAATAGTTGCCGCGTTGTTCGCGAACATCATCGTTGAGAATCCAATTCCGCGTTTTTCCGTTGGTATCGAATCTGCAGTTATAGCCTGGAGGGCTGGTTGATAGACTAGGAAAATGTTCTGCAGCATCACTCCTATCAAAAGGAAATGCCAAGATGGTGCAAAGACGCAGAAGAGGTTGGCAAAGGCTATTGCAAAAGTGAAGACCACGATTATTCTTCGTCGCCCGTGTTTGTCGGCCAGATAGCCCCCTGGAAACTGTACTGACGCCAAAGTCAGGAAAGATGCAAATTCCATTATCCCGATAATGGATGGTGTACCCCCAAGAGCTAGGATAAAGAGTGAGTAGTAGGTCTGCGGGATGGCGGAAGCAAAGTTCATGAGTGCCCAACTAGTCATAATAACGAGTATGTTGCCGCGAATAAAGGAAAACTCGCCTCTTAATCTTGAATAGAAACCCAATGAAGACCCCTCAAACTGAACCTAGTGACTCTATAGATGAACAGACTCAACTAACAAGACAATGAAGAATCGCCTAGTAGAGGCGCGGAACCAAGATCATTATAGAGTTCACCCTTACGCAAACTAACTTACCATATTCTGCCTCTTACCCTAATGAAGCTTTCGAAACAGGATCCCAGTCATACTTTGATTCAGCTGAACGCGCACTTGCTAAGAGCAGACGTTAGTTAGGGTAAAGTTTTATCCCAAACCCAAAAAACGAGAAAAACGTACCAATGCATTGGACTAGATTGTATTATATTATAATGCATTTGGTTATGGCATATAGTTCATGTCGCCTGCAACGTAGCGCGCGCCTTTTTTCATTTTCACTTAGCGCGTTTATAAACAGTACTTTGTGCTTAATCTGCAGTGTGGATTAGGAAGTGATTTAATGAGAAAACTACATGCGCTTCCACTAATTCTTATGATTATCCTTCCGCTCTTCGCGACACTGCCCATCGCCCTCAGCATGATTGACAATTCGGTAGAAGTCAGAGTCGTAGTCACCTATGCGATTCCCCCAACAGACGATTCAATGACTAACCCTCACTACGAGTTGTTGACCTATCATTCTTACTCGACAATTAACTACTACATAAACACGAGGAACACCTATGGCTTCTCAAGTGCGGCCGTTGTCAGCACCATCACGACCTCTGTGAACACTTGGGACAAGGAAACCTCCTATCAAGTCTTCTCTTACAAGGGCACCACGACAAGAGTCGCTGGCAAACGTGACGGTTACAACGTGATCTCCTGGGGCAAGTACAGTGCTGGTGTCATCGCGGTCACTATGAGCTGGGTGAGTGGCGGGCAAACTATCGAAGTCGACTGCATGATGAACACGCGCTTCAAGTGGAGCCTGACAGGAGAAGCTGGCAAGATGGACGTACAGAACATTATGACCCACGAACTTGGCCACTTCTGCGGCCTCAAAGACCTCTACAACGACGCTGACTACTGGCTGACAATGTACGGCTACTCCGACTATGGGTTCACGTACGCACGCACACTCGGATTAGGCGACATCAACGGACTGAAAGCGGTCTACGGAGCATAGCGCTCGCGAAACAATCCCTCTTTTTCTTTTTTCTATTATCTCGCAGGTACAGTGGCAGCGACCAACCACAAGCATTATGATTTGAAAGACAAATAGAGTTATGTCTTGGGGATAAGCGCGCGGGCAATGAGCTGTTGAAGGAACTTGATAGCATGGGTTCTAAGATTCCAACATGTCCAAAATGTTGCAGAGAATTGCGCCAAGAAGGGTTATCATTCTGTCCTTTCTGTGGTTCTCCTCTGCCACTGCCAACAGCGCCTGCGCGTGCGCTAACACGTGGGTCGCTGACTGCAATACTGATCTGTATTTTGGCGATTGGAATTCTGTATCTGACGATTGGGATAAGTGCCTTTTTTGTTGATATCGGGCTCTTCTTTTTTGTTATCGTGGTTATAGTGCGAAAGTATCGGCCTCAATCGGTTGCAGAGGTTGCTTTTTTTGAAGTTCCAGCGTGGGTAGGGATGTTGGTTGCTGGGATATTCTTCATAGCTATTGGAGTATTATTCATAATCCCGCTCTAACAAAAGGCTATGACTAGCGTGCTAAACACTTTCGAGATATTTGATATTCGCGCACGCTGCCACTATCACTAACTCTGCCTGCCAATCACTCAAACTCAATCAGTACGCCAATGCCACTACCTATACCTCTATACCTATACCTACACAAAACGCACACGCACACTGAGTGGGTATGAGAAGGAAGAGACAAGGTAAAGTTTTGTCCAACGATTAGGACGCGACTGATAATGTCTTTCCGCAGTGAAGATTTGTACAAAATTCGTGCAATCTCTCAACGCAACCGTCCAGATTGTGGCCCGATGGGAGACAGAACCAGTGCGCCAATGCTTTTGCCCTCTACGGCCAATATGCTTTTGGCCATGATGTCGGCACCCGAGTTAACAAAAGGTCCAAAGGGAGCGCGTCGACATGGAAGACTACGCAAGAGACAGAAGGAGCAAAGCTACTGATTTGTGATTCATAAGTCTTTAGAACTCAGGGGTGAATTCCAACGATCAGGTTGACTGAAGTTGAAACCCAAGAAACCAAAAGATTCAGGCTTGATAATCAATGTCCCACTTGAGTTGGCTCGTGACATATTCAGTGAAAGCGGAGATTTACCGTCTGCAAAGTTTCCGGCAATGATGATTTTGGCCGACACCATTGGAAAAGCATTAAGCAAAGGCCACGAAGAAAGCACAAAAAGACCAAAACCAACAATCCTGTCGAAAAGCAAGAAGACAACTACTCACCGCAAAAGACTCTACGAATACCCACTTTTGACGCGATAACAAAAGAGCTGACGAGTTCCTTCTTCATGAAAGACCAGAACCAGAATCAAGAAAAAGACGATGAAAAGAAGTATTGCTCTGTTTGTGGCCGAGAGATCACCGAAGAAGACTATGAGGATTATGATGGAATGTGCTGGGAATGCTGGGACGACCAGCTGACTGAAGAGTCAGAAGACATGTTCGGAGACGTAATGTGAAAAACCGCAGCAGAACACCTGTGTGAAAACCTGTCTCTCTAAGCTCCCATATCAAGAGGTTTCAGAGCCATTGACAGTCAGCATGATTATGACTCCTACGAAAGAGCTGCGTTCCTTTCGGACAAACGATGAAGTCTCAAATGTTCAAGATCAAGAAATGCAAGATGCTGTCCCCCTCTCGAAAACCGGATAAGACGATGGACGATGCCAAACATTGAGGGAAAATTGGGTCGACCATATCTTGGTTCATGTCACGAGATTGTAGTGCGCGCTGTCGATCGCTCGCAAGTTTAAGATTCTTATACGACTTGCCGTCTACTGTTCTCTAGTCCGTCGAGCTTGGCGTAAGGCTTGACTGAACCATGAATCCCACGTATAAGGGCTCAATCGAGTTGCTTCGGGACTTTTGGGAAAGCAGAAGCGTTTCCTTTGAAAAAGATTACGGCATACGACAAAAAGGCATCGTCAAATTAGCCAACGAAACTGCAAAACTCATTGACGGCAAACTTGTCCTCGAACTCGGGTGCGGTCCGGGAATCGTTGCCAGCTTCTATCCAAGAAACGCTGATGTGGTTGGCCTAGACTTTTCTTCTTCGATGCTGAAGCGCGCAAAGAAACGAATCCGAAAGCTTGTTCTTGGGGACTCATTGAGCCTTCCCTTCCGCAATGAAACTTTCAAGGTTGTTACCTGCTTCTTCATGGCCTCGGACTATGCTTCAAAAGAAAACATTTTGTCAGAAGCGTTCCGAGTGCTCGAAACCAGAGGAGTGTTTCTGTATGCTGACTATTCTCCTAACGACGAACATTGGAAATTGAAGAGAGAAATCGGACCCACTCTAGGAGAAAGTTGCGACATCCACATAGAAGGAGACAGAGAGCTTTCAGAAAAGCTAAAACATGTTGGTTTAAACGTTCAAGAAGCCAGGCTTATAAGATTCAACGCAGAGTTCAGACTCGAACGTTACGTGAAATCTCGCAATGAGATACAGAAACTCAAGGAAATCAGCCCGCATCTCTGGAAACGCCTAAAGACTTGCGCGGAGAATGGAAGAATTGAAAGAGAATTCATTCTGCTAGCTAGTAGAAAGTGACTTAACGCCGATCGAACGCGCGCTAACTGATTTCCGCAAAACCACGTAGAAAACAACATTGAACAACTAGCGCGCGCTAATGGATTTCCGCGAATCCAACAAGCGCATCATCTTTCTCCTTTGAGCCAGCTCTTTATTCCAAGTTCTCTTACGACTATCATTACGGGTTCAGGCTCATGCGACTTGTACTTGCCGTTTTCGTCCAGATAAAACACCGTTGGTTTCAACGAAAACGTCCCTTGAACAGTTGGCTTAAGGACCAGTTTGACTTCTTCCGTCTTCAGCGGATCAAGACGCTTTCCCTTCAAGTTAATGTAACTATCCTCTACTCGGCAAGTCTCAGACTTTTCAGCCACCTCAAACCCTTCAGGAATTATTCCCGTGACTTTTGTCAGGAGGGCAGAGACTTTCCCAGCATTGACAAGCTCCAATTCTATGCTGAGTTTTTCGCCGATCTTCAACTCCTTCTCCCTGACTATCAAGCTTGCTTGTACGTCTGCGTGCTCAAACCGTTCTGAACCAACGGCTTTTTCGCTGGTTGGAGTCGGAGCGTTAAAGGACGTAGTCGTTGAAACGATGGACGGCGTGTGCAGCACTTCTGCAATTGACAATACCAATTCTTTCTCTTCTCTGACCTTTTCCAGTAGCCTTAGTACTTGTTCCCTTTTCTCCGGGTGCTCTGCCTTCATGAATGATCCAGCCGATGTCTGCAGTATTTTCTCAGCCATCATGTATAGCTTGGCCTTCTTTTCCAGATCTCTCTCTTCTTTGGCATTGTCCATTTGTGAGTAAGCGTCGAAGATCAGCCCAGTTGCCTTGGCATATTCTGATGCGTTCTGGAAACCTGCTTTCGCATAGTAGTTGGCGGCGCTTTCCAAGTGTTTTACGGCAGCAGTATGCATGGTTGCATCGCGTGTATCGGCGAATTTTGTTCCTGCTTCGAGTGCTTTGCAGAAACGACTGTGTCCCAAGGCTAAGAGACTTGTCACTTCGGAGTCGCTTTCTTTGCTTGCTTTCTCGAAGAGTACAGAAGCCTCCAAGTATGATTCTGGTGAAGTTCTAGCGTCGCCTAACATCATTTTCTGCCAAGCTCGAGAAAGGTTGATTATTGATTGGAATTCCTTTCGCTCATTCTCCAACTCTAGGGTCTGACATATCTTCTCAAATATCTCCGCTGCTGCGCCATATTTCCTAGAGCTGCCAAAGTGGTCACCCTTCTTGTCCAAGATTTTCGCATCTTCAACCGCAACCCTAGCATCGCAGTATTCCTTTCTCAGCCCTGAAACTTTGATAATGCCTGTTGCCATCTGCTTTTCATCATTATCCTCGATCTTGCCGAGCTGCGCCAGGACAGAGTTCTTCGTCTCAGCAAACAGCGTTGACGCGCACTCGAATAATTTGATCGCTTCATCACTCTGTTCCTTCCTGCTCAGTTCTTCTGCATCCTCAACTCGTGCCCACGCCGAATAGTTAGGCTCCAAGTAACTCCATTGTTTCAACGACCTGTGCAGTTCGGCAGCTCTCTCAAAATGCTCCTTTGCTAAACCATATTCCTGTCTTTCATGATGATATCTTGCCTTCTCTATTTCACTCCAAGCCTGCATGTAAAGTGCGTGTTCTTCATAGAAACTTTTTAGTTGAGGAATTTTCTCCGGTGCATCTTTGAAGTTGTCGGATGCGAGGCAGAAGTTCCCGGCAGCCTTCAGGTGGTCGCCGAGTTCATCATATGCCTGCGCGATTTTCCAGTAGCACTCTGCCATGCCGCTTTTTCGGTTTAGCTTCCGTAGTGACTCGAGTGCCTCAGTGAAGACTTCTATTGCCTTTTTTAAATGCTCCTTATCACATGATAGTCTGTATAGACGAAGCCACCAGTTCCCTGTTGAATATTGCGAGTATGCTAACGTGAGAAAACTGGCGGCTTTTGTCTCTGGCTGGTAGCTGACATCTTTGACTAGTAATTCTAAGGCACTTTCTCTTTCTAGTATAGCTGCTTGGAGCATGTTTTTCTTGGTCTCAGAATCTCCTGCTAGGTCAGCTAGATCACACTTTATTAGTGCTAGGACTCCTCTGTGAACTCCGAGGTCCCAGTATGATAGAGGCCCTATTTGGGCGCCGATTTTCGACGCCACATTCCCACGTTGCAGAGCTTCCTCAAGAAGTTTCTTTTTTTCTTCAGGGCTGGATTCAAGCTCGGCAAGCATCATAAGTTTAACGCTTAGATGCATATTTACAAACAATTCGGTGTCAGGGTATCCGGACGTTTGAGCTGGTTCCAAGGCGTCTCTTCCAGCAGCAATTGCTCCTTCTAGGATGCTGCGCTTTTTTTCTAAGGCCGTTTCAGGAGTGTATCCCGAGATGAGCTGAAGATGAATCGCTTCTATCCAAACATTATCGGCTCTGGGACTTGTGAATGAGATAACGGAGTATTGCTTTTTAGCGTTTTCAGCATACTGGAAGATCGTCCTAAGGACCTTCTGAAACTCATCATAGTCCTCAGTTCGACTGGTTGCCCATGTAGCATGATAAGTCAGCCAATCCAGTGCAGAACCGATTATGAACTTGTCATTTGTTCTTTTGCCAAGCTCTAGGGCTTTCTCCAGGTTTGTAAGGGCTTCTTCAGACCCGAACCCCAAGAGAAGGTCGTGAGCGCAGGGAATGGGACACAAGATTTCAAGCTTTGCCGAGTTTTCAGAGCCTTCTTTGGCTTTGGTCCAGTAGCTTTGAGCCTTTCGCACACAATTCCCTTTCTCATCAAGGTCCAGAAAGTAGTATGCGAATAGCGAGAGGGCAAATGCAGTCTTCGCATAAGCTCTTGCGAGCTCCTCTCGATCGTCAATGGTGGAGAGTAGCTTGATTCCCACTTCTCCATGCTCTGCCACTTCTTTGACGATCTTCTCTCGCGCCAGATAATCCCACTCCAAACAGAACCAGAGAAGTGCACTTGCCGAGAGTCGGTTGTAGGTTTCTCCGTATTCCCTGACTCTTCCCGATTCTTTTGAGACTCTTAGTGCTTCTTCAGTAAAGCGCCAGCACTCACCAAGCAACCTCTTCTTTTCTTTTGCCTCCGGGGCAAGCCAATAGCTTATGTAAGCAATCATAGCGTTACAACGCAATGTCCTCGCCGTTTTCACAGGCACATTCAGTTTTCCATAGCATCCAACAGCCTTCTCATAAGCAACGGTAGATTGACGCAATCTTTCTCTAAACTCGTCCTTGCTCTCAGCCTGAAATGCAAAACGGTACAAGGCATACCCTAGCCGCTCATGAGTCTCTCCCACCTTCGAGAAATCGTCTTGGGGCAGCAGATTCAGCGCTTTCGTGTATGATTCGGCAGCTCTAAGCCAATCATATTCCTTTTCCAACAGTTCTGCCTGATGCAGAATCTCCTCCACACTTGACGCCTCTGACAACAGCAAACCATTACAAGGTTAAGAACAAGTATCTGAAAAGGCTTTTCATGAACAACGTTTTTGATTGGCACATACAGATTCTTGGAATTGCGGAGGGTATTGCGATGTAGATTTCCGCAAAACATCATAGAAAGCAACATCACGTAACTAGCGCGCGCTAATCTCCAAAACTGCATGTACACTCCGGTGCAACTTTCAACATGCAAAACAGCAGAACGGCGCACCAAACCCCACTGAAAGACCCAGCCACACACTCACTACAATACTGTGCGTGCTGAAAACCTAGGGGGGAGGGGGTAGGTCATTTTAGACTTGTTTTCACTCAAAAACCATGTTGAACAGTCCTTCAGCGATCTGTGGCCTTAAACACGTAGTTAGCCTATTGACGTGTAATTCATAAGCCTTTTAGAACCAACGGTTTAATCTTCAGTATCAGGTGCGCACAGGCTGGAATCGAAAGAACCCGTCTTTAAGTTCTACAGATTCCCAGATACGCTTGTCAAGACTCAAGACGCACCTAACGAAAAGCAATCAATGGTGAAAACATGACCAAAAAAAGACTACACTCCAACAACAAAACCGCAAAGCACAGCAACAATCAAAACCTAGAGGTAAACGCCGACGCTGTCAAAGTCCTGAGAACCGTCGGAGACCAAGAAGCCTTCTACTTCTACGAAGCCATCGGAAAACCAACAGGCGAAACCGCCAAAAACCTAAATGACTTCCGTAACAAAGTCAAAACTGTCAAATCAGAAAGCCTAAAATTCCATCTTCAGAGAAAAGACTTCCAAAACTGGGTCGCAAAAATCCTCGGCGACGCCAAACTCGCCCGAGAACTCGGAAGAATCCCCGAATCAAACACCGACGACGCCAGAATGATCATCGCCGAAACCGTCGAAAACCGCATCAAAGAACTAAAAGACTCATCAATAGCCGCAGGACTCACAGTCGCCGACAACTCAGTTCTTGTATCCGCCTCTTAGGACCCCACGTTTTTCTATTTCCACCCCACGCACAAGACACGCGTGCCCAGTATGGATTCAGGATTCACATGCTCAATAAGTGTCATGAGTTTGACCACACCTGAAAAAAGGAAGATGATGTAATGAAAACCAAACTTCTCGCAATAATACTAGTCATCATAGCATCAGCAGGCATAATGTTACCGGTTGCCAAAGCAGACACGCTGGTCAAAGAAGACTTCCTGCAGGAAAGCTTCTCAAAAACCGCACTTACACAGCGCCTGAGCAGACGGAAAACCAGGTGAATGTGATTTCGGAATTTGACTCGCCAGCCATTCTTGATCTTTCGGATCAGAATTCTTGCCCTTCGACTTCTCCTTCACCCCGACGCTAACCATAAGCAACTGCATTCATCCGTTTTGCTGGAAGCTGCCACACTGCCAGGAGGTTATTTCAAAGTTTTTGTGGCTAAGTCTTGGCATCGTTCCTCAATGTGCAGGATTCTGGAAGCATCGTTCGGGTCTCTGGCGGTCACACTGAGCGATCCAATGAAGCCAAGCCCGAACGTATCTGCGATAAGTTTGAAGTAGTTCTCAACTTTTCCCCGAGAAGCCGCGCCCTCCTCCCCAGGAACCTGCCCAACGACGATGCTGGCGAATCGTTTCCCCTTGATCCGCCCGTACAGCGGCATCGTCCGGTCAATAAGACCTATGGCCAATGAAGTAGGAGCATCAAAATACGTAGGCGAACCCAACACAACCGCGTCGGCAGACAGAATTTTGCCATAGATTTCTTGCATGTCATCTTTGATATGACACGCGCTTGTTTTCTCGCAGATTAGACAGCCGTCGCATGTCTCGATGTTCTTGTCCTTCAGTGCAACCAGCTCGGTTTCCGCACCTTGCCTCTCAGCCGCCGCCATGACCGTTCTCATCAACCATTCAGTGTTGCCTTTTCTCGGACTGCAACATATGCCCACTATCTTCAGACTCAATGCCCCCGGTCAGTACTTGGCAAACAAGTCTCATATAAAACCTACAGATCTCTTCTCGCAGTACAATAGCGCGCGCTAACAAATACGCTGACGTTTCAGCTCAGAAAATTGTGCCTTCGTCCTTGGAAGGGTCGCAGTAGAGCGCGCAAACGTCACGTGCGTGCTTGCCGTTATCTTCCGATACTATCTATATATGGAGGAGTCTACTTGACATTGAACGAAAAATCGAGGGTCAGTATGGATTTCTATGAAGCTGTTAAAAGGAGAAGAACCGTTAGGGAATTTCAGTCTAAGCCTGTTGAGGAAGAAAAACTCATGAGAGTTCTCGCAGCAGGATTGAAGGCTCCAACGCATAATCACCTCAGAGAATGGGAATTCATTCTGTTGAAGGATTCTGAACAAAGAGAGAAAGTTGTAGCCGCAGCCAAAGGCAAGAATTTTTCCGAAGAAGAAGTGGAAAAAGCAATCAGCAAAATGGAAGAGTGGGAAAAGCCAGCATATTTGGCTGCACTGCCTGTCCAAAAAAGGATGATGCTAACCTCACCAGAGCTGCTTGTCGTCTGCTTCAGAATGAGAAAACCTTTCAAAGAATGCAAGACACTCTATGACCTGAACAATCTTGCTTCCGTTTGGGCATGCATAGAGAACATTCTTTTGGCGATGGTTGCGGAAGGATTGTACGGTGTAACCTTCATAACGAACGATACAGAACCGTTGAAGAAGATGCTGAACATACCAGGTGACTATGAAGTGGCGGCTCTGATTCCGATAGGATATCCAAAAGATTACTTTGTGAAGCAGAGACCAATATCATTGCAAGAGAAACTTCATTATGACAGATGGTAGCCAGTTAGAATTTGAACTCATTGCGCACTATGACTCTTTGGTGGCGCGCTAAGGAAAACTGGGGGTTGCGGGCATTAACGCTTAAGAACCTGTGCCGTTGACACAGTTCTGCAGGGTTGAAGGAAGCGCGGCTAGATGAAAGTTTTAGTCGTATATGACACGGTTTCAGCTAGCAAGATGACCGGACAAGTGGCTGAAATCATTACAAAAACCTTGAAGGAGGACGGGGTTGACGTGAATTCCTTTTACGTTAAGGACGTTGATGTGGCGACAGTCAAGAACTATGACTGTTTGATTGCTGGTGCTCCAACGATGGCTTTTAGACCTTCAACGGGGATTATAGAGTTTTTGAACGGTCTTGCTGATGGGGGGTTTTCGGGGAAGCAGACGGCTGCGTTTGACACACAGATGCAGATGATCATAAGTGGAAACGCAACTGAAGGCATAGAGAAGAAGCTGAAGAGCCTTGGCTTTACCGTATTCAAGCAGCCACTAGTTGTTTACGTAGAAAGTAAAACCAAGAACGTGTGGCAGTTTAAACCAGGCGAGCTGGAGAAAGCCAAGACTTGGGCACAAGAAGCAGCCAAAACACTCTCCGAATAGTATCATCTAGCGCGCGCTAGAAGCTTCTCCTATAGTCTTCCATTTGGCTCGAGAGAAACCTGCAGAAGAGAGATAACAAATGTAACTTGCCGATTTGCAGTCAAGAAAGGGGTAGAGATCCTGAACAAGTGAAAACCGACAGATTCTTCAACCACACCCTAGTTTTCTCATGCTGTGTGCGCGCTAGAAATCTATGAGAACAGACTACTCGCGTCATTAGCTTTCAAGAAAAGCAGTCTGGTTTCGGATGTTCGCTTCAGAGAAAAAAGTCGGGCGAGACCTGCTGCATTCGTCTTGGGTTCAGGTCTCGCATTCCCATAGGCGCTAGGTTGGCACGTTTGGCACGTAGATGCATTTCAGTTCTCTTGCTCTGCCTCCACCGTCAAATAGCATGTCTGCGACGCCCTGCGTGACCGTCAATGTGCGGTCAAATGACTGGAGCAAAGTGTTCCCTTGTTCACCGTCTATCCTCCAACAGTTGAACCTGATTTGCTCGTTCATCGAGTATTCTGGTGCCGTAAGGTTCAAACCGGCCGAAGGCGGGAAGTTGAAGGTCGTGCCTCGGTTCCAAGCGATCGAATTGAAGTTCATGTTTATTTGTAGTCCGCCGAACATCTCTAGCCCCTGGTCCTTGGACTGGTACGAATTTACCCAAGGATTGTTGACTTCCACGTTGATTCCGGCATCGTTTGAATATCTGAACTCTTGGCCGTTCTTTCTCTCAACTGCGTCGGCATGCACATTGAGCCCGTGCCATCCATTTCCAGGATTGTAGGAATGCCAGACGCATTCCCAGCGGCCGTTTGCCTGGTTGAATTGCATGGGCATTTGCTCTCCGTAGTCGGTCCCACACATCACGTTTTCAACACTGAGTTCTGGCACAGCCTGGATAGTTGCTTGCACCGTCACATCGTTGCTGACTCTCTGATTATTCGCAGGGTTTACTATGGCTAGGTTCATCGGTTTCATTGCGCATATAGACGCGGAGAATTTGTCGCCACTGTACTCATACAACGCCAGATCCAGTCCTGGAAACGGGAGAACCGCGATTGACAGTTGGACATAGACGTTGCCCGTTAGTACTCCAGTGATGTTGACCGCAGGAAACGTGTCTAGGTACGTCCAGAACGTTATGTTAATGTCAACTTTGTCAGCTCTCATCGTCACATCAAGCAAGTCGCCCAGAGAAACGTGCGCGTCCAGTCCAGTTGCATTGCCATTGAACATGTACTCACTAGACTTTCCAAAGTTTACGCTACCAAGCTTGAACGCAATGTTTACGGCATTACCTTGTGCATCTGTGGTTGTTCCTTTCCACTCAATGTTCTGGGCCTTGACCAACTGGAAAATACCTATACCCTGCTGAAGTGATTGAGGATCACTGTATATCAACAATGACAGGTTCGTACTGCTCCCGGCCGCCGGAGCGGCCGGTGCCGCGAGCTGAGATGCATAATCATACGCACGTAACAGACGAGTTGAAGCAGACCATACGACAAGAATCCCAGAAATCAGCAGAACGCAGACCAAAGAGACACTCAACAGCCTTTTATGCTTCACTATTTTTCACCTCCTTTTACTCCTATTCTTATATCGTTGCACCGTGTTGGCAACGGGGAAAGGTAACTCTCAAACAAGTCCACGGGCCATGGTCAGTCTGAACAATGGTTAAATCCTCACTTTCCCCAAAAAACAAAGTAGACTCAAACTACTATTAACTTTGTGGGAAATGTAATATAGAACTATCTTCTATGCCTCCGATCTCGGTCAATCCAACTGAAAAGACGAATCGTATTCTAAGCAACTATTCCAAGGTGCCCAAGTCTCTTGCAGATTGGATTACACACCCTGCAGTACATGAAGTTGGCTGTGAAGCTTTTTGGGGTTTGGGTTTTGGGATAAAACTCTACCCCAAACCCAGCAAGTGAAAAAGGGAAAATGGGAGAAAGAAAGAGAAAGAACGAAAGCTGGCACTTGGAGAAAAAAACGAAAGGATTCTGGCAAAAAGAAAAAGAAGAAAGGATTCTGGGACTTCTAAGCCAGTTTCGGGTTTTGCGGAAAAGTTATAGCTGAACCCACATTATAAGCAACTTCCGTAACAAGGTAAAATGGGTGCCTGATGTGACACATGTGGGGTTTCATGCTTTCGAAGGCAGTCATCACGAAGTGGGGGTTCAACAGGGGCGGGCTGGTCGTCAGCAGATACGCGAAGCCTTGGAGAAAATCCCGAACTATGAATTTGTTAAACTGATGAAACCCCGTTTGTTACCCACATCATTATTCATTGCATTGGCTAAACGTCGAGCCGAGAAGCTATTGAAGAACGATGTGTTTGAGTATTACCCTAAACAGGCACAACGACTAAACGGAATTGCCGAAGGTGCTGAAATAAGCCTGTCTACCATATTTTTCCTGCAAGGACTGGAGTTATTGATAGGCAAGCCAAGTTATCGGCTTGAGGCTTGCTCGACATTAGCCTTTGGTCCCAGCCGCACAACAACGGGCGAAGCGATTGTTGGCAAAAACTTTGACTACGTAAACGTTCTGGAACCATACCAGTTGACGTGCGAGACAAAACCGAAAGAGGGCTACGCAACTCTCGGATGCAAGATGGCTCCATTGGCTGGAATGTTGGACGGCATGAACGAGTACGGTCTGACTGTAACGTATAATCTTGCATTCACGCTTGATGAACCAAAATGCTATGCACCTCTTTCAATGGCGTTGCAGGAGATGCTCGAAACCTGCAAGAACACGGATGAGGCGGCGAATTTCATAGTGAAAACGAAACGTGGTGGGCATGACGCTGTTCTGACACTAGCTGATGCAGAGGGCAACATCAAGACCGTTGAAATCACTCCTAGCCACTCCGCGACGAGTGACACGACAGGTGGTCAGGTTATCAACACTAACCATTACAAATCAAATGAGATGCAAAGGCATGAAATACCTCGCAACGCGGTCTTTTTTGATAAAGGCGTGCGGAAAGAAGACGTTGGAGTCAGAGTTCATGAATCTAGTGAGCAGAGACTGAAGCGGGCACAAGAACTGCTGAAGGGTAGTGAGAAGGTGGACGAGAGCAAAATAGCCGCGATTCTACGCGACCACGGCGAAAATAACAAACCATCGTTTCTCACTATTTGTCGCCATGACATGGACGCTAGCACATTACGTTCAGTAATCTTCTATCCAAACAGAAAAAGCATGAAAGTCTTGTATGGAAAACCATGCCAAAATCAATATGACGAGTTCAAGTTTTCCTAATCAGACACGCTTGAAGCGTTTTCTGTGTGCTTTCATGATTAGCAGTTTGGAAACATGGTTTTTAAGCCACTTGACCCGTATATTCTTGGCGATATCTATGTCAATCGGGAATACGGGAGATATCGCCACTGTTCGCTAGTCCAAGTCCTATCGGCGGCGTCATCAGCATCTTTCTTTAAGCCTGCAGTTGTTATCTTCCGTTTTCTGAATAGGTTAACCTCGTTAACGGCGTAGCACATGAACGGCAAAAACCAGCATAGACACAAAACATGAAATCTGCGCTATTTCCCAACTTTATCCGAATGCTTTTTCTTCTTTTGAACATTCTTCTTTTTCAATGAAGGCATACACTAATCCTCACGAAACAATACTCGCTACTAGTAATATTACACTATGAAAGTTAAAAAAACTTTCCGCCAATCAGGACTCCACGAGTTAGAAAAAAGAGGGGTTTCGCGGGAGACATCTCCACTTGTTACTGTGTTACAACCAACACGCCAGCCTTTCAGACTAACATGCCAGGTTTTTTGCTGGCGGGTTACTTGCGTTTTCTAAAGATCTTTGAGCCTTCCATTTCGGTCACGTATTCGAAGCCGGTTTCAACTAGTCAAAGCAATTTGTGAGTGGATGCGCGTCAATCTTGCTGTTTCAGTTTTTTCAGCATTAAATTTCCATTTTGGTTATCTGGGTTCAGCTCGAGTGATTTCTCATAGTTTTCGATAGCATGCACTTTGTCTCCTGAATGCAAGTATATTTCTCCTAGAGTATCATATGCGTTCCAGTATTTCGGGTATTCTTTGATGGCATACTTCATTATTTTGATTGCATCCTGGAGTTTTTGCTCGAAGACAAGTAAGTAAGCCAAGAAGATTAGAGTGTTCTCGCCTGCTACGCTTAGATCAGAGCCTGTTCTTTTGAATTCTCCATGTTTTTCTATCGCAGCTGCAACTCCTTTTCGCTGCGTTAATAGGAATAATGTGGTCAAGGCTTCAGGATGGATACGTCTTGGTGGAACATAATTCCATTCATACTCTTTTGCTATGTTCTGAACCAAGTAGTCTTCGACAAGCATTCCAACCTGAGAATTGGTCATTAAAGCTGCACCTTTTCCTGAGTTACCATACATGGTAAGCATTGCCTGGAAGCCAGCGTCGTCTCCGATGTGTCCGAAAAAGTCTGGTCTTGTTTCGTCACCTAGAAAGAAGCCTAGTCCCATTCTGTCTGGATGTTTATCATCGCCTAAGGCAAGTTCTTCTAAATGCTCTACCTGTGGTTTCAGCATCTCGCGAGTCATAATTTCAGATAATAAACGATTTGATTTACCCAGCCTTGATAAAGCAATCTCAATTGCGAATCTGGCTAGATCAGAAGACGTAGTCCATAATCCTGCTGCAGCCATCTCAGGGTAAACATGCCATTTTCCATGGACAACTTTACCGTCAGCGTAGGTTCCGCTTGCCGCCTCAGCAATCCGCGATTCTGGAAGCGGTTGTTCAAAAGTACTGTGATCCATTCCGATCTTGCTGAGTACCATGGCATGCATAAGTTGAGGAAATGGTCTGCCAGTTACATCTATCATTAGTTGTTGAGCAATCATCGTTCCTCCACCTGAGTAACGCCATCTTGTACCTGGAACAGAATCTACACGAATTGGCAAATTATTGGCAGGAGGCTCCCCGTTCAAGATTTGGGCTAGAGTAGGAATCGATTCGTCTATGTCATAACCGTTGAAGCCATGCACAGTCAATCCCGCACTATGACAAAGGATGCGACGCAGCGTGACCTTCTCATCTTTAGTAAATCCATTTTCAGGCACTTTCCAGCTGACAAGTCTCTTGTTCACGTCTTCATCAAGCGAAAGCTTTCGTCGTTCTACGAGATACAATGCTCCAACTGCGGCGACAGGTTTACTAACTGAGCCTGCCTGAAAGAGTGTATTTATCGTGACAGGCGTCATCGTGCCTGCTTCTGTTACACCATAACCTTTGGTCCATACGATCTTGAAGTTATCGATGACAGCGACGCTTAAGCCTGGAACCCTGTACATTTGCATCAATTTCTGAATGGTCAGTTCGAAAGGTAATTCATTTTTATCTAGCAATATCGAGTGAAACCCGTTCTCGACCCTCTTAATTCGCTCAGCCAGTTTCATAGAAATATCGGTGCCTCCAGTTTGTGACACACGAGTCTTTATGTTCATGACGAAACCTTTTTCAAAGTTCGATTTGGGCCTAATAAAGTCAACTCACTTTTGGCAATCACACAATGTTAGTCTTCAATATGTATTTCAGCGCGCGCAGGTCCCCTGGACCCCATACCCAATGGGTTCAGAACCCATAAAGCCGGAAAGATTGAATCTTGCGAGTTTCAAACAGTTGGCGACAGGAAAAAGATTTTAGCACGCGCGCTACGATAGCTTAATTGAAGCATCAATCACATTTTTTATAGCCCCCTCTTCTATTAATCTTCTAGAACAAATGAGAAGAGCAATTGTCAGGCGGTTTCTCTGAGTAATCAAGATAGCCTAAATCAACAATCATTTTGGAGCCTCCCCGCTTCTGAACTTCTCAAGCAACTTAAAACGACACCGAAGGGCTTGACTGACGATGAAGCTAGAAAACGACTCGAACAATATGGCGCAAATCTTCTGACGCCCAAGAAGAGATCAGACGTGCCTACGCTCCTGCTAACTCAGTTCAAGAGCCCACTTATCCTTATCCTCATCTTTGCAGGAGCGCTGTCATTTTTCCTTGGTGACCCCGTGAATGCATTCATCATCCTAGCGATCATCCTCATAAGCAGCCTCCTTGGCTTCTGGCAGGAACGAGGTGCAGCTAATGCCGTCGAAAAGCTGCTGGCGATCGTTCAAACCAAAGCGACCGTACTTCGCGATGGAAATCAAAAGGAAATACCAGTCGAAAAAATTGTGCCAGGAGATGTCATCATCCTCAACGCTGGAGACCTGATCCCTGGAGATTCCATAATTCTAGAATCAAAGGATCTCTTCGTAAACGAAGCATCTTTGACGGGAGAAACTTATCCGGCAGAGAAAACTGCTGGGATTCTGCCACCAGAAACAGCGCTGAGTAAGCGGACAAATAGTCTTTTCATGGGAACTAACGTGGTCAGCGGAAGCGCACAGGCTCTGGTTGCAGGAACCGGCTCAAAAACGGAGTTCGGCAAAGTCTCGGAGCGGCTGAAACTCAGGCCGCCAGAAACAGAGTTTGAACATGGAGTCCGACATTTCGGGTATCTCCTCATGGAAGTAACGCTAGTGTTGGTAGTCGCCACCTTCGCCATAAACGTGTATTTTGCGCGTCTAGTACTGGACTCCCTTCTTTTCTCTTTAGCACTCGCTGTAGGACTGACCCCGCAACTACTGCCCGCCATTATCAGCATTAACCTGGCTCACGGAGCCAGGAAAATGGCAACCCAGAAAGTGATTGTTAAGCGGCTCGCATCCATTGAAAACTTTGGCAGCATGAACGTTCTCTGCTCCGACAAGACTGGCACCTTAACGGAAGGCGTGATAAAAATACAGTCCGTTCTTGATTTTAGGGGAAACCCAAACGAGAAAGCGCTACTCTACGCTTTCCTCAACGCTTCTTACCAGACAGGATTCACCAACCCAATCGACGAAGCGATTCGCGCAAACCATCTTGACTTGTCAGGTTACCAGAAGCTGGATGAGGTGCCGTACGATTTTATACGTAAACGACTCAGCATCCTAGCATCAAAGAACGATAAGAATCTGATGGTGACCAAGGGTGCATTGCAAAACGTGCTTGACGTGTGCACCTCAGTTGAGACTTCCGAAGGGACTATCGTGCAAATCGCCGGGGTGCAAAAGCAGATCCAGCAACGCTTCGAAGAGTTCAGTGGCAAGGGTTTTCGCGTCCTAGGGATCGCTTACAGAGATATTGGATCTGATAAACTCATTACTAAAGATAGTGAAGTCGACATGACTTTCTTGGGATTCCTTGTTCTCTTTGATCCCGCCAAGCCTAAAATCGCCGAGACTATTGAAGAGTTGAAATATCTTGGCATATCGCTAAAGGTTGTAACCGGAGACAATCGATTGGTTGCGGCCAGCCTCAGTCAGCAGGTCGGGTTCTCAACTCCAAAAATTCTCGCAGGGTCGGATCTTCGTGTGTTGAGTGATGAAGCGTTGCTCGGACAGGTGAATGAAGTTGACGTGTTCGCAGAGGTTGAGCCAAACCAGAAGGAACGGATCATTCTCGCGCTTAAGAAAGCCGGAAATGTGGTGGGATACTTGGGCGATGGAATCAACGATGCCTCTGCTCTCCACGCTGCTGATGTTGGTCTCTCGGTTGAGAGCGCTGTGGATGTTGCGAAAGAATCCGCTGACATTGTTCTTCTTGAAAAAGACTTGGGTGTGCTCGCATGTGGAGTGAAAGAGGGAAGGAAAACCTTTGCCAATACTCTCAAGTACGTGTTCATGGCAACGAGCGCCAATTTCGGAAACATGTTCAGCATGGCAGGAGCATCGCTCTTTCTGTCATTTCTTCCCCTGCTTCCCAGGCAGATATTGCTTACCAACCTGATGACAGATTTCCCAGAGACGACCATCGGCACGGACAATGTGGATAGTGAAATGGTTGAACAGCCCCGTCGCTGGAACGTCACCTTCATCCGCAATTTCATGATAGTTTTCGGGATTCTAAGTTCGGTGTTTGATTATCTCGCCTTTGGAGTACTTCTTCTTGTTTTGAAAAGCCCGATGACACTATTTAGAACCGGCTGGTTCATAGAGTCGGTTATTTCAGCAAGTTTGATTGTGCTCGTTATTCGGAGCCGAAGGCCTTTCTTCAAGAGTTTTCCGGGGAAGTATCTGCTGTTAACCACCATGGTGATTGTTGGTGCCACACTTATCTTCCCCTTCACTCCGCTCGGCAACCTATTCGGATTTGCTCAGCCACCCCTCTTGGTTCTTCTTTTGATGTCGATAATCGTGGTACTCTACATCATCCTGGGCGAAGTGGCAAAAGGAATCTTTTACAAGCGAGTAAAATTCTGAACCCAACCCCGTGAGAAGGCCGCCCATTGAAAACGAGGGCAAGCATTCAAATTGAAATGAACGCGAATTGTGAGCCGTGAAAGAAGATTGAAGGAGAAACAAGAGTAATTGGCGCGCGCCAAGAATAGAAAAAAGGAGAGTTGCGGGAGACGTATCCACCTGTCTGAGCAGACAGGAAACCAAACTGCAATCCTCGAAACCTGACATACAGACCATTCTTGATGAAAACAAAAGCCTATTCTGCAGAATTCAACATACTGACCTACGTGTTCGCTACCCAAAGGACCAAGCGGAACACCAGGTGAAGACTCACCACAGTACCGCCTGTGCTGAAAACCTAGGGGGAGGGGGGTAGGTCGTTTTTGACTGATTTTCAACCAAAAACCATGTCGAACAGTCCATACCATAGGCCTACGCTTCTATTCCCGCAATCTCGAGACATACTTTTCCTGATCGCGTCCGCGCGCAATACCAGGATCGCTATGTTTCCTTCTTTCTTCTCCGTCGCACAAGATAGGAATGCGAGATCAGCATGAAAGCTGTTCCTATCACCCCTCCAAACGCCACGAACATCCCCATAATCAGAACCATACCCTGCCACTGAATCATGCTCGGCGTCGGTATGGGAAGACCCACATCATTGCTCTTACCTTCACTACTCTGAGCGTGAGAGTCACTGCCCTGCTCTCCCGCTTTCTCCACGTTGACATCGCAGTCAACTATTACATTCTTCAAAATAGACGTATGATCTCCGCCGTGTCCCCATTCGTCTCTGTATATCAAGGGCTCCGCGTCCGGATCACCCACCTTCATCACTGAAAAATGCAACGCTGCCGAACCTGCTCCCACCGCTTTCAACGTAATAGTCGCCAACGTATTATTGCCGTAGATATGCCAGTAACCTCCATTCTTGGCTCTGCTCCAATCTTGCCACAAATACGCATACCACACGGAACCTTCTGTGTTGTTAATCCTGTCAACGCACCTCCAAATGTTGCCCCATTCATCCTGAGGAGTAACCGAATGAAACATGACTTCAGTCATGTTAATAGCGTTCAAAACCGTCGGATCCCACGTTATCCTGAATTCAACACCAGCCATTCCCAGATCAGCCGGTATGTTTTCAATCAACACACTCACGTTGAAAACATCGCCTTCTCCAACAGTCACGTTTTCCGGCTCAAAGCGAACTACGACCACGTTATCGTTTCCCTCTGGCACAGACGAAGGAGCTTGCTCCGAAAAATCAAGCGACTGCCCAGAAATACACAGCACTTTGAAATAGTATGTCACACCAGCTGTCCACTCGTAGTCAATTGTGACTCTCTGTATCCAACCTGCCTGTAGGGGTGCTGGAGCTATTGTCTGGTTCTGCAAAGCCGAAGACGATGGTCCAAGATAAAACCGCGTTATCATAGTGTCTGAAGTCCCAGAGTTACCTATGTCAACATCAATCTTCTTAACGCCATTCACGCCGTAGAAGTTCACGTTAGCTTTGTACAAGAGCGCCCCCGGCAATGCAGAAGACCCAGTACTGTGTACCGCGCGCATTTCAAGAGCTTGCGTTGCACTCACAGTCGTGAAGAGGACGGACAAAATAAGTAAACTCGCTAATCCAATTCTTCTCTTAACCGAAATCGTGTCCAGCAACTTCAGGCTCAACAATCATCTACCAATTATACTGGCGGTACACTTGTATTTTAAACTAGTCGTCACCACACCCTGCTCCTGACACGAACGAAAACAAAGCAAGCAAAAAAAAGGCTGAAAACAAAAGCCTATTCTGCAGAATTTCAACATGCAACCCAGCAGAACGGCACCGAAGGAACCAACCTGAAGACTATCCAAAGACCCATCCACGTTACTAGGCGTGCTGAAAACCTAGGGGGGAGGGGGTAGGTCATTTTTGGCTGTTTTTCAACCAAAAACCATGTTGAACAGTCCACACTGGAGGACTACACTTCAGCGCGTCCAGTCCAATAGAAGACACTCAACTCGCACAGCTAACCACCGCTTCAAAGCACCAGATGCCAAAAGACAGCCGCGAAAACCAACCTGAAAAAAGTGTAAAGTCTTGCTTAGGCGATGGTAGCCCGGGAGAGATTCGAACTCTCGTCAGCGGCTCCAGAGGCCGCCATGTTTGACCACTGCACCACCGGGCTTTGCCACAAGAAACTAGAAACTTGAGTTTAGAATAAATACTTTAGTGCAAAAACTGAGAGAAAGCAAAACCCTACTATTTCTGTTTCTTCAACGTCTCTTCGATACAATGGCACTCCTGAGCACTTGGATACCAGTCTTCACAGCACCATAACGTTGAAACTATGGCGTTCTGATTCTTCAGAAACCTTCTTGTACAGAAGACCTGATCTGGAAAATCGTAAGCGTTATGACTCGTGCAGTTTCCGCAGAACATGTGTTTACTAGGCTTCTTCTTCATCCAACTTTCACTCCTTCGGATTAAGGTTTTCATATTTCACGCTCCGCGCTCGTCTGAAATCTCTGCCAAGTCTTTCCTTGACCGAAGCCACCATTATCGGGAAGACTATCATAGCGTCGCCGATAACCATAGTCTTGTCTGCCTGGCCTTTCAATTTTCCCCAGCTCACGGTCTCTTCAAGCGTTGACCCAGAAAGCCCACCTGTCTCTGCACGATCCATCGTTATTACTACAGCGTAGTCTATCCCTGACTTTGTTGCCAAGGCCGCGGATTGGATCGTGTTCCTCGGGACACCACCACCGATGACTATCATCCCGTTTTTTGAACTGCCTCGACATATACTTATTATTTCCGGCACATCTTTGAAAGCGTCTACAACCAGCGTATTCTTGAATTGCCTTCGCGTTGCATGCAGATTGTAGATGTAGCCGAACTCTGAGTCACGTACTGCTGGGATGAAGATCGGAGCTTTCGTCTCATAAGCAGCACGAAGAATCGAGTTGGAATCTTTGAGCCTCTTGCCCATTTCCCAAGCAAAGTCTGTTGAGGAAAGGGTTTTCCCTTTGTTTTCGTTGGCCATTTGGTCGTAGATTTTCACGAGTTCCATATCTAGTTTTATGAAGTCTTCTTCTGGAACGAAGACATCGTATATACGGTAAGTGTGATTCTTGTAAAGCATGTAATCATCTACAGCCCAGTGTCCCTTGTAATGGTGGCCTCCAAGGGCTTCTATCGCGTCGTGAACCATGTTCGCGCCTGTGGTCACAAGAACGTCGATGAGATTTTCACGCAGAAGATCTGCGACAAGTTGACGCAGTCCTGCTGGAACCATGGCGCCTGCAAGTGCTAGAAATACTGTGCAGTCATCTTCGCGCACCATGCGTTCATAAATGTCGCAGGCTGCCGCAACTCTTCCAGCTCCGAAGGACCCTGAATTCTGAAATTGCTGGACAAGTTGATTGACGGTGAGTTTGCCCTTGATTCTGATGTGCTGCACTGGCTCGCGGAGAATTTCTTTTCTCTGCATCAAAATTCACGCTCAGAATCTCACTCTTTAGTTGATTTAGAAGAAATAACTTTCTATACTTTTTTGTTCGCGAGAGTTCAGAATGCGAATTGGCTTTTGCTTTTTCCAGATTGGTCTGTTTACTTGACGACGAGAACGGGGCAGTGCGTGTTTTTTATGACGCCTTCGCTTACACTTCCCATGAGGATTTCTCTTATCTTGTGTGATCCTCTCACGCCCATAACTATTAGATCGAACTGCCCTTCCTTTGTCATTTTGACGATTTCCTGTACGCTATTTCCTTCCCTGAGCGCGGTTTCACCCTCAATTCCTTGAGCCCGGACTTTTTGTTCTCCGTCTGTCAAGATTTCTTTGCCAGCATCGCGTGCGGCGTCAACCATCCTTGAGACTTCTGCGGAAGTGGCAACTGGAACTCCTGCTGGCGTTACGGTGGTTGGTTCAGGAACTATTACAGGCATAACCGCAATAGAGTACACGTGGAGGAGTGCTACTTTGCTGTCAAATTTCTTGGCTATTTGAATGGCTGTTTCTAAAGCTCGATGCGAATGCTCAGAACCGTCTAGTGGAACCAAAATTCTATCAAACACTGCTTCTGCTTCCCTACTGTAACTAGTGTGAATTTTCAGATATAACTTTCGAATTCTTTCAAGTGAACAAGTGTTGTCCCAGATCCGCGCGTGTGGTTTGAGTCGCTACAGGAGAGCAAAATTCGTTGATTTGATTCTTCCCTTTGTGTCTACAATGACTTCGAACCTTTCAGCCCATGGGTGTCCTTCCAAATCGATTGGACAGGTCCCTCGAATCACCCAGATATCTTTGTTCTGTTCCACCGTAGATACTTCCACTCTATCTAAACTCTTTCTTTTCATAAGAAATTCGACTGCTATCTGCTGGGCTGATTCTACGGTTATGCCTTTGTCTTTCACCGCGCAGCCTCCAAACCTCTTCTTCATTATTAGAATGGCAGCATAAAAAGGGTTATGAACCGGTAATCTTTACTTGAAATAAATGTTGTTTGATCGGCTATGTCTGAGAAGATAATCTTCCATTTGGACATGGATCATTTTTATACAGCTGTTGAGGAACAGTTCCGTCCAGAGCTCAAGGGTAAGCCCGTGATTGTTGGTGCTGACCCAAAGGAAGGAAAAGGCAGAGGTGTCGTCAGCACTAGTAACTATGCGGCTAGAAAGTTTGGGGTTAGGTCGGGCATGCCAATTTCACGGGCTTGGAAGCTTTGCCCTAAGGGCGTGTATCTGCCGGTTAACATGGAGCTTTATGTCAGGATTTCTAGCGAGATTATGGATACT
>Ga0315279_10000547_pt1 | contig 74046 bp, 67 predicted proteins | sample YL17G06_20_MG_FD_203694 | JGI IMG/M metagenome (GOLD analysis project Ga0315279, IMG submission 203694) | Sediment microbial communities from Yellowstone Lake, YNP, Wyoming, USA - YL17G06_20 | ecosystem: Environmental > Aquatic > Freshwater > Lake > Sediment | place: USA: Wyoming | collected...
TTCTGCGCTGCGACGGTAAATGAATAGAGCTCCTGTTCTGTGTATTTTTCGAGCGCGTCCACTTGATATGCAAAAGACGACAGAACGCCGAGGTAGACCGCGTCTGGACGATCATATCGGGCCTATTCTCTCCGGTCACAACCAACGTACTAGAATGCAAATGGGGCCTAGTACGCAAAGAGGACATCGATGACTTCTTCGAAGTCCTGCGCTGGAGTCAAGACTACGGCGTCGACGCAAGTCAAGGTCGTCGACTCAAGCAAGGAGTGACAGGACTCTTTGCTGGGAGCGCCTTCAATCCACAAGAAAAGGTCTCAGTACGGGGCGAAACCATGAGCCTCGCGACATACGCGAACCGCCTAAACATCCGTCTCTTGAAGACAGCTGACTTCAACGAACAGTTGCGGAAACACGGATGCAAACGGAACATCACAATACAAGCATCTGCAAAGCCGGAAAAGACGAGAAGGAGGTTCGAGAAATCCTTGAAGCAGTATGGCGCAAACCGGTCGATGCAGAGGGCATCCTGAAACGCAGTCTACACAAGAACGAAGAAACCTACCGATTTGAGAGAATGCTGAACGAAGAACCCAAAAAGCCCAGCCCGCCTCCAACTCTGCAATCCTAACTCCAATCAGTCTCGAAACAGAATTTGCTAATTGCTGTGAACTAATCTAGGCTCAGATTAAACCGGTTCGCGTCACTACAGTCAAGTTCAACCGAAGACGCAGAACCATTCCAGCTCTGTATTTCAACCGTCTCGGCAGAAAGCCGATTCCCGCCCATGTAGTAGACGTAGCTGAATGGTTGTGCCGACAGAAGCGCACACCTCAGAACCCGCATGAAAAACCGGTGTCTCCGCCTGCTGAGACACAAGCGCCCACAGAAATGCTCCATCGAGATGGAAACCTAGCCACTGAGGAAGCGTTTTCGAGAAGAAGTTCTCAGATTTCGATTTCGTCGAGAGTGTAGGAGACGGGTCGTCCTGGATTGATCTCCTTGATTCACCTACGATCCAGAACGATGAACGGATTCTCGAGTGGATTGCATCAAAGCAACAATCTTCCTCAGAGGATTCCAGAGTAGATTGGCTTCGGAAAATAATCAACGGAATACGTCGTGAGTTTCCGGCGTCAGGATCTATGATGGATACGGCAATTCTAAACGATAAGGAACTCCGGCAAAAACTCGAGAGCATGTACCCTAGCCCGAAGAGATAAGTCACCTCGGCCCTATCCGGGGCAGGATTGCTGGATGATGATTCCTGCTGGCGTCCGCTGGGCGGAGTGGAAGGCAATTGGGCGATCGTAGGAAATCAGCAGTCCAAGCCGGTAGATGCGCTTGTTGACAAACTAGTGAACTCCATTGACGCGGTGCAGTTGATCATCTCTCGCCGCGCGCCACACGCTTGTGATCCGAACGATCCGACAGCTCACTTGTGGGGATTCACACTGGTACGTAGACGGCGTCCATGTCTGTCAATAGGAAGAATGAGTCGCTATCAGTACCTAGCGCCAGGGGGAATGATTCCCACGTTTGAGGCCCTCGCAATTCCTGCTCTGCCCGGCAACTATCCCGAGGCGTATCATGATGGACTTGAGTTTGGCATGGTCATTAGAATTTACGAGTATCAGATTAGACCAGAGGCTCTGCGTTCGCCAATATTGCTCGACCTTTACTATGAACTGAGCCGACATTTCGTGGCGATGGCTATTCCAGTCAGGCTCTGCGAGCGAAGAGAAGGCTACACGATGCACTCCTACGAGACCACTCTCTTCGGCATGGATGGCAGGATGGCCATTGATCGCTCTGAGGTACTTGAAGACGGGTTTCCAGAGAGCGGCTACCTGAACATCCCTGGTCTGGGCAAGCTTCCCGTGACCGTGTATGCCTTCACGAACAAGGTGTCAAGTGACAGCAAGATCAGGAACGGGTGGAATTCGCAAATGGCCGTTGGATTCACCATAAACGGTCAGGCTCACTACCAGCTGGGCCCATCACTATTCATGAAGAAAGATGTGAACTTGGACTACATAGCCCACAATGTCCTCGTGGTTGTGGACTGTACTCCCATCCCGATCGAGAAAAGGGAAGATCTGGTGATGGGCTCTCGCGATCGTCTACGACTCAGCGACGACTGGATGGCCATAGAAGAAGAGCTTGAGCAAGACTTCAAACTCGACGAAGGCTTGCGTGCGCTGAACGAGAAACGCAAAACGGAGGAAATGCAGAAGGCGTTCGGAGACGACAAACCCTTGGAAGAGATTCTCGGAAGGCTTCTCCAGATCTCGCCTTCTTTGAGCGCAATCTTTGGCCGTGGGCTAGAGCTGCACAAGCCGACTTCATTTGAATGGAGGAAAAGGATGGCTCCTTATTCCGGAAAACGCTTTCCGACTTTCTTCAGGCTGAGGCCAGGATTCCCTACCGAGCTGAAGTGTGCGTACAATGGCGCCCGAATTGTGCACTTCGAGACAGATGCCGAGAACCACTATTTTACCAGACCTAGAGAGATGGGTATTTGCATCGTCACTCCGTCAGAAGCATTCATGGCAGTAAGACTATGGAACGGAATTGCGAGACTAACTCTGGTTCCACCGCCTACGGCTTCGCCGGGCGACCGACTTCCCGTAATGGTGACTGTGAGTGACCCATCGCGGACAAGCCCGATTTGCCTCACAGAACTGTCGCTCTTGGTTGACAATCCGCACAAAGTAACAATACTGACCCCGTATACGAGCGAACGCGTCAGTCAGCGTATTAGACGCGGTCGGTTCAAGCGATTCATCGAAGGTGCTGAGGACGAGTCTGGTATCAGTCTCCCGAAGACGTACCCTGTGGAAAAATCCAATATCGAGTGGACCACCCACTTCTCAGAGGATGCTGATGCGGTAGACGTGAAATTGACCAATGAACAGATCGATCTCATCTATGTCAATATGAGCAACCCATTCCTACTTGGTGAACTTGCGAATAGACCTGGAGAAGAAGTCGCTCTCCAGAATCAGTACAGGATCGGCCTGACCTTGGCGGCAGTTGCCGTATATCATTCACTCAAGAGCACACCGAAGCAAGCAGATGCTGATTCGAACGGTGTTTCGAATGGCGACGTCGAGATTCTGAAGGAGGATCTACGTAAGGCGCTCCGGGGAGTGGCCATGATAATCTTACCAATGATAAACACACTTGGTGCGACAGTAAAGGCAGTTGCTAGCGAAGTACGCAGCGAAGAACCTCGACCGACAGCTATCGACTTGACGTTGCCTGACCAAAGCTGGGCGACTCCTCCTTTCAGAATTCGCAGACCTAGAGAACAAGAGATACATGTGGTTCTGGCGTCATAGATTGGACCAGGAGCATAGTCGTCCACGTGCAAGCCGCAGCAAAGCGGGAGCCGCACCTGTTCTTGATAGGAGATGCAGCCGAGAAAGTCATCAGGAAATTCCAAGAGAGACAGATGGAGAGCCGGGAAGCTCTCAAGCACTTGATGGATCTAGCCAAGAAGATCACCATCTCTGAAACGGAAGGGACCCAGTACAATCTGAGCAGAGAAGAGTTCAGCATGTTCTGGTCCCTGCGGGAGAAGTGGTCAAGCTTCTAGATAGCAGCAAAACTTGTGCCATGGACCGGAAGAAGGAGATGGAAGTGAGAAAGAACGTGTGAGCTGCTGTTCAAAAGGGCGCCACAGGACAAACTCGCTTCTATCGTCAACTCGCTTTTGGAAATACACAGGAAGATGATCCGAGCATGAGAATTGAAATCAGGAGAGAGAAGCGGATGTCGATAGCATACAAGCGGTTACGCCTCATCGAGCGCTCACGAGAGCTTGGACACTATCTTGGAAAGCGGTTGAAGTCCTTGCAAGAGAAACACCGCTCGGTCGGGGATGTACGGGGGATGGGCCTGTTTTGGGCTCTCAGGCTCGTACGCGACAGAGAATCTAAGCGGCCGTTTAACACTCGCGAGGACAAGATCGAGGGCAGGCCGCTGGTGGTCCACCGTGTCGCATCGGAATGCATGAAGAACGGGACTTGTATTCTAAGCTGGATCAACCAGCTCATCGTCGCACCACCTCTAATAATAGAGAAGGAAGAGATTGATCAGGGCGTGAGCGCTCTGGACAACTCACTCAAGCTAGCGGACCTAGAAGTCTCAGAAGTCTCATGACCCCAAAGAGAGACGTAAGCAGCTTGCCAAGCAAATGCCCGATCGTTCCCTCCCCCCTCCCTTAGTGCTATGAGGCCATCATTAGATATGTTGTCCAAGTCGATGAGGATTCGCGCGTCGGGGTCTATGGACCGTATGGTGAGAGCTTCCATCCTTATGATGCTGACAATGTGTTCTAGCGGCCAGTTATTGTTTGAGCGGTCCTAATTTGGTTCCCACCAGATCTCATAGTACTGGATTCGTGGCCAGGATAGGTTTGGTTTCATACGCCATGTGGATTCCAGTGCGCCTCGCGCTGAAGTTGCGGTCACGAAGAGCGCGGGTTTTGGGAGACCCTATCGCGTTTGGACGATCCCAGTAGGCCTCGATGTCGTGCTGAACGAGCCAGTAACTCATGCCCGATCTTATGTCATCGTTGCGGATTCAATAGGCTCATCCAAGCCGAGCAGCAAACCTACTCTAGTACTCGGAAGATGAAGATCTGTCTCCCAACGCTGGCTGGTCTGCTTGAACTGATCTGCAACATACATGACAAGGAAGTCTTTCAGATATTGTCAGGGGAGGACCTCTCCCATACCTTCCCAATTTTCAGCAAATTCACAGAGAGAACTAACAGGACCCTCACGGAATGTTTTCGCGATCTCTGGCGACGCCTACGAATTGGAATTCAAACACCCTTCGGACAGAAGGCTGAACTGTCCATGGTTGTGACGGATGATGTCCTGCCCCGCCCTCCTGAGCTGTCCGAGTCAGAGTACACCTGGGCTGAATCGTTAGTCAGAGAAGCGGTCGGGAAGCGGCTTGAAGATCCGCACGCGAGAAACAGCCTTTCGCTCGGAGAAGAGCTTGAGAACAGAATCTACACTATGCTATTCATACCCCCTTCTACGAGACTGCGCCGCATTGGCAGGCGATGAAGAAACTGATCTTGAAAGAGCCAGAGCTTAAGCTCATCCAGACTCTCGTGCGCACAGATTTCATTGGCGCATCCATTCAGCTTCACAGGGCACGAAAGCTATACTATGAGCTAAGGGCTGTCCGAAGAGGAATATCGAGAGACCAACAATTCTTGGAGGAGCCGTATCCCAAATCGGACTCGGTTGGATGGACCCAACTGAAACATGTCAGGACAGAATACCTGAACGCAGACAGGAACTTCAGATCCGCCAGAGCTGCGGTTAAGACTGCACGGCGCGAGGTTGGGTTGCGACATGGACAGTACTCTAGAGCTTGCAGGAGATTCCTCCATGCAGCTCTCTAAAGTCCAGTCAAAACGCCTGACTCTAAGAAGCTTCGTGCCCTCAGAGCAAAGCTATGCATCTGTCAGGAGAAGAACAAACGGTACGACTACGCGAAAAAATGTCACTCGGAAATCCGGTCAGGTATGAGTGAGAAGAAGTCGAACCTTGCAGAGCTGAAGATGGACATCCGAGCAGCGAAATCGGATGGGTTGAGAAGGTTCAATGAATTGTCAACAAGTATTGTCAGAGGGGTTTTTGCAGATAGTTTGGACGCTGTTCGCATTAATGGCGACTGTGAGATTTCTGTGAGGGCCCCGGGTTCCAGTTTTGGAAAGATAGAATTCTATGATGAAAGAGCTGCGATTGCGGTGATTTCTGCAGCAGTTATGATGAAGCTGTATCGCCCGAAATTCCCGTTCATAGCGTTCGACGACCTGAGACTTGATCTCATGATGAGCGATCGCCTGGCCTGTGCCCTGAGCCGTCATATCGAACATGTGATCTACACTAGGGCTGAAAGCAGTGCCCAAGACGTCAAGATTGTCCGCCCTTCTGGGCAGAGATCCCCTAGGGATGCTTGAAGTTCTAGGACAAGTCACGAATCAAGGTAGTACAGCGACCAAATACACGAAAGTTGTCGGTAGCTTCTACAACGAATCAGGTCGCGTCATCTACGTTGGCTTCACGTTTACTGATCCCGACTAGATACCACCGGGCACAACGTACAGCTTCGAATTGACCGTAGGCAGCGAAGAGCGAAGCAGTAAAGTCGCACGATACAGCTTGGCAGCTGAAAGCATGGAACACACTAGCGTAGCTCAAATGCTCTGGCCCGCTCTAAGCAGCTCGTTCATGAACCCATGCGATAACACGGGATCACTTCCCTTTGGGAAGTAATCCAAATCAACTGTTCAATTTACGACGGCCGCACCATCCATGTAAAACGCTTTCTTGATGGTGCAGTCCCCGGATGGCTTCCTGTCTACTCATGCAAGCGAGCTATTGCCTAATCGTTCTAACCTCTTAAGCTTTGAACGGTAAAGCTCATCGTTGACTCCACGGTACGGCTCCTTCCTCTTCAACATATGATATGCGATGACAAGCATCTCGCGTGCGACGGCGACGATCGCCTTGTTCTCTCCGCGTCGACGAGCCACACGTTCGAGTAAGCTTCGTAGTCGTGCGAGGCCGGTCCAGCTGACCAGGTTCTTCGCGTCTGGGAAGCGTGTCACGTCTCCGATCTCGCTGGCGATTACCATAGCTGCATAATAGTCGATGCCTGGCAACGTCATGAGGAGCTTCACGTTCTCCTGGTCGACTGCGATGGATGCGATCTCAAGGTTGATCTTCTCCACCTGCGCGTCTAAGGCGTCCAGGAGTTGCAGGTCTGAGTCCAGGATGGTCTTGTCGATTGGTTCGAGTTGTAGGCTACGGAGCCATTCAACTCCTTTCTTGCAGAATAGGTCCGTAGATTCGGGTTTGAGGTCGTACTTGTCGAGGAGGTTATGGATGCGGTTCTTGATCTCCGTTCGCGTCTTAACTGATTCTCCACGAGCACGGGAGCGCCAAGGAGGGGCGCGATGACATCAAGTACCCATTGCGAGGCGAGAAACAAGGTAACCGCCGATGTCTACTGTTACGCAAATCTATAGGGCAATAATAGGAGCGCTTCAAGCAGCCGGCGCGTTAACGTACAAACAACAGGTGCGGACGAGACAGGTCAGCTCATACGTTGACGAGTTTCTTGAGCCTTTCACCAATAACTGGTCCAACGAATTCCGTACCCAAGAGTTGTGCAAGTAGGAGTTCAATCTAGAGAACAAGAACGTTCGAACCAAAGGGGATTTGATACCTCGCTATCCGAGGCAAGAAGGACATGTTTAGAGTGGATCTCATCCTGGTGGGTGTCCCATGATCCTGTTTATTTCTGAGCAACGCAACAGTCCAAGCCATAGTTGACAGAGGAAGTCTAGGAACTGGACTGGAGACTCCAGAGCAACCTCGGCGAAGACACGCCAGATCCTAAGTTCATTTCGGGATAGATGGGGGCATTCGATGTGACAATATCTCTCCCTCCTCATAGACCAAATCCGCATGACAGGTATGCCGTATCGATATTCCGATCGATCTGCTATCCTGAGCCTTGCTTCCTTGGGGAGTCTTCTCACAGAACGGAGGAATCCATCATATGGACGAGCCCCTTCGCGAGACATGACTTTGGGGGCCCCCTCTACCGTTTCGAGATTCATTCCCAAACGTGTCAGCATGATTCGATCATCTACTTTGAAGGAGGTTGCTTTCGAGGGCGACTTTGAAGATGCAGTCAAGTTCGCAAACAGTGAGATGGTGCGCTATGGTTCAATCGAGACATTCGGTGTGTGTGAGCACAGGCCTCCGAACATCAACCATTTCTGCCCGGATGCGGCGGGTATGTTTCCCGATCAACTACAAGGGGTCACCTGGAGGATGAGAAAGCTCCGCAGACTTCCATAGTATCGGTTGATTCGCCGTTTGCTCTAGCCGCTTCGTTTGTTGAGGTCCCCTTCTTCTCTATCTGAAAGTATCTGAGGATTCATACGATTCGCTCTTCCTACGTTCCACTCCCCACTCCCACAGCCGCACTTCCGCATCGCGTCTTGAACATTTGATGCGGCATGGTTCGACATACTCTCCGACCACATAATACACTACAAGTAGACACTCTCTAGTCTCTGACTCTTCGTTCCCTTTCTTCCCTTTTCTCCTAACTGTCGTCTTCTATCATTCTATGCAGGACGCCCGTCTTCGCGCCTCTCACGTCGTATCGGTCGATTCATTCGGCACATGTTTTGAGGGCTCCGGCAATCTCGGGCGGCGGGTACGCGCACACGAGGGCATCGAGGCGGTCAACTTTACATCTGTCAACCCAACGCATTGGATGATTTCATCATGACCATCTTTAGCCATCTTTATCATGTGAAGACACCGAGATCATGTTGCGCTGTCAATTTCTTGTCAGTACTTCCTTACCTCTAGTTTGTACCTAGTGATCTTGACACTGGCATAACCCAGTCTTGGCCCTTTGTCAGTGCACAGCACGAGAGTATGCTTCAAGAAGTTTTCATCGTCCCGCTGCGGGAAGTCAAATCGGACGTGGGATCCGCGACTTTCCTTTCTGGAGAGTGCTGAGACTGCGACAATCTCACCAATCTCGAGCATGGCTTCCAATTCGAGGGTTCGTATTAGGTCCAAGTTGAAAATCCTGTCAAGATTGATTGCTCTGAGATGAGTGAATCTTGATCTGAGCCTTCGTATTTGTATAAGCGCTTCTTCAAGATCTGAACCTGATCTGAAAATGCCCACCTTCTGAGTGAGAATGAGACGCAGCTCGTCACGTAATGCAGCGGGCTCCTCGGTTCCACTACCTGCCTGAAACGTCTCTACTCTCTTGTGCTCTTTCTCAAGTAGCGACTGAATCGGCGTCTGGTCGGTTCTATGATGTATCGACAAAACAAACTCCGAGGCTTTCCTGCCGGCGACCTTGCCAAAGACAACGCAGTCAAGCAATGAATTGCCGCCGAGCCTATTCGCGCCATGAACGCTAACACAAGCACACTCGCCGGCCGCGTACAGCCCCCTGATGGAGGTTTCACAATTCATGTCGCAGTCGATTCCTCCCATAGTGTAGTGAGCGGAAGGACGTATCGGAATTGGTTTATCGATAGGATCGAGTCCAGCAAATAGGAGGCAGATCTCGCGAATCCCCGGCAGGGCCGTCATGATCTTTTCTCGTCCCAGATGTCTTAGATCCAAGTGTACGTATGAGTTGTCGAAGCCTCGGCCGTCATCGATTTCCTTCTGAATCGATCTGCTCACAATGTCACGCGGAGCGAGCTCCATCGCCTTTGGAGCATAGCGTTCCATGAAGCGCTCGCCCTTGCTATTGATTAGGTGGCCGCCCCAAGCACGCGCGCCTTCGGTGATGAGTATCCCACTAGGGTACAATCCTGTCGGATGGAACTGAATGAACTCCATGTCCTTCAGGGGTACGCCTGCACGGTAGGCGATAGTGATTCCGCTGCCCGTGTTGATCATTGAGTTGGTGGAGATGCGGTACATCCAAGCGGCGCCCCCTGTCGCAAGGATCGTGGCTTTCGCCAAGATTGGAACGAACTCACCGGTCTTGATGTCTAGCGCGATCAGTCCCTTGCATGATCCTTGGTCGACAATAAGCGAGGTCACGAAGTACTCCTGATATTGCTTGATCTGTCTCTTCACTGTTTGTTCATAGACTGTCTGCAAGAGGTAGAGGCCAGTCCTGTCTGCACCGTAACAGGTTCGAGCGAAGCCGGCTCCTCCAAAACGGCGCTGAGCGATCTTTCCGTCGTCGGTTCGGCTGAAGGCGCATCCCCAGTGTTCAAGCTCGAATATGCATTCGGGACCCATCCGGGTCATCAGTTCAACGGCGTCTTGATCGGCGAGGTAGTCACTTCCTTTGACCGTATCAAACGCATGCTTGTCCGGACTGTCATCTCTGCCATCTTCAGCATTTCCTAGGGCGGCGTTGATTCCACCTTGAGCCGCCTTCGTGTGTGACCTCAAAGGGTGCACTCGGCTTATGACGGCGGTGTCCACGAAGGCTGAGCATTCGATCGCAGCCCGGAGCCCGGCAAGCCCTCCACCCACAACGACCACGTCATGTTGAAACATCGTTCATGCGCCCACAACGATCAGGATCTTCAAACAGCCTGTCTAGTTCATCGCCCACTCCAAGGGATCTCTAGCGAACCAAAGCGTCCAGTCGTTTCGCAGACAACCTATTCTACTGCGGCACATCAAGGGACCTCAAGATCTCGGGCTTCCTCTCCTGTGCTGAACGCTGAACAATCTCATGAGGTTGTTACCATGTGAGTCGATTGTGACCGTCGCTGGACCGAATGCCTCCACCTCTAGGATCCAGAGGGCCTCAGGCATTCCCAGGTCATACCACTCGACGCCCTTCACAGCTCTTATCTTTTGAGATGCTAGAACTGCTGCTCCACCCGTGAAGTCGCAGTAGAGTGCACCGAACTTCTTCGCTGCTTCAGCTGTCTTGACTCCCATACCGGCTTTTCCAATAATCATCCTAGGCATGAAGGCTTCAATAAACTCCGCCTCGTAGGGCTCTATCCTACTGCTTGTTGTCGGACCAGCTGCCACAATCTTCCACCGCAACCCCTCATTCACCGCGATAGGCTCACAATGGAATACAACACCCCCTTCGAAACTGATAGGAGTTGGTTTCCCTGTTCGAAAATAGTTGAGTGCCCTTCTGTGGGCCTGATCCCTCGCAGTTATCATGATCCCGCTGATGTAGACATCGTCTCCTACAGTCAGTTTTCTAGCTTCTAGCTCATCGATTGGTGTCCTAAACCTGAATGTGGTCATGGGCTTCCACTCAGTCGATCATCTCCACTTTTTCATCCTTATGGATACGCGCGGTTGATCTTCTCGCGGCCCAACACTGCAGATTGACAGCCACTGGGAGACTCGCAGTGTGGCAGTGAGCATACTCGATGTTCACACCGAGGCGTTGTCTAAAGCATCTCTAACATCATTGGGAATGTGAATGTTCGCTCTCTTCAAGAGAGCCACTGCGGTCTCTTCAACTTTTTCCTCGATTCCCAATGGGACCCTCCTTGGCACATCTCTACGCGTAGTGCACGTATACGGCTTTTTCTTGTTGTCCTAGTTGAACAGAAACAAAAGAATCTCGCCACAACCTAACTGAGGCGCATTATGCGGAGGGCAAGATGACCGCCGCGAGCGCGTCCTAGCCCTGCCAGATCCGACGAGCTGGCATGTTCCTGGTGCATCGCAACATCGACTTTGGAATGGAAGCAGAAAGTAGACTTGTGAAAACCTGAAGCGAAGATACGCAGGCGATCATGATGCTCTGCCTCCTTTGATCAGTATGCCATGATCCACAAGTCTCCAAGTGCGTCCGATCGGCTATGGGGTAATTGATACTGGTAAACGTGCGCGAATCCCACTCCCCGCATCACTGAAAATGTTCTGGGTCGTCTTCTTTCTGGATTGTGGTTGGTTGTCTCATTCTGCTTGAAAGCTTGAATCTACTGTGCGTTGTAGTCGCTTTATCTTTCTTTCGAGTAGTTCGTCTCGTTGGCCGTGGTATTCTTCTTGGCGTTTGAGTACGTGGTGGGGGGCACGAGCATCTTGCGAGCTACTGCGGGGATGGCTTTCTGGTGTCCGCGTCTGGCTGCGACGCGTTGGTAGAAGCCTCCGAGTTTCGGGTCGAAGCGTGACGCATTTTGGGCGGCCTCGATGAGGACACATCGGATGTACTTGTTGCCGTCGCGCGTGATTCTGCCGTGGACTGTGTGGTCTGCGGACTATCTGATGCCAGGCGCGAGCCCTGCATACGAGACGAGTTTCTTCGGGGATGGGAATCGCGTGATTGGTCCGATCTCGTTGATGAGGAGCATCGCGCTGTAATAGTCGATGCCTGTGAAGCCCATCAGGAGCTTCACGTCTGGTCGATCTGCGGCCTCCTGGGCAATCTTCACGGTGAGTGCGTCGACGGATTCTTCGAGGCTTTGGAGTTGTTTGAGATTCACGTCGAGGATCGTTCGTTCTATCGGTGGGAGTTGGAGGTTTCGGAGCCATTCGCGGCCTTGTTTGCCGAATAGGTCGCTGTAGTGGGGTTGGAGGTTGTACTTGTCGAGGAGGTTGTGGATTCGATTCTTGACGGCTACCGTGTCCTCGACCAGGCTTCGTCGTTGCCTGAGTAGGGCTCGTTGTTCTCGGATCTCGTGGTTTGGGACGTAGCTTTCAGTCACGAGGTTTCCTCTCAGCAGGTACGCTAGCGTCTTGGGTAGGGTAAAGGACAGGATTTCTCCTGTCCCTTCCACATCGAACTGGACGTGAGGTTTTCCCTCATCCAGCTCTCCGGGATGCTTCACCAAGCTGCATTCGGCTTGTATCTGCCTTAGCTGCTTGGTAAAGCCTACTCTGAAGCATTTCGAGGGTTCGTGTACCTCTTACCCCTTTTGAGGGGAATGGGCTCCTCCACTGCTTAGGGTAGGCTTGCATCAAGTGAGGGCCCTTCTCTCCGATGGGGTTATGCTGTCCCCATCCTCACGGATACTACTGCCCTCTCCGACTCCAGACACCACTTCACCTGCCCCTTCGCTCGCGCTTATAGGCACGGTTACCAAAGCCGACGCTTCGGATGATGTCTGGTCTCCCGAGTTACCCTCCATGGCTTTGCCCGCATGCCGCCGCTGCAACACCGGGGAAGCGATACCAAGATGTGGATTACGCATGGTATCGTAGCAGCCTTCGCTCAATGACGGCTGTCTCGGCCTTCCCATCTGCGACCTCTCGGTGCCACATCGCGTTCGCTTACGCTGCGGCCTGCAGGTTCGCTCACATGGCAGCTTCAGCCAACGCATCGCTACGCTGACTGTGCCAGGAGCTACCTGGGTGAATTCACCTTTCCCAGAACCGAACTTACATCGGCTAGTCACAGAGATTCCTCGGCGCGCCGTCTAATCGGTCTGTTTTGACGCGGGCTTCAGCTATGGCCTTTGTCCTCAAGGGGTTGGATAGTTTGATCTCAACGCCTTCATCTTCCAGCTTATCGTAGATCTTGATCCAGTAGTTGGCTGATGGTTCTACGACGGCTTTCACGTGTGGGTTGATGGATTTTGCTAGGTCGGCGAGGTTGCGGGCTCCTTCTTGGGTGTTCTCGAACTTCAATTCGTGTAGGATCGTTCCATCTTCACCCATCAGCGCTGCTTGGCAGAATCGTTTGTGGACGTCTATTCCAACGTAGACTGACATCTCAACTTCACCTCTGTTTTTGGTTGGCTTGAACGCGGCACTCACCTATTCGCGCGGGATGCGCATTCAATGAGCCGCTCCAGAAGACTGCCCATTCACACACCCGACCGACACTGGTCAGCGCGCACTCGGGCTTACCAACCAGAGAAATCGACACACCCATGAGGACTAGAGACTTTTCATCCCTTCACACACAAAAAAACCTCAACCTGCACGGTCACAAGTTCTCATTTCTTCTGCGGGACATAGAGCAATCTTGAGGCATGTTTCCTTGATTCCCAAGAAGAAAACTCTACGGCGGCTCTTTCAAGGACATGGAATCTCCTCCTGGAAGCCTTCTCAACCCTTGTTGGCGGAAAGATCCTCTCCGTGAAGAAGGTCTGCTCCCACAGCCCAAAGTTGTCCAAGAAATTGATGGAATCAAAAATACATAAGATAATGCCGACTTCTTCTGAATCTTGAAGTCGTGCATACTGGCAACGAACAGGTGAGGCTGAGGGACTTCCTGTCTGACGAGTTCAATGTATTCGGTATTGAGAAGAAAGGGTTCTCGTTCGTCGAAGCCGTGACACAGTGCCCGATATATTGCGGAAGCTACGCACTCGGGAGGAGCAGCTCATCGGAGATGCTCCGTTAATTTCTCCGCAACTCGGTAGATGTTGAGCGCGCCAAGAATCTTTGCCAAGACGGCCTCGTTGGAAAGACAGTTATCGGACAGTGCGTTGATGTGGAAAAGCCCGAACTCGTCAATCAATACAGAGTCTAAACCACGGCCAAGACCCAACCTCACGAGGATGTTAACGAGACAACAAGACAAAGTGCAGATGATGCAACAACTTCTCGTTAGCGTCGTCCATGAGCCTACATGGCTGAAATTCTGACAAATCACAGGGTCATCTTTAGATAGTGTTCATGCGCTCAGGTGATGTAGGAATTTGATCTAGCGGTTGGCATGACTTCCAATGGTTCGATTACTTGAGCATCAAGGGAAGAGCTTGCTCAAGAGCTTCAACATCCTCGTTCCTAAAGGCGAAGTCGCATCAACTTCTCTGGGAGCAAAGCAGATTGCGGGGAAACTTCGGAAATCCGTGGTGATCAAGGCCCAGGTTACTGCGACAGGCCGCTTCAAAGCTGGAGGAGTAGGTTTCGCTAATACTCCCGATGAGGCTGAAAAAGTTGCTGAACGGATTTTGAGCAGTAACATCAAGGGGTTTGCTGTCAAAGAGGTTCTCGTCGAGGAGAAGCTTGATGTTGAAAAGGAATTCTATGCGGGAGTCATAATTGATGATTCATACAAGGTGAAAGCGCCTGTCCTAATCTTCAGCACCAGAGGTGGCACCGATATCGAACAGGTGGCATCTGAACATCCCGAAGACGTGGGCAAAATCATCGTAGATGTCCTGGACGCATTGAGTATGGAAGAAGTCGAAGATCGATTACGACAACTCGGCGTGTCTTCAGATCTAGCGGATCATCTTGGCAAAGTGGCATACGGAGTCTACCAAGTCTTCAAAAGATGCGATGCGCGAAGCGCTGAAGTAAATCCGGTAGTATTGACTTCTGATGGTATGGTCTATGCAGCCGATTGCCACATTGTTCTCGATGATGCTTCGGTGTCCAAACATCCGGAGCTAAGAATAGAGTATCCTCGCGAAATAGGTAGAGCTCCGACAGAACTTGAAAAACTGGCTTGGAAAATTGAAGAGAACGATTTCAGGGGGATAGCATACTTCGTTCAGATGTCGACTGAGCTCCGACAAGGCGACGACTACGTAGGTTTCCATGGGATTGGAGGCGGCGGAGCAATGATCGGTGCAGACGCCCTTGTACGTCATGGACTTAAGTTGGCGAACTACGCGGACACCAGTGGAAACCCAACTGCCTCAAAGGTTTATCGCATCGTCAAAGCAATCTTCTCACAGCCAAATATCGCTGGGTATGTCTTAATGGGCCCAGTCATAGCGAATCAAGAACAATGGCATCATGCACATGCCCTCGTGAGGGCTCTGAAAGAAGAGCTTGAGAACAGACCGAACTTTCCGGTCATGATCCTGATAGCTGGAAACAAGGAAAGTGAATCCATTGAGATCCTCAAACAAAACTTGGCGGGTCTTCCTGCTGGGATAGAAGTGTATGGACGCGACTACGTATACAATGTCGACTACATAGCTCAACGCATGAAGGAACTCGTCGACGAATACAACAAGACTGAACTCAGAAGAAATCGGTGATACTGGATGACCTCGAAACTCTACGCGTTTCGCTTCAGAACTGGCAGAGTACTGATAGATCATAGCAAGTGCGCAGATTGCAGGAAATATGCCTGCATCAAGGCAGACAGCCTCTTCGGGACAAGCGTAATGAGGATTCGAGATCGCAGACCTGTATTAGCGGTTAGCGCCGATGATGCACAGAGAATCTGTAATGAGTGCTTGACTTGCGAGATATACTGCCAGTCATACGGCAACAAGGGTCTCAGAATCGAGCTTGACTCGTTTCGAGTGGGCATTCAGAAGCAGACGATGTCGAAGCGAGAGGAGTCAAATTGACGGTACTAATCAACGAGAACACCACTGTCTTGGTTCAAGGAATAACTGGCCGCGAGGGTACGGCAAGGACTAGAACGATGGTGGACTATGGCACTAAGGTCCTATGTGGAGTGACTCCAGGTCGCGGAGGAACGAAGGTCTGGGATACTCCTGTCTACAACAGTGTCATGGAAGCCATCCAAGTGCACGGACAGATTGATGCTAGCGTAGTGTTCGTGCCAGGTCCGCAGGTGAAGACAGCGGTTTTCGAGGCTCTTGAATCGGGAATCAAGTTCGTTGTAGTTCCAGCTGAGAGAGTCCCACTACACGACAGCCTAGAGATGATTGCTCTCGCACGCAAGAAGAACGCAAGAATCCTCGGACCAGGTTCCCTTGGCATAATAAGCGCCGAGAAGGCTCTCATGGGGTGGATAGGCGGAACGGAGGAGTTCGCAAGAGAGATCTTCAAGCCCGGTTCTGTTGGGGTCATGTCGCGCAGTGGGGGTCAGACAACCACAATGGCCTGGAGCATGACGCAGAGTGGACTGGGAATAACGACGGCGATTCATGTCGGATCAGAACCCGTCCTCGGCTCCAGTTTTGCGGAGTTGCTCCCGCTGTTTCAGGATGATCCGGACACTCGTGCAGTTATGATGTTTGGAGAGATCGGAACCGTCGCCGAAGAAGAAGCCGCTCAAGTCGTCCAGGAAGGCAGATTCAGCAAACCTCTCGTCGCATACATTGCCGGCCGATCTTTGCCGGCTGGAATACGATTCTCCCACGCCAGTGCCATGATCGAGCGTGGAAGAGGGACCGCCGAGAGCAAGGTGAAGGCTCTCCGGGAAGTTGGGGCTCAAGTTGTCGATAGACCTCAAGAGATCGCGGCCACGGTCCTCAAGATTCTGGAGTGATGGTACGATGCTTCTCAGATCAATGCTGTATTTCCCAGGGAACAGCGTCCGCATGGCGTTCAAAGCAGCAACTCTGCCAATGGACGCAGCCATATTCGACCTGGAGGACGCCGTTTCGATCGATGACAAGGAGACTGCAAGGATCGTCGCAAGGGATGTCGTCGGCCTCGTCAAGAAACGCGGAATACGCACCTTTGTACGCGTCAACTCGCTGAACACAGGCCTGACACTCGAGGACGTCAAGTGTACGACCGTCAAAGAACTGGATGGATTCATGCTCGCTAAGACTGAGATAGGATCCGACGTAGCCAGAATATGCGGGATGATTAGCAGAGTTGAGAGGAGTTCCAAGATCAAGGCTGGAAGCATGAGGGTGATTCCGCTGATAGAGACGGCGAAGGGAGTGCTGAACTCCTTCGAGATCGCCTCGGCTAGTCAAAGAGTAGTAGCTGTCGGATTCGGAGCTGGAGACTACTACAGAGATCTGGGCAAAGACATCACATCGATCTCTCGTGAAGAGAATGAACTTCTCTACGCTCGCTGTCAGATCCTCAACACGAGTAGAGCGACCAACGTTCAGGCGATCGACACGCCATTCCTAGGCTCATTGACTGACAAAGAAGCCTTCCTAGCAGAAGTCAGACTTGCCGCGCGGTTAGGCTTCAAGGGTAAACAATGTATCCATCCATCCCAGATCCAACCGATAAACTCGGTCTTCTCTCCCTCAAAGCAAGAGGTGGACCACGCTAGAAGAATCGTAGAAGCCTTCGAGGAAGCCCAATCGAAGGGGCTCGGCGTCATGTCATTTGAGGGGAAGATGGTCGACCACATGAACTACCGCCAGGCCAAAGACCTGCTAGAAAACGCACAAATGATAGAGGAAAGAGAAAAGGCAAGCGAGCAGGGCCCTTCGCAGGTGCATATGGACGAGATATTCGCGCTGTAATAGACAGACGCATCTTGATCCTTCAGATGGCGCTGAATACGTACAATGGTTAGGATTTCATTAACATGGCGTTACCGCTGTGGCCGCCGGGGAGAAGCTCTCTTGTCTTTTGATGCAATGCAATTGATTTCCGTAGTTCTAGAGCTGCATTGCTCTTCAAAGTCTCGTAGGGTCGTGACGAACTCTCGGAGTCGTTGATGCAATTCAATTACGTATTTAAGACGAGAACATGATGGACACGGTAATAGGTCTGGACACATGAACGCCCGTACCGGAAGCGCCACTCAAGATCTCGCGTCGTTTTCGTCCGAACTCGTCTACGGAGACATCCCCGATTCCGCCGTCAAGCTCGCCAAAATGCTACTTCTTGATTGGTTGGGATCTGCGATAGTTGGGTCAACACAAAAGCCCGCGAAGATGCTTCTAAGCATTGTTGACAAGTTGGGAGGGACTCCGGAATCTACGATTGTCGTGCACGCTCGCAAGACTTCGTGCATCAATGCTGCGCTTGTGAACGGAGCGATGTCGCATATTGTGGAGTTGGATGATGTTCACAAGTCTTCGATCTTGCATCCTGGTGCCGTCGTCATCCCAGCCGCATTGGCGATGTCTGAGAGGGAGGGAGCAGATGGCAAGAGCCTGCTGACGGCGATCGTGGCGGGCTATGATGTTGCCATAAGAATCGGAGAGGCCGTGAATCCCTCACATTACAGGTACTGGCATACGACGGGTACATGCGGAACATTCGGTGCAGCCGTCGCAGCGGGCAAGATCCTAGATCTCGACACGAACGCAATGGTGAATGCTCTGGGAAGCGCTGGAACGCAAGCTGCGGGTCTCTGGGAGTTCGTCAGCAATGGCTCGATGAGCAAGCATCTCCACGCGGGCAAGGCTGCAGCCAACGGTGTGCTGTCTGCTCTACTCGCAAAGAACGGATTCACAGGTGCCAACACAATAATCGAGGGAACTAGGGGCTTCTGTGAGGCTATGTCAGATAGCTACGATGTGTCGAGAATGACCGCTAACTTGGGCAAGCAATTCAGAATCCTAGAGGTTTCGCTTAAGCCCTATGCATCATGCAGGCATACACACTCAGTGATTGACGCCATCCTCAAGATTCGATCTCAGACCAAGATTCGTCCGCAAGACGTAGGGAGAATACGCGTCAAGACATATTCAGCGGCTTTGCAGATTGCCGGAAATGAACTGCCGCGAACCCCATTTGAGGCCAAGTTCAGCCTGTCCTACTGCACCAGCGTAGCGTTAGTTAGGGGCAAGGCAGGACTCGACTCCTTCAACAACGAATCACTGAATGATCAAGCTATTCGAGATCTTATGGGAAAAGTCGAGATCACCAGTGATCCGGAGTTTGACAAACAGTATCCCGAGAAATGGCCGGCCAAGGCAGAGCTCAAGACAAAAGACGGAAAAGAATACTTCGCCATGGTGGAGTTCCCTCTGGGAGATCCCGAGAATCCGATCAAAGACGAGGATCTGCAGGCAAAATTCAAGAGTCTGGCATCGGTCGCACTGAAACCAGAAAAAGTGGAGAGTATCGTCGACTCTGTAGGCAGCACGGAGAAGATTACGGACGCCCGGCTTCTCACGAAGCTCCTTGAAGTCGGATGACCACATGGGGAGAACCGCTGCCACCGGTCCAATGCGTGCCCCCGCGGGGAGAAACGACTTGCGAGTCGAATTTGGTGCGAGAGCCTCGCTCCTGTCTGATGCGAATGGTCGTTGGGCGTGCAATTCTCTATTCCCGGCAGTCTCGCAGTGCCTCTACGGTAGTCTCTTGGATCAATAAGCCGTGGATTTGGGCGACCTATCGTTATCGCTTGACTGGATGAGGGATGCTGTCGAGTCGCTTCTAGGTTGACTCGTGACTGACTTCAGTGCGTCGTAAATTGAGAACCCGCCCAGCCTATTTGGCTGCTAGGGTCGAGTGCTAGCTCGTGCTATGTCGTTTCGTCACTGAGGTGGCCTATTTTTGGGGCTGGGATTCAGAAGGTAGGATCGCTCTCACGTCGACTTTGCCAAACAGAGCTAGGCAGCTAGCGGCATTACCTCCGCGGGCACGAAACGCCCCATCAGCTAATATGACGTCGGTTTTTCCATGAGTCTTCTGGACTTGAGATCGTTCGCATACCGTTCCGGGTCAGGAGAGTGGTTCTACTCCAATGGCTGCGAGTTCTTCTCGGATAGATCTCTGGAAGCTCCATAGACGGGATGGAAGACCTTTCATGTGTCTAAGGCCTTAAAACCTTAGATGCGCTGGGTGGAACTAGATTGGCTTTGGATCTTTTGATCAAGAAGGGCTTCATAGTCACGATGGATAGAGGGAGGCGGATACTCGAAAACGGCTACATAGTTGTCGGAAACGGAAGGATCCAGCAGGTCGGTGAAGGCGAACCTAGGAAAGTTACCGCCAAGAGGGTGATAGATGCTCGCGGTAAGATTGTAATCCCAGGACTGATTTCATCACACTCACACATGTATGGAATACTCTCGCGTGGAATCCCCGTATCGAGAGCTCCCTCGTCTTTTCGGGGCTTCCTTGAGGATTTCTGGTGGCCGAAGATGGAGAACAGACTCGGTAAGCAGGAAATTGAAGATGCAACGCGAATGGCCTGCGTTGAAATGGCGAGAAGTGGCACGACATGTTTTGCTGATATCTTGGAGGCTCCAAACGCGATTCCTGGCGCACTCGATGTAGAAGCTGATGTCATCAGAGAAGCAGGGCTGAGAGCATTCCTTTCCTTCGAGGCATCACAGCGAATCAGTGAATCAAACGGAGAAGGGGGCCTCCAAGAAAACGCCACATTCATACGAAAGTGCAGCCAGAGGCAGGGCATCGTAAACGGCATGATGTGTACTCACACGCTGTTCACGTGCTCGCTACCATTCCTCTCAAGGGCAAGAGCGCTCGGTTCAGGTATTCACATACACTTAGAGGAAGGTAAGTATGAGGCAGAATACTGCAAAGACAAGTATGGGAAACTACCGGTCGAGATTTACGAGGAGATTGGTTTCTTAGGCCCCGATCTAATTGCATCTCAGTGCGTCCATACCAGCCCGGAAGAGATAACGCTTCTCGCGAGACATGATGTGAAGATCTCGCACATGCCCCTCAGTAACTGCGAAGTAGGCGGTGGAATAGCGCCTGTCAAACAATTCCTAGATATCGGACTTACAGTTTCGCTGGGCACGGACGGCTACGTCACGGACATGTTTGAGGTCATGCGGAGTGCGTTTCTCATTCACAAGGGGTATTTGCAGGACGCAAGTGTGCTACCTGCAGATCAAGTGTTCGAGATGGCCACACTCTCCGGAGCCAAGACCCTGGGAATCAGCGATCGAGTTGGGTCCATTGAAGCCGGAAAGGATGCGGATATTGTCATTCTAGATGAAAGGTTCGCGACTCCAGTCACGCCGAACAACGTCTACACTCAGCTTGTAACCTTCGGCAAAGGAAGCTATGTCAATACCGTGGTGATTCAGGGGCGAATAATCGTTGACAACGGAGCAATGGTTACAATATCTGAGGACGCGCGCATTTCCTGTGCGAAAACCGCAGAAAGGTTCTGGAACGGGCTAGACTGAGATTGCCACGGACCTTATCGTGTCCCCTCCACGTTCAGCGGCGCATTTCTCCTAGAAGTGACTAAATCTCAGCGAATGCTTCGATAACGCCCTCCACATTTTCACCAATCGGCCACAGAAGTGGGCACGTGCAACCTCTGTCCACGTAGGCCTGAACTTTTCTCTTGCACTCGTCCGCAGTTCCCGACGCTGTGAGGAGTTGGACAGTTTTGTCATCGACCAGACGCATTGCTTCCTCAAGCCCTCCGGGTCTTGGAGGCCACCCCCCGAGAGTTTCGCGGATCTCGCTCACAAGACTCTCGCGGACACCGCTCATCCTCATGATGTGAGGCTCCATTCCCAAGTATTCTGTGACCATCGGCCTAACGGCATCAATGGCTTTCTGCGAATCCTCGTTCAGGGAACACGCCACGAGCTGTGGTCGGTCTATCGCAGCTAGGCTTCGTCCCGACTTGCGAGCGCCTACCTCTAAGTGTTCTATGGCATTACTGTTGTATTCTGGCGAGACCATGTAGTTAAGGACGACACCATCTGCTATCTCCCCTGCGAGTTCGATCATTTTGTAGCCGGTCGCACCAATGTAGATAGGTATATAGTTGGTCGGTCGCTCGAGTTTGATTTCAGTTAGATTCACGTGCTCGCCGTGAAACGTAACGGTCTCCATCTTGAAGAGACGCTGCAAGATCTGAACATATTCTCTTACTGCAAGTAGAGGGCTTTTGCGTTCAATGCCGATCTTAGATGCCATCGGTTCCCAAAGTGCGCCAATTCCAAGAAGAGCGCGGCCACGAGAGATCTCGTCTAATGTTGAAAAGATAACCGCGATCATCGCCGGGTTGCGCGTCCAAGTATGGATCACCCCGGAGCCGAGCTTCAACCTGCTCGTCACAGTAGCAATGGCAGTAAGCGGCAGAATCGAATCGCGAGCCATCCTTGACTGGCCCTGCCAAACACTATAGAATCCCCTCTCCTCAGCGAGCTTGCACCACTCAATCTCCTTCCATATCGGCAATCTGTCAGTGAAATATAGTCCCACAGGCTTCAAGAACGAATCATTCCCAGACGATAGCTTTCATCAATCTCTATTTCTGATGACAATTTAGAGTTTTTCGAGTTCGTCTGCTATTCTGTCCCAGCCCGCAAGGAGAATTGCAGTGTAACGCCAGAACACAGAAAGCAGACATCAATTATTAATTACCGACGATAACAACGTACAGAGCGTACTGCTAGTTAAAGGAGCGCAATGGAGGGTGTTTCTTGCCAGTTGTGGATTTGGTTGTGAAAGGTGGCAAACTCGTCACGCGGAAGGGGCTCGTGGAGGGCGGAGTTGCAGTCGACGATGGAAGGATTTCCTCGATCTCAAAAGCGTGCAGATTGCCGAAGGCGGTCAAGGTTATTGACTGCCGCGGCAAGATTGTCTTGCCAGGTGTGATAGACGCGCACGTTCACATTTTCAGCCCGAGTTGGCTAAGGGAGACGTTCAGATCGGGAACTAGAGCAGCCGCGCTCGGAGGTGTCACCACCGTGCTGGACATGCCTTCGATGCACTCGTTCGCAAGCACTTCTACGCGAGGTTTCCAAAGAAAGCTCGTTCACGCAAGAAGAGAATCCTACGTTGACTTTGGGCTCTACGGCGGTGAGATCGAGCATCGACGGCATTTGGACGCTATCCCAGATCTGGTTGTGCTCGGGGCTATAGGATTCAAAATGATCATGGGAGGACCAGGCTACATCGCCGAGGATATCTTGATTGACGCATTCCGACGAATCGCCTTGAACGACTCGGTAGCGGTTGTCCATGCGGAGAACCAAACACTGATTGATCACTTCTTCCGCCTCGCAGGGCAGAAAGGCAGGGATGATCCCGCCGCTTGGGCTGACTTCCGACCCAGTGTAGTTGAAGAAGAAGCCATTCGCAGGGCAGCATTGTTCGCCTCGCTTGCCGGCAATCGACTGCACATAGCCCATCTGACATCCGAAAGCGGTCTTAGGGCCGTTAGGACAGCAAAGAGTGCAAACCCCAAAGTTACAGTTGAAACATGCCCACACTATCTGCTGCTCTCCGCGAAGGACTATCGCAGGTACGGCCACCGAATCGTTGTCACACCACCGATCAAGAGGAAGGAAGACGCGGAGGCTTTGTGGAAAGGCATCAATGATGGGACAGTCGATCTGATCTCGTCCGACCACTGTGCTTACTACAAGAAAGCCAAGGACAAAGGTGCAAGATCAGTTTGGGAGACACCTCCGGGGCTTCCCGGCCTCGAGACGATGCTGCCGCTACTCTTGAGTGAGGGCGTCAACAAGTCGAGAATCTCGTTGAGACGATTGACCAAAATGATGTGTGAGGCACCTGCAAGGATATTCGGTCTCTATCCCAGAAAAGGCACGATCATGCTGGGGGCAGATGCTGACCTGACCATTGTGGATTTGAAACGTCGGTACACAATTGACTCTGAGAGCTTCGAGTGTGCAGGAGACTTTTCGCCCTTCGATGGATGGGAACTTCGTGGGAGACCTGTCGCTACAGTCGTAAGGGGACGCGTGGTGGCCGAGAACGGGCAGATCGTTGGAAGTGCCGGTTTCGGGCGCCTTGCCAAGCCCGAGAGAAACTTGGCAATTCACCAAGTTGAGTAGGCTACCTCACAATCGATGTTATCTCAGGCGCGTATTCCTCGTCCGTGATCTCCCTGTGTTAGAAATATCTGGGTCAACAAGCTCCCCGACGCGCCTTGTAGGCGCGTCAAGAATGACCAGTCAGGACTGCCCGCCTACTTACTATGGTTTCCCCTCAACTATGACAGTGTCCAAGTTGCATCCCACACAAGTCAAATGCATTCGTGGTTTGCCCCCAGGATACCCAGATCATCAACATATTGAATCCTCTTTCCGTCTGTTGATGGCCAGAGCAGGTCAAAGAAAAGTGAACGCAGAGAGACTTTCCAATGCTGGAGAGGGCATCAGAAGGAAAGATGACAGATTACCAAGAAGGTTCATGAAGCTGCTCCTTCAGGCCCTAGTAGAGGCCAGTGCATAACGGTTGAGTAGTTGAATGTGATGCTAGACAAGTACCACAAAACGAGAGGGTGGCGTATTTCGGATGGGATACCAATCGAAGGGAAGCTTAGAGAATTGGAACTTTGGGATGTTCACATCAAGCGGGTCGAAAATCAAACTGCTCGACATCTTTGGCTGACTCTCGCAAAAGCGGGAAAAGAGTGTCAGATTATGAGGACGCCTTTTTCGATGATCGTTCTTCCGTCGACTTGTAAAGTGATACGCCTCACGGTTCCATCTACATGCACTTGACTGGTGTTTCTGCCTCCCGGGTAAACCCTGTTGTCTCCCAAGCCGAAATGAACCGTCCCCAGGCGACCTTTCTCGCTCTCGGTGCCAAACATGGCCTTGTGGCTACCGCCAACGCCGAGCTCGCCTATGACAGGAGCTCCCTCATCGGTTCTTACAACTCTCCTGAAGTCATCGGCATCTTCCCCGCCTCGGACTTCCACAACTCTTCCTTTCTTGGCAATCCACTCAACCGGTTCATGCACGACATCTAGAATGGGCGTAGCCTCGGTTATCCCATCTATTACTATCCTGCCTTCGGTGGAGTCTTCAATTGGCGCCCAGTTATACTCACCCCATAGAGGAACTGGATGTAGGAAGAGAGATTTTCCCCTTTCCGGCACAGGAAGAACGGCCAAACACTCGCGTTCTCTTATCGAAAGTTTCACATCCGTGCCCTTCTCGCTTGTTACGCGGACCTCGTCGTGACCGTTAACTGCAGCCATTATCTTGTTGCTGACCTCCATTATGCGATTCACGTCTTCTCGAATTAGGCCCCATGTTCCCATACCTGGGTCCAACTTGTACGTGGAACAAGTCTCGTTGATCTGGACAAATGAGCGTATGCGATGAGAGATTCGAAAGGCATAGGTCTGGTCAACTATGAAGACGCTCACGTTGGAATTCTGAATGGTTGCGATGAGATGCCTCGGAGGCATCGACCAGAACTTGTCACTAGCGAGCATCTTTCCTACATGATCAGATATGTCCACAATTACAACCTCCGCGCCGGCCTCATATGCGGCCAACGCGAGGGCTTCGGCTTCCCTCCTTCTCAGAGAGTCTGTCATCAAGGCGACAGTTTCGTTATTCTTGATCTTGAGAATATCATTAATGACTATTCTTGCTTCCTCAAAGGTCCTGAAGTAGCTCATCAACTAGACCCCGCAACAACCTTAGGTTTGGCGGTCTCAAATCATATATGAGTTGTGGCCGAGAGGTTTCCATCCATGCTTGCTAGGTATCTCGAAGTAGGGTGGACTACCCTTGTGGCCGACACCACTCGTAGGACTTCGAACAACTCCCGCGCATCTGTCTAATTGCGACCTCTGCCTGGCCTTGGTAGCACCAGTAGATTATGTCTCCCCATACTTCTCTGAACTTCTTCTTTGTGACTAGAGATCTACCTCTCGACAAATCAAGAATGTCATCAGCCTTGATCTTAAAGCCGAGTTTCGCTTGGCATTTCTGTGCGCCAGGCACCTTATGTGAGTTTGTCTGAGGTTTTGTCACGGTCATAATTCGATGCTAGTGTCTGACTACTCGTTCCTTCTTTCGTTCTCTTTTCACCTCTTTGATGCCGAAGAGCGGTGTCTCGGGGGCACCAGTCTCTCTCGCGTTTGTGTTCTCCAACAGAGTCTCTTGGAGGCTCTATTGACGGGTTGGCTTGCTTCGCAGTGATGAACAAGAGCTACGAGCCCTATGGACTGTTCTATCCCCCCAGATGTGTCAGTGATAAGAGCGTTTGGTAACGAGACGTGCAAGGATTCAGGGCGCAGCATGGATAGCGTTCTGCAGAGAAGAATACGGATCATACTTCGGAGATCTGAACAGACTGACAGATGTCAGGGGATAGAACATACGAGTCCTATGGACTGAAATATATTTATAGCAACGAAAGGTGCCTCGAAACAGACGTGGACGATTCGGTGTGAAGACCGAAGAAAGAATTCTGAGAGAGATTGACACAATTGCCCCCGACCATATCAGAGCCCTCCAGAAGATGATTCAAATCTCTAGTGTTAACCCGCCAGGCGACTATGCGGGCATCGGCGATTTCGTTTCTGGGTATATCCGGGACTCGGGTCTAAGAGCTACCAAGGTACACATCCCCGATAAACTCTGCCAGAGACGTGGTCTACTTGCGAGTCGTGTTAACGTACTGGGCCAAGTTGGGCGCCATTCGAGACCGAATCTGGTACTGAACGCACACCTAGACACCGTCCCAGCAGGAGACGCCTCGAGGTGGAAGGTCGATCCATTCGCGGGAAAAATAATGAGGGGTCACATATTCGGGCGAGGCGCATGCGACTCGAAAGGACGGCTCGCATGCTACATAATGGCTGCATCAGCAGTCGCGCGCTCTAAGTTGCCGCTGAGAGGGAGCGTTACGGTCGCCGCAACCATTGACGAGGAGATCTTCGGCGATCTTGGAGTGGCCTTTCTCCTCAACAAGCGCTATCTCACCCCAGATTATGCCATTGTGGAAGGATACGAGAACGCCATAACATACGCACAGAACGGCCTGTTACATCTGCGAGCACAGACAAAGGGGATGTCGGGACACGCTTCTCGCCCATCGACCGGCCGCAATGCCATCGAAGATATGGCCTCGTTCATAATGGCATTGCAGAAGTATCGGAACAAGCTCGCAGCGACCAAGTCAGCGATTGAGGGCTTGGGAAGCTCGAGAGTGAGCGTGGGAACGATAAATGGAGGCGTAAGATCCAATATCATCCCGGAGTCTTGCAGTGCGGAACTAGATATTCGAGTCATACCCGAACATGATGTGAACTTCATCTATAGGAAGATAGAGCGTCTGGCCAAGTCAAGATCGGCAAAGGTTTCCTTGAGTGTGCTCGCGAAGAGCGACCCGGTCGTGTGCCAGAAGAAATCGCGACTATTGGATGCGCTTCAGTACTCAGCTCACAGAGTTGCCGGGAAAAGACTGCCATTGCGCGGGCTACCTGCTTACACGGACATGCGCCACTTTGCTGGTTTGGGAGTCACATCCGCGTGTTACGGGCCGGGTGATCCGTTTAGCTCAAACGTTCATGGGGCCAACGAGAACATCTCACTCGCCAGTCTAGTCAAGTGCTCGAAGATTGTTGCGCTGACCATCATGCATCTGCTGGGTCAAAATGAATCCTAGTTAGCAATCTTCGAAAAGATCCGCACAACTTTGCGGTCAAGACCGAGAGGAGGTCAGACTACAATGAACTGTCAGAACCGACCGTAGTCCTGGACCCAGAACCCTTAGGAACGCGTTCTGGCATGCCAGTATTTGTGGCAATCCGGCGCCTCAGCTAGCGCATCAGCTACCGGAAACCTTTCAGTTATCAAGAAGATCTAACCAAGCGATTCTTGTTAGCCTGGAGTGCATCGTCATGTCCTTTCGAGGTCGCGACATCATAAGCATGCTTGACTTCACTAGGGGAGATCTAGAGCATATCTTCTCCCTCGCTGATGACATGTTCCCGTTTCGGAAGAGTGGGATTGGCCTTCTCAAGGGTCGGGTCATGGCTCTGCTATTCTTTGAACCGAGCACCAGAACTAGGCTAGGCTTCGAGACCGCCATGATGAGATTGGGGGGCTCAGTGATATGATTCTCCGAACCCGGCACGACTTCAATAGCAAAAGGGGAAACAATTGCCGACACAATAAGGATGGTTGACGCTTACGCCAATGTAATCGTCATTCGGCACATGTACGAGGGCGCGGCGAAGTTTGCTGCTGAGCTTGCAGACGTTCCCGTAGTAAATGGCGGCGACGGAATGCAGCATCATCCCACGCAAGCCATGATAGATCTCTATACAATCTGGAAGGAGTTCGGTCGAATCGACGGTCTTCACGTGGCAATCGTGGCGGACCTTAGACATGCTAGACTCATGGCCTCTCTGTGTCACGCTCTCGCATACTTCGATGTGAAACTGTCCTTGATCTCCCCGCCGGGTTTGGGTGTGAGACGTGAGATTCGTGACTACCTAGAGAAGATGCACGTGCCGTTGTACGAATCACATAACTTGAAGGACGTCATCGAAGATGTCGACGTAATCTGCATGTCAAGAATCATGCAAGAACGCTTCGCAGATCGATCGGAATACGAACGCTTGAAGAAGAGATACGTAGTTGATCTCAAGGCCATCCAAGGCGCGAAGGATTCCATGATAATATTGCACGCTCTGCCAAGGGTGGACGAGTTGCCTCCTGAAATCGACGGGACTCGCAACGCGAGATACTTCCAGCAAGCTGCCTATGGTATTCCGGTGAGGATGGCCATACTATCACTCATCTTGGGTGCGAGGGGCTGAGATCATGAAGCTAATGAACGAAAGAGATTCCACTGAACGAGTTGAGAACGCGACTAGATGCATCTACCCGACATGCATAACCAACAAGCCAAGAGAACCGATTACACCAAGGTTCAAGATTGTCTCCCGCTCGCCGCTGCTACTCCAGTGCGAGTACTGTGGAAGATACATCGAAGAGCCAAGCATTCTCAAGCAGCCGAGTCGCCGCTGAATCCGCACGGCAGTTCAGCGAACATTCAAAGAATCTCGAGCGCCTTGCCCTCCAAGCCTCAGACAGACGCTTTTAGAGGTGGGGAATGACCCTTTCTTTTATCAGTTGAAGCGTTTGGGTGTAGGATGGCGCTTCGACATTTATTCCCATCTTCGCATAGGTTGTGCTGTCGGGAATCATTAGCATTATTCTCTTGAATCCGGTTGGAATGAAGTTCCGCTCGATCTTCTCCACTATCTCATCGGGCGAGCCGTGCAGAGACAACTTGTCGACAATATCATCCCCAGTTGCCTTGATGGCAGAGGGAAAATCGCCTTTGAAGAGCAGTTGGGAAACGCCAGCTACCTTTGTCGTGTCTATTCGCTCCACGGAGAGAGCAATAGGAGACATGGAGGGAAGGTAGAACGTTATCAAGGGCCGGATGATCTCTCTAGCCTGTTCGGAATCTTGGGCGCATGCACAGGGTACCGCGCCTACTAGCTCGATATCGGCAAGATTTCTGTTGGCTTTGTGGGCTCCGAGTCTTATGTTCTCCAAGGCGTAGTTGAAGTATTCTCTGCTCGCACCGGTTCCTGTAACAACGCCGTCGGCTATCTCTCCGCCAAGAACGAAGAGTCTCGGTCCGCCCTGAACTGCGATGTAGATCGGGATCGGCCGCTCGGTGGGCCTTGCGGTAGTGTATGCGCCTCTAGTGCTGAATCTCTTGCCCTCATATGTGACTGGTTCTCCACTCCACATCAGTCTCATTATTCGTACAGCATCGCGGATTGCTCCAACAGGGTTCTGGATCTTGATCCCAATTTGCTCGAGCATGTACGGATTCCCCGTACTTACAATGGAATACACTCTCCCATGAGAGATCTCGTCAAGTGTTGCCAAGGCCTGTGCTAAAACAGGGGGTGGCCGCATGTACACTCCAAGAGCGCCCAATCCTATGCCTATCGTGGATGTCTCTCTAGCAACACACGCACTGGTGGTCCAAGGATCCTTGTAATAGATCTCATCTGCGAAACATATCGATCGAAAACCGTAGGATTCCGCCTTCTTAGCTATCTCTACAGTTAGGTCGATCGGATAGTCCGGAAGAAACTGCAAATCAAGAGTAACACGATTCATGTCGAGGTCAGCACAGCCTTCGTTACGAGAAGATTATAACTATACTACCTCGGGAAATCCGCCAGTCAACGACTACGAGGCCTTTTCTGCGTTCAACATTATTTCAAAGCTCGGCTCACGGTGCGCGATCCATGCCGACGACCAAGAATTGATGCTCGGTCTCGAGCAGCGTCTGAGGAACGCAGGCAAAAGCAGCCCTCTGACGCATCTGGAGTCGCGGCCACCCTTGGTCGAGGCGGAGGCAATTCAAAGGGGTATTTTGCTTGCGAAATCCACTGGCGTGAGATTACACATTGCGCATTTGAGTTCAAAGGAAGGGGTAGACCTAGTTTGTAGAGCGAAGTCTGAAGGTGTTCCTATATCCGCCGAAACGGCACTGCACTATCTCCTACTGAGTACGGCAGACTATCGCCGGCTCGGCTCGATCATTAAGATAAACCCGCCCGTCAGAACCAAGCATGACTGTTGTCAACTATGGCAGGGAATTCACGACGGAACCGTAGATATACTAGCGACAGATCACTCGCCCCACTCCCTCAAGGAAAAGAAAACGGACAACATTTGGAGCGCGCTGTCGGGTTTCGCCGGCGTCGAAACACAGTTGCCTCTCATGCTTACTCAAATCAACAAAGGAAAACTAACGCTATCCCAGTACGTGGGGTTGTCGTCTGAGAAGCCGGCTAAGATATTCGGGATCTATCCAAGAAAGGGTGCAGTACAAATCGGCTCCGACTGCGATATCGTAATCGTCGAGCTGAAGAAGAAATGGCGACTTCGAAGCGAAGACCTTCACAGTAAAACGAAGGTGACGCCATTTGACGGATGGCGCGTGCAAGGTCTCGTGACGCACACAATTCTCAGAGGACAAGTGATAATGGAACATGGAGAAATCGTTAAGTACGGGGAGGGAAGACTCGTCCGTCTCTTGCGCGGCGGACAATTCTAAGTGGGCGCGTTCTTGCGTGAAAAATGTGGACACAGTTGTCAAGGGTGGAAGACTTGTAAGCCCTCAAGGCATCATCGAGGCGGGCATTGCAATCGAGGATGGCAAGATAGTCGCCATAGCTAAGGACACCAACCTGCCGTGCCAACACAGTCATAGATGTCAATCGGAATTTCATAATCCCGGGAGTTGTTGACGATCACGTTCACGCCTTCCAGCATGAGGACTTCCTGTCGTGCAGTAAGGCAGCAGCTGCTGGCGGTGTCACGACGATCATGGATCATCCCATTATGCCTCCCACTACAACGACAACACACGCACTGAAGGAAAAGAAGAGACTCTGCAAGGAACAGAGCCTGGTCGACTTCGCCCTCTATGGAGGAGCATTATCAACCAATCTTGATGACATGCCCAAGCTCGTCGAAGCTGGCGTGGTAGGTTTTAAGACCGGCCTCTGTGACATAGTCAAATCGATCTTTCCACGCCTTAACGATGCAGAGATCCTAGAAGTCTTCAAGAGAGTGAGAGAAATAGGGTCAGGCGTCGGCGTCCACGCCGAGAATGATGAGATAATAACGTACCTTACCGAGAAGCTCCAGAAGAGCGGAAGGGTTGATCCCCTTGCTCATGGTGAGAGCAGGCCAGTAATAGCTGAACTCGAAGCAACCTCTCGAGCTATCCTCCTGGCAGCTGAGGCCGGAAATAGACTCCACATATTTCACATGAGCATAGCGTCGGGAGCAGATTTGGTCCAACGAGCCAAAGCGGGTGGCCAAGCCGTTACGGCTGAAACGTGTCCACACTATCTTGTACTAAACGAGGATCATGTGAAGGAACTCAAGGCTTACGGGAAGATGAATCCGCCAATAAGGTCCAAGGAGGAAGTGGAGAAGCTGTGGAAAGCCCTCAGAGAAGGGAAGATCGACAACATCGCCTCAGACCACGCGCCATGGCCTAAAGAAGAGAAGGACAAAGGCGACGAGAACATCTGGAATGCCCCAGGAGGCTTTCCTGGAATCCAGTCGATGCTAACACTGATGCTCAACGAGGGAGTCAACAAAGGCAGAATTACGTTGGAGAGCTTGGTTGCACTCGTGTGCGAGAATCCAGCTCGGATTTGGAAGATATATCCGCAGAAAGGAGCTATCCCCGTGCATAACCCCAGTTCGAACCTGCGACTTCATAGCGGGATATCACCCGTCGTTTCAATGACGAGAGCAGGGGTCCGCGTCGCTCTTGGAACCGACTCCACGGGACTGAATGATGACGACGACATGATCCAAGAGATGAGATTATGTTGGCTAATACACAGACTACCCGGAGTTACTTCTGCGTACCTGGAATCGACTCGGGTCTTTGATATGGCAACCACTGCCGGCGCCAAGGCTGCTGGCTTTGAACGCCAAGTGGGAGCAATTGAGGTTCGTAGAAAAGCCGATTTGGTACTGCTTGATGGTCGACGAATTTTGTCACCTCTAATGAGCTCGAGGATCCCATTATCAGACGTCATACTTCAGAGGGCAAAGGCCTCGGATATTGACACCGTCATCATAGATGGCAAGGTCGCCCTTAGGGAGGGGCGATTTCCCGAGTTCAATGAAGATTCGACCCTCAAGCGCCTGACAAAGTCGATTGTTGAACCTGACACAGGTCGTGTTCGAGATATTGATGCTATCAAGAAGAGTCTCAGGGAGTTATACGGCAAATGGGACAACGAAAGAGGATACGTTTACAATCCTACGTATTCCGACTAGTTGAAAGATGACTACTTCAAAAGCTCCTTCTCTCTTCTGCTTATGAAGTCTCTCAACTGAGATGCAACGTCTTTCTCAACGGGATCAACATGATGCGTCTCGATGAGTTCGTTTGCACGCTTTAGCGCGGTGGACCCTATTTCTGCTCGTCCCTGACTCTCCCAGAGTTGCCTAGGAAATCTGTTACTCACTTCGGGAAGTACCAATTCCTTTCTGTGATGCTCCTTGGTGTGTTTGTGGCCTAGGAACGTCTTTCCAGGTCCCACACTCTTGATGACGTCAACAGCCAAGCTCTCTTCGCTAACTTCTATCCCTCTTGCTACTCGGAGACCCATTTCCACAATTTCATCATCTATCACGGCCTGCGTGTAGCTCACGCATGGCCCCATTCCACCGATGCCCCAGACTATGTCAGCCCTGCCAAGGATTGCACTCATGAATGAGAATGCCTTTTCATATCCCGCTTGTGCGTCAAACGTGTATGCATCTGTGAGCGCTATTACACAAGAGGGGATTCCGAGAAACCTGCACACTTGTGGAGTTACGAAGTTTATCAGTGCGTGTTCGGCGCTCCCGGTTGCGGACACTCCGGTTCTTTGATCAAGAGGATAAGCGCCATCCCAGTACATGACGGGGGCACCCCTGTTTATCAGTTGAGCTATGACTATCCCGCTAAGAACCTCAGCGGTTGCGACCACCAAGCTTCCTGCAAGTGTAACTGGTCCAGTTCCTCCTAGTGTCGGTTGGCCGGCAACATAGACTGGCGACTTATGCTTCGCACATTCCTTGAGAACGCTTAGGCTCCAAGCATCCCAAGACAGTGGGCTCGTACAACATGCTGCCACCGAGAATAGGGGTCCATCCAAGAGTGCCTTCTCATCGCCTCTGACTATGGAGGCCATTTTCACGAAGTCGGCGATCGAATCTGCTCCCCTATATGGCCCCAGATGAAATGGCTTTGTAGTGTTATGGACAACTGCCTCGAACTCATGCAGGTCCATAATCTCAGACGAGATATCTCTCGCCGCCGGTCTCACTATCAAACCTACGTTCTTTAGCGCGTCATTCAGTTTCGCAAATTTCTCCACGTCATTCTTCGTAGATGCACGCCACTGTCTCGTGTTTCGATCTTCCATGAAACTTGCGTCTTGATTTGCGAAATATGTTTTTCCGCTTCCCAGTTTCAGGGTATGCGTTCCATCTCTTCCGGCCATGTTTACTTGTCTTGGCTCCCTCATGAGCGCTTCCTTAACTAGGTACTCTGGCATTTTCGTGATCTTCTCATCTGGATCGACCCGAGCACCGGCATCTCGCAGTAGCTGGAGCGTTTCTTGATCTTGGATCCGGACTCCTACGGTTTCGAGCACTTCGATTGCCGATGAGCAGATGGAGTAAAGCTCGGACTTGCTGAATGGTTCGAGTAGAAGGGCCTTGTGCCAATCAATCATGACGTTTTCCCCGTCGCCTCAACAGTTCGTTGGTCTTGCGGAGGCCTTGAACGGCGTCTGGAGCATAGGCATCGGCCTTGATCTCCTCTGCCCACTCTTCTGAAGTCGCCGCGCCACCTATAATGACCGCCACCTTGTCCCTCAGTTTCTGCTTCTCTAGTTCGTTGATTATCTTTGCCTGCTCCGGCATTGTGACGGTCATTAACGCGGAAAGTCCAATGATTTCGGGCTCTCTTTTTCGAATGGCGTTGACGAATCCGTGAGTAGGCACGTCGACCCCGAGATCGTCGACCGAAAAGCCAGAGGCTCTCAACATTGCGCCTACGATGTTCTTTCCTATGTCATGGACGTCGCCTGCGACAGTTCCCAGCACCACTGTGCCTAGTGTTTTCGCAGTCTTTCCCTGCCTCAGAATCTCGGGCTCCACAAGCTTGAGTCCCTGCTGCATAGCGGTGGCTGCCATTACCAAGTCAGTCAAAAAGGATTCTCCACGGCCGAACTTGTCTCCGACTTCTCTAACGCCTCTTGTCAAGCCTTGGTCAATGATCTTCAAAGGATCTGAATGGCCTCTCAATGCTTCTTGGACCAGGGATTCTACGAGAGCAGAGTCACCATCAATTACTGCGGTGGCAATTTTGTTGAACAGACTGTCACTAGTGTTCACATGAATCCCACCGATCAAGGAGTAGCCATTATCAGACGAATTCTCTTATCTATCTTTCGAGCCGATTGTGGCGGTCGGCCTTGCACGGCCAAGCGCGACTCGCTAACGCCAGCGTGTGCGTGACCATAGTGTAAGTTCTCTCTATCCTTTCGAAACACTGCAGCAGAGTGCGCCACCCTTGAACTGAGGCCATAGGATTCTGGATAAGGATAAATGCCAAGCCTTCAACTACGTTCGATCAGACGCATTCCGGACAATAGCGTGTTCTCTTGAGAGGCGGATACGAAAGTGAAATACAAAGGTTTCATGGGGAAGATCCTTCGAATAGACCTCAGTAGCAGAAGAGTACGCGAAGAGGATTTCTCTGACGCACTCGCAGAGAAGTTTCTCGGGGGGCCAGGTCTTTGCACTCATATTCTCTGCAACGAAACCAGCCCTGGAACGGATCCTCTTGGTCCCGAAAACCGCCTCATCTTTGCTGCAGGGCCGCTGTCGGGTACAAATTGGCCCGAGTCTGGCAGATACGAAGTGGGTGCTAAGAGCCCACTGACGGGTGTGCTTGGTGGAGCAAACTCCGGGGGAAGCTTTGGACCTGAAATAAAACGCGTGGGCTACGATGCAATCGTCTTTCAGGGCAGCGCTTCCCGGCCCACTTACGTCTATGTCGAAGACAGGAAGACTGAGATCGCAGACGCACAAGAACTGTGGGGGAAGGATATACAAGAAGCCATGCAGATGATAAAGAAGGAGAGAGGCGAAAAGACTCAGGTCGCCTGTGTGGGACCCGCGGGAGAAAACCTCGTACGATTCGCTGGAATTGTGACGGACCGATTCCGCATCGCTGCTCGTTCCGGGATGGGAACTGTAATGGGTTCGAAGAAGCTCAAAGCAGTCGCTCTTCAAGGGACAATGAAAGTAGAGGTGGCCGACCCGGAACGTTTCCGTGAGCTTACGGCACGTGCTGATAGCCTCATCAAGGCCGATCCGTACGTGCCAAGCGTCAGGAGATACGGCACTACCATTCTTGTGGAAGTCATGAACGAGATCGGAAGGTTCCCGGTTAGGAACTTCCAAACCGGAGTACTTCCAACCGCGAGCAAGATCAGCGCATCAGAGCTCGAAAAGTACAAGATAAGGGACAAAGGATGCTTCGCCTGCCGGATTGCTTGCAAGAACGTCATAGAGATCAGGAGCGGACGGTTTTCAGGAATGACACTTGATCACCCCGAATACGAGACCCTGTCTGCATTCGGTGGCCGCTGCGGAAATGACGACCTTCAATCGATAATCGACGCTCATGTTCTGTGCAATCTGTACGGCCTAGACACGATCTCGACAGGCGGGGTCATCGCTTTCATGATGGAGCTATACGAGAAGAAGATCATCACTGAAGCCGATACTGGAGGTATTGCCTTCAGATGGGGAGACAAAGACCTAGTCTTGGATCTCATTGAGAAGATCGCGTACAGAAAGGGCATAGGAGACCTTCTTGCTGAGGGCGTGAGTAGAGTATCGAAGCGAATTGGCCGCGGATCAGAAGAGTTCGCGATGCATGTCAAGGGCCTGGATATTCCAGCTCAGGATGGCAGAGCACAGAAATCCATGGGACTTGCACATGCAGTTTCCACGAGGGGCGCTGACCATCTGCGCGCATCGGCCTTCCTAGACGAAGTGGGATTCGAAGAAGCGATAGCGAAACGGTTCGGCAAAGAATACCTGCCGGAAATGGCGAACAGGCTGGAAGAGAAGTACAAGGGAATAATGATTGCGACTTGCGAGGATTTCGTCGCCGTAGTTAGCTCTCTGGGTCTCTGCGTGAGTGGTGGCTATGCCTACCCGCCAATTTTCTACTTTACTGACCTAGCAGACGCCCTATCAGCTGCCACGGGAATCAATGCAACGGAGAAATCGGTGCGAAGAACCGGTGAACGAATAGTGAATCTAGAGAGAGCATACAACATTCGAGAAGGACTGTCGAGGAAGGATGACATGTTGCCACGGAGATTCTTAGTCGAACCGATTCCCGATGGTCCTTGCAGAGGACAAAGGGTCAATCTGGAATCGATGTTGAACGAATACTACGAGACTCGCGGATGGGACCCAGAAACAGGGCTTGTACCAGAACAAAAGCTGCGAGAGTTGGGCCTAGAAAGCGTTGCCGACGAACTGGAGCGCATGGGAAAACTGCCAATCGAACGATAACTGGGTTGTGCATCACGGTCAGCCGAATAGGCTCGGCAGAACTCAATACGGCATGTTTCGCGTCTGCCCGCGGCGGGTTTCTCGCACAAGTACTTAGAGACATCAGGTTCGACAGCCTACAGCTGTGCTCGTCGATGCGTGAGCTCCGGCGAATTCACTGCCTAACCTTAAATAGGATATTGCCGGCACTATGGTCCAACCTTGAATCTCTTGGATAAGTACGTGAAACAGAATCCGACCTCGCAACAAATCTTTACCAAAGCACAAGAAGTGCTGCCAGGAGGGAGCACCAGGACGGTTCTCTTTTATCATCCATATCCTTTCTACGCGTCAAGAGGTAAAGGGTCTCGCATCTGGGATGTCGACGACAATGAACGAACTGATTTCTGCTTCAACTACTCCGTTCTTCTCCTAGGACATGATCATCCTTCCGTCCGGAATGCGATCCAAACTCAGCTAGGCAATGGCACATCCCTAGGAGCACCGACTGAACTTGAAGTCAAACTTGCCGAAAGAATTCTTCAGAGATTCACTTCGGCTGACCGTGTGCGGTTTGTTTCGACTGGCACTGAAGCTGTCATGAATGCCGTCAGACTTGCACGGGCACATACGAAGAAAGATTTGATAGTCAAATTTGAGGGTGCGTTTCACGGGACCTATGACGATGTCTGGATCAGCGTCAACCCCGGCCTCGCCGCGGCCGGATCTGAGGATCAACCTACATCCGTCCCGGAATGTGCTGGTTTGCCCAGATCAGTGCTGGACAACTGCATGGTCCTACCGTTCAACAACTCCCAGGCCTTCGAGAATGCGATACGCAAACGCGGGAATGACATGGCGGCCGTGTTAGTCGAACCTGTTCTCGGGGTTGCAGGTGCCGTCCCCACCAAGGCGGACTTCCTCAGAACAGTGCGCGAACTCACGGCGAAACGTGGAATACCTCTAATTCTTGACGAGATCGTCACAGGCTTCCGACTTGCTCCCGGGGGAGCGCAGCAGCTCTTCAACGTCAAACCGGACATTACAACCTTCGGAAAGGTGGTCGGTGGCGGACTCCCCATAGGAGGGGTTGCCTCGACCAACGAAATAATGAAACCCTACGAAATACCCGAGGGTAGGAAACCCGAGATCCCGCTGTCTGGAACTTTCAATGCGCATCCGCTTTCGATGGCCGCAGGACTTGCCGTCTTGGATGAATTGAAACCCGACGCCTACGACAAACTGAATCTTCTCGGTCAAAGAGTCAGATCCGGCTTGAAGAAGAGCCTCGCTGACCACAGGGTTTCTGCTCAGGTGACTGGCGTAGGATCGTTGTTTCATGTTCTCTTCACTAAACAAGACGTGTTTGACTACAGGTCGGCAGCCACGGGAGACAAGAAGCTCCTACATCTGTTCGACTTGGCTCTTCTCAATAGGGGCATATACTTGCCGCATCTCCATTGGGGCAATGTATCTCTCGCAACCTCTCAGGACGATGTGGATCATTTCGTTGCGGCAGCAGGAGAAGCGGCAGAGGAGGCTTCTTCCGAGCTCGGCTCTTCACGAGTTTGATCAGAAGAACTGGTGGTGTGCGGTTGAAGGGTTTTGGAGTGGGCTACCTGTCGAACATCCCTGCGAGCCAACAGCTCGCCACCGCTCGGCAAGCAGAAGAAGGGGGGGTCGACGACTTCTGGATCGCGGAATCGCACTATTATCGAGGGGCATTCTCACTTGCCGCTCAACTGGCGAGCCTGACATCGAGAATGAGAATTGGCATAGGTGTTGTGAGCCCGTTCTCAAGGCATCCGGCCGTGACCGCCATGGAAGCCGCCACGGTGGATGAAATCTCAAATGGTCGCTTCATATTGGGTCTCGGCACCTCTCGGAGAATGATGCTGGGGCTGGGAATTGCCGCCTCGCCTCTGATCAAAGGCCGAGTTCCTCGTGTTAGCCCGATAAAAGCGATGAAGGAGAGCATCGAGATCATAAGAAGGCTGTTTGCTGGAGAAACAGTCACGTTTCAAGGTGAGATTTTTCGTCTTCAGAGCCCTGGTGCAGAAGCCCCAGGAGTTCGTCTCGGCCTTGACGTGAGGAGAAAGATCCCCATCTACATTGGAGCCACAGGGCCCAAGATGCTGGAACTTACAGGAAGCATTGCTGACGGGGTTGTGTTCACTCTGCTAACTAATCCTCCGTTCGTGAGATACGCTATTTCACAGATCAGGAAAGGTGCAGAGGACGCGAGTAGACCGTCTTCGGATGTCAGAATCGTTTCTTATCTCCTTTTCTCGGTGAGCAGGAACCGGCGTATGGCTCTCGACTCCGTGAGATCTCTGCTTGCTCTCTATATCACACGGGTCGAGCCGATAGTCTTGGAGAAAGCAGGCTTGACTCAGCAAGAGATTGCGCGGGTGGAAACCAAAGTCAGAGAGGAAGGGATACCGGCAGCAATGAAGCTGGTAGATGATGAAATGGTCAGACGGTTTGCAGTTGCAGGCACTCCCGACGACTGCCTGGAACGGTTGGCGGAATATGGAGAAGCCGGTCTGGAAACACCTGTCGCCATGCAAATACTCGGACCTGATCCAAAGGAAGCAGTTGAGCTTATATGTAGTGAGATACTGCCAGAGCTTCGTTTGGGGAACGATTGAGAAATGTCTGGAAGTGATTCACGATGAAAGAAAGAATTGCAGTAGGCTTCTCAGGTTTCCTACACTACTCCGCCGACGAGATCATAAGAATTACCCAGGAAGCCGAGCGCCTCGGATACGACTCTGCTTGGATAGCAGAGACACGCTTTGTAGACGATGGATTGGCCTTGCTGGCAGGTCTCTCTACCGTCACGAAGAGAATGAGGCTCTCCAACGCAATCCTCGGTCACACCTTTGCCAGAACTCCTGTGTTGCTGGCACTTGGCGCAACCACAATCGATCTGCTCTCGAATGGTCGCTCGATACTTGGTCTGGGCCCGGGAGCATCCTACTATGTTTCCAAACAAGGCGTTGCGTTCACGAAACCCTTACAGGCATTGCGCGAATACGTCCTAGCAATAAGACAGCTGCTGTCCGGAGAAGAAGTGACGTTTCAAGGAGATTTCGCCCACGTTGATGCAGTGAAGCTTGGCATAACCCCTATCCAGAAACATCTACCAATATTCCTGGGGATCTCGGGGCCCAAGATGCTGAAGATGACCGGGGAGATCGCTGACGGAGTAGTCCTGAACGCTCTGGTAACACCTCAGTACATCAAGAATGCCATAAAGCTCGTGAAGGAAGGCGCGGATAACGCAGGCAGGAGCATGAAGGACATCGAGATAACCTCAGTAATCTTCGTCAGCATGTCCGACGACAGGCAACGTGCCTTGAACACGTTGAAGCCCATGCTCGCAGACTATTTCGTGCATCAGTCTCACACGGCTCGCGACAGCGGTCTAGACGAGCCAACCCTGAAGAAGATCGAGGACGCATGGCAGACTGGAGGACAGGAAGCTGCTGCAAGAGCCGTCCCTGATTCAATCGTCCAAGCAATAAACGTGGCAGGCACTCCAAAGGAATGTCGAGTCAAGTTGGACGAGTATCGAAGCGCTGGAGTTCAGGTCCCGATAGTATTCCCTCTCCCACCTAATCCGACGAGAATCCTCGCAGAACTCATAGAGTGAGAGCATTCTCAAACGGAGACAAAGGAATGAATTCGAAGTTTGCAGTTGTGGGTAGACGTGTTCCGCTAATTGATGCGCGAGACAAGGTTACGGGCGCAACGAGTTATGTAACAGACCTGTACCTGCCGGGAATGCTGCACGGAAGAATACTTGGAAGTCCTCATCCTCATGCTAAGATCATGAAGATCGACACAAGCGCAGCAGAGAAGCTGGATGGGGTCAAGGGCGTCTTGACGTACAGGAACGTACCCGCAGTAGCCTACGATCCCTGTCTCACTCCCCCTCCGTTCGTTGGAGCAGGCATCACACAAGAGTTCGTCAAGGACAGGCGAATCCTCGACAGCGAGGTTAGGTTCGTCGGAGATCCCGTAGCTGCAGTGGCGGCAGTAGAAGAACACATTGCAGAGAGAGCCCTCGCGCTAATAGACGTTCAGTACGAGGAACTCACGGCTGTATTCGATCCGGAGCAGGCTATGAATTCGAAGCTCTGTGTGATTCATAGTCACGCTACGGACAATGTAGCTTCAGATGTGAGTTACGAGATCGGCGACACTAGGAAAGCGTTCGAGCAAGCGGACCACATATTCGAGCACAAGTACAAAACAGCAGGGCAGCAACATTGCAGTATGGAGCCACACGCATGTGTGTGCAAGTACGCTTCTTCGGGAAGACTCACAGTCTGGGCTTCATCACAGAGCATGTTCTTTCTCAGAGAGCGTCTTTCCGAGGCGATTGGCATACCCACAGACAAGATCAGAGTCATCCAACCACACATCGGAGGAGGATTCGGAGGAAAACTCGATCTGATGCTCGAGCCGGTATGCGCGCTCCTGGCAAAGAAGACCGGCCGCCCCGTCAAGATCGTGAACACGAGATCAGAGGAATTCACCTCTACAACAAGGAGAGCGCCGGCATCGATCGAGTTAGCAACAGCCGTCAGTAAGGAAGGCCTTCTCCTAGCAAGAACAGCCAAAGTGTTGTTGAACTCGGGAGGATACGCCTCGCACAGTCCCGCAGTCGTTGGATATATGGGCTGGGTGTTTGGATCTCTCTACAAGACACCGAACCTGAAGTACGAAGGGTATGCCGTCTACACCAACAGCGTCCCAGGTGGATCCATGAGAGGATTCGGCAACCCGGACATTCAGTTTGCAGTGGAGTCCCAGATAGATGAGATATCTGAGGAACTACAGATCGACCCCATGGACCTGCGGCTCAGAAACATCGTCGAGTCCGGCTACAAGAATCCTCTTACAGGACTGCCGATTGAGAGCTGTGGCCTGAGGGATTGCATAGAGAGAGGGGCCGAGTCTATCGGCTGGAGAAGAAGACACAAACTCTCCACAGAGACCTCCGGAGCTACGACCAGACGCGGCATAGGAATGGCTTGCGTGACTCACAATACAAGTGCCAGATGTGCTCTGCCCGATTTCTCTTCTGCCTTCGTGCGAGTCAATGAAGACGGCACAGTGAACGTGCTGAGTGGCTGCATAGACCTCGGACAGGGATCCAGCACTGTTATCGCGCAGATCGTCGCAGAGGAAATTGGAGTTGATGTTGGAAAGGTCATCTTTGCTGAGTCCGATACAAGCACATGTCCCATGGATACTGGGACGTATGCAAGTCGGGTTACATATGTGGGCGGCAATGCTGCGAGATTGGGTGCACACGATGCGAGGGAGCAGCTGTTACGAAGAGCAGGCGAGATGCTCAAGAGTGATCCCTCGACTCTTGAAGCTAGCCAAGGTAAGATCTACATCAAGAGGAAACCGGAAAACGCGGTGTCGATTCAGGAGGTAGTACGTTTCTCTCAGTACGGCAAGGATCCTGCAGCAATACTCGGAAGAGGGACGTTCTCGCCACAGGGCAACGCTCCTTCGTTTGGTGCACAGTTTGCAGAAGTAGAGGTTGATGTCGAGACGGGTAAGCTGACCATACTCAGGATAGTTGCCGCTCATGACGTCGGCAGAGCCATCAACCCCATGGCGATCGAAGGCCAAGTTGAGGGTGCCGTGCAGCAGGGATGCGGATACGCAACCACAGAACAGTTCATCGAAGACAACGGAAGGATACTTAATGATGGTTTCGTAGACTACAAGACGTTCTGCGCACCAGATATGCCTGAGGTCAGTACTATAATCGTAGAATCAGATGAACCTACAGGGCCGTATGGCGCAAAGGGTGTTGCAGAGCAAGTGATGGCGGGAATCGCACCTGCGATAGCAAATGCGATCTACAATGCTCTCGGAGTAAGGATCCGGGAACTCCCATTGAGTCCAGAGAAGATCCTGAAGAGCATGAGAAGAGCTTCGCATTGATTGCATGCCGAGACATTCGCATGATGTACGAATTGATACGACCGATTCCTTGTGAAGACTTCTCAAAATGCCTGTGACGCTCGCGTTAGTCTCAGGCCGCCGCGCTACACAATACTTATACGAGCAAGACCCCCGCGTGAATCAATATCGACGGATCCATGACTCGTCAGAATGGGGAGATAGGTTGGCGGAGGTGAGGCTTAACATCCCGACTTGGATGGCGCGGGCGATCTGTCGTGAAGGAAAGAATAGTATATCCGCTATGACGCTCCGCCAAGTTCTTGACATGTTCACCGGGAGATACGGGGATGAGTTCCTGCAGAGATTTGTCGTAGTATACAACGGGATCAATCTCTGCTTTGCAGATATCTCGGAGACCGAGCTGAGAGATGGAGACGAGATCTCAGTGTTCTCAGTGGGTGGCGGAGGCTAGCCACAGATACCTTAGCATTCAGAGCGTATGAGGGCGTTGATTTCTCAAGGTTTCTTGGACATGTCTGCGCAGGCAGATATTGCCTCCACAACCTTTGCGTAACCGGTGCACCTGCACAGATTGCCCTTGATGTATTCCCTGATCTGCTTCTCTGTCGGTGCCGGGTTTCTATCCAAAAGAGATTTCGCTGTCAAGACGAGGCCTGGAGTGCAAAAGCCGCATTGGACTGCGCCATGCTCGAGAAAGGCCTGCTGAATGGGATGCAGCACACCATCCTTGGCCAGTCCTTCGATCGAAAGTATCTCCTTTCCCTCCACCCTCACAGCCAGTGTCAGGCATGACAGTATGGGTTTTCCATCCATAAGCACAGTACAAGCACCACACTCACCCGTTCCGCAGGCATACTTCGCCCCAGTAAGCCCCAGATCATCTCTCAATACCTCGAGCAGAGTCTTCCAGTCATCGACGGCCAAGCTGAGGGATTCGCCGTTAACTCTGAATCTTACTGTACGCTTTGATCCCACGGTCCGAATGCTCTTACCTTTCAAGTCTCTCACTTCTTTCAATCGCACCAACTATTGCCCTTCTGACCAGTACACGGATACATTCACTCCTGTATTCAGAGCTGGACCGGATGTCTGTGATTGGCTTGGTTTCTGAAACTACCATATCAGATGCCTGGTTGACTGCGTTTCCGTCCAACCTCTTTCCCTCTAACCATCTCTCAGCGCGGCGAGCTCTAATCGGAGTCGGTGCGACTGCTCCTAGGGCTATCCTGGCTTCTTTGCACACCCTACTCGACATCGAGATCGCAACTGCTGTATTGACTTGGGCAAGATCCATCGATAGTCTCCCGATTTTCAGGAAAACCGTGCCAGTTCCTGCCGGTAGCCGAGGAACTCTTATCTGAGTAAGAATCTCGCCTTTTCTGAGAACGTTCTTTCCGGGTCCCATGAAGAAGTCCTCCAGAGGGATGATTCTCTTCTTCAATCCTGAAAGCTGCACCTCCGCAACTGCAGCCAGCAACGGCGGCGCCATGTCCGCGGCCGGCGACGCATTACAGAGGTTGCCCCCTATCGTTCCCATGTTGCGCACTTGAACTGACCCTAGGGTGGAGGCGGCTTCGTGGATGAAAGGATAGTTTTCTCGTACAGTCCTCGAGTCCTCGATTTCGCCTACGGTTGTCCCTGCACCGACTACCAGACCCTTCTTCTTGCTGAAATCGATCCCTCTCAGAGTCGAGATCTGACCAATGCCTACCACATAGTGAGGAAATGCTTCAACTTCCTTCATGGACACGAGCAGATCAGTGCCGCCTGCGATTATCTTTGCATTCTCTCCGAATTTGGCCAGCAGCAGGCTTGCTTGCTTGACTGAAGTCGGAGCGAGGTATTCGAAAGCCGGCAACACTCTACTTGCCAAATATCGCTCCTTTCCTGTGTACCTGCAAAACCCCGATCACTGAGAAGGACCCTTCATACGATTCGACGGCGCTTGAACAGCAAGAAGAGATAGCGGAGAAGTTAGGCTAGTTTGTTTACTCCGTGCCTGAGCCAAGGACCAGCCTCCAAGAACTCCTCTACACTTAGAACGGTAAGCTCATTGTTCGTGAGTCGCTGACCTAATCTCGTGACCTGGGGTGGTCGTAGGTGTGTCTTCGCCAGGAGATCCGGTTGAGAAAAAACAGCACGAACGCTGTCATCAAGCAGGAGTTCTCCACCGGCCAAGACGATAGCACGCTCAGCATATGAAGCAACCAGTTCCATGTCGTGAGTAACCATTAAAACCGTTTTGCCGGATGCATGAAGCTTCTTTGCTATCTCCACGATATCGTATTTTCCAGCGTAATCTTGACCTGTAGTGGGTTCGTCAAGGATGAAAATCTCCGGGTACATGGCATAAACTGCTGCAACGGCCACCTTGCGTCTATCACCGAAGCTCAGCCTAAACGGGTAGAGATCTCGGGCATGTTCCAGCTGGACCAGCTTTAGACCTTCGTCCACGCGCCGCGCTATTTCCTTGTCGTCGCAGCCCAGGTTTTTCGGCCCGAATGCCACTTCTTGTTCCACAGAGATAGCGAACAGCTGGTGATCCGGATTCTGCAGTATTAATCCGATTCTCCTTGCCAGCTCTGCCGGAGTGGACTTGGAATTGTCCTCCCCGGAAACGAGTATCTTCCCCTGACTGGGCCGGAGCAGACCGATGATGTTCTTGAGAAGCGTCGTCTTTCCAGACCCGTTTTCTCCGATTATCGCAACGAACTCACCTTGCTTGATGCCGAGGGAGATATTACGAAGAGCCACAACATCGCCCGGATAGCTGTACGAGACGCCCTGGACCTCGATCACGAAAGGAGCATGCTCTGCGACACTGCGCTTGTCGTGAAAGCTCGGACGAGACAATGTCGCGCCTGCTAGCAACTCGACCGCCTCATCCAGCGTTACTGGATTCTTCATTGCTTTCTTCTTCTGCGGTGGGCCCCCTCCTAAGCGAACTCCGACTTGTGCAACCTGCGGGATCTTGACTTTCACCTTCTCGAGGAGCTCCACATTCGCAAAGAATTCGTGCGGTTCAGCATCTGCGCAGATCTTGCCACCGTAGAGCAAGATCATGCGATCGGCGAACTCTGCGATCTCCTCCGACTTGTGCTCAGTCACAACGACCGTGCTCCCGTGTTTCCGCACCAAGTCATTCACTACGGCAAATACCTCTTGCGTACCGACTGGATCGAGCTGGGAGGTTGGCTCGTCCAGAACCAAGACCTTTGGACGAAGAGCTATTGCACAAGCAAGAGCCAGTCGCTGTTTTTGTCCTCCCGACAATGCATTCGTGGATCGCTTCTCAAGACCGTCGAGTCGTGTCACAGCCAGCGCTTCCTTCATGCGCCCAAGTATCTCTTCTCGAGGAATGCCCAAGTTCTCAGGTCCAAAGACCACTTCACTCTGAACTGTGGGATTGAAAATCTGTGATTCGGGCTCCTGTAGGGTCACTCCAACATACTTGGCAAGTTCATATATCGGCGTCGTTCGGGTTTTCAGGCCGCAAACCGCTATCTCGCCGGAGCAGTCACCGGTTATGACGGTTGGTATCACTCCGTTCAATGATAAGCAGAGAGTGGTCTTCCCGGCCCCGTTGGGGCCGAGAATGCCCACCAACTGTCCCTCTTCAATATCGAGAGTCAACCCATCCAGTGCCTTGCTCCCGCTAGGATATGTGAACGTGTAGTCTCTTATGGAAATGACTGGCATACGATACGCTGGCCTTCCGTCTTGATTGAGGCTACTCTGCTCTGGCTGAGATTAGGATCGTTTCCTGACAACGGCCCAAGCCGCGACAAGAAGAATCCCTATCACTAGGAGCGCTTCCCCCGGCATGATCGACGCGGTAAAACCAACGTACCACCCAGAGAACAGGAGGCAGACTCCAAACCCAACAAGTATCGCTCCGATGTATCCGATCAAGTCTTTCTTCAGATTTGCGCGTTCAGAAGACAAACCAAGCATCAACTAATGCAACTTGATGCGTCAGATCTTTTTAAGACTTTTCCAGGTGAGATCCAGTGACTGGAAAGTCTAATATACCAACGGTACAGTAGATTCGAGTTGTGACTATTATGTCTTCCACTAATGTCTTCGGTGCACCGATATCTTGGGTTGCTCTATTTGCGGCGATATTGGGAGGCACCTCGTTAATTCCCCTTGTTTTCTACGGCGAAGGGGGCGGGTACCTTTCTCTGAACATTTTCCTGACGCCTCTCGTGGGAATGGTTCTCGGGCCGTACGCCGGAGCGGTTGCAGCGCTTGTCGGCGCGATAATCGCCATCTTTTTCTCACCCGCATCAGTGCCTGGACACATCTTCCAAATGTGGTGGCTCGTGATACCCGCTTTGGTTGGCGGCTGGATGGTAAGCGGCAGAGTTCGTTATGCCCTAGCCCTCGCACCCTTTGCGATACTTTCGTACAACATCATACCGTTCTATATACCAGGTCCCCCGGTATATGGGACTCCTCCGCAACCTTTCTTCGCAATGTCCGGATGGTTCTTGTACATAGGGATCCTGATGTGGTTTACACCGCTGTCGTTCAAGTACGTTCCGAAGTGGCTTAGGCTTGGGGATTCAAAGCGGGTCTTCATTGCCTATCTACTGGCCGTGTGGATGTGCGAACCAATGGGTGAATTGCTCAGTGGATATCCGGGATTCTCGGTAGTATTCAACCTACCTCCCACACTTGTGGCAACTATCGCCGCGTTTGGCGTCCCGTGGCAACGGGCCTTGGCGTACCCGGCTGCGGCAATAGTCGCGTCCGCCATCATCATAGGAATGAGGAAAGCCGGACTGAGAAAGATCCCGCGCAGCATACTCAGCTAGACAAGACACCTCACAGCACATCCGCTTCACCGAGAGCTTTGCAATGGCTTTCTTCGAGTACGTTGCTAAACCAACGGCAGTGCACAGACTCAATCCTGTTACGAAGCTCGCTGTGACCGGCGCCATAGTTGTGAGCGCCACACTCCTACGAGACTTCTTCTCTCTTTCACTGATACTCGCAATTACTCTCGGATGGTGGTACTGGTCCAAAATCCCCGTTGCCCGATTCAAGTACCTTCTATCGCTATCTATCGCCACAATCACCGTAATAGTGATCGGAAACGCATTTCTTTTTGTTCCGCCCCGCGGGAAGATTGCAATAGAGATCTACTCCGGTTGGTGGTTTAATCCCCTTGCAATGTCCCCGCAACAAGGTCTGGCAATCTATCTTGACGGGATAGTCTTTGGCCTCGCCACGGGAATCAAGATTATGGCGATGGTATGTGCCCTTCCGGTGCTCGTGACCACGACTCCAATTCCCTCCCTTATGACTGCGATGAGCAGATTCCGCATCCCCTACAAGTTCAATTTCATTCTTGGATCGGCGTTAAGGTTTGCTCCCTTGTTCTATTCGAATTTCGCCACAATCACTGACGCTCAGAAGCTTCGTGGTCACGATATGGACAAGATGAAGCTTCTCGAGAAGGTCATGAAGGGCTATGTCCCCATCGTTACGCCGCTTGTACTGCTGCTACTTCGTTCCTCTGATGATATGCAGATAGCGATAGAGTCAAGGGCCTTCGGAGCGCCTGTCAAGCGCACATACGTCGAAGAACTCAGGATGAGTCGGCTGGACTATCTTGTCGCCGGTTTTTCGCTCGGATTGGTGCTCGTGACGATCTATGGTGTCGTCACTCAAGGCAGCTTGGTGCCAGTGGGCCTCATACCGTACTGGGCCAAACCAGCTTGATGATGACTGATAGGTGGCCTTACACCGGGCATTGGGTCCACAGGTTCCCGGCTGGATCCATGGCCATGAATTGTCGGAAGGTTGACAGTCAACAGTGACCCTGTAAGACCCTTTGCCCCTCCAAACAGGACTCTACTTCATGTGTTGAGGGAGGACCTTGGACTTCTTGGGGCGAAGTATGCCTGCGGAACGGGTGAGTGTGGTGCTTGTACTCTCTGACTATGACTCCGCCGGCGCGATTTCTCATCAAAGATGTCGAAAGGCTCAACTTCTTCGAACTTAATCATCCTGCCCACTGAATCTCTAAGCTCCAGTGGACAGGCTCATCACACTTATGAAGAACGACACTCTCCAATCTTCGAAGCGTGATCGCTAGTTGCGTCGTAAAACGTCCAGAGGTGAGTCTACGGAAGCTACCGAGAAGCACGCAGCAGTTAGACTTTGTGAAGACCTTCGACGATTGGAACAGGTCGAAGACATAGTTGCAGTGGAATCCCCGGTCCGTATTGTTGTCGATGGCATTCACTGTGTGACAATAATGTGCACACCTCAGAGAGTTGAGGACTTGACAGCGGGTCATCTTCTCTCGGAGGGAATCGTTGACAAAGTGGATCAGCTGGCCGATATTCGCATAGCCGAGGGCCTGAAGTGCGAAGTAACGCTTAGGGGTAGGCTTGATCTCCAAGAGAGACTGACCTTAGCAACACCCTTTCTAAGGATAGTGACCAGCGGATGCGGAAGAGGCGTCGCGTCACCCTTCGCAAAGCTAGCGGACAGACTCAAACCCCTGAATGTGAGCTGTGAGACCGCTTTCGAGGCGTCTGTAGTTCAAAAGGCGATGATTGAGCTGAACCGGAAAACACCGGTTTACAGGGCAACTAGAGGCGTCCATGGCGCGTGTATCTGTAACTCAGATGGCACGTTGGAAGATTTGGCTGAGGATGTCGGGAGACATAATGCCGTTGACAAGGTGATAGGAAGGTGCGCCCGTGAGCGTGGTTCGTTTGAGGAGAAGTTCTTGGTATCAACTGGAAGGCTTAGCGGAGATATTATTCTCAAGGCAGCCCGCGTCAAGATTCCTGTTGTCGCTTCACTATCAGCCGTGTTGAGCTCAGGCATTGACCTAGCAGAGAAGACAGGTGTGACAGCCATCGGCTCAACGAGAGGAGTAGGAATGAAGATCTATGCACATCAGGAACGCATTCGTATCTCCTGGTAACGTGCTTCGCACAATATTCTGTTGCTGGTACCGGTTCTCATTTCGATTTTGAGGTTATGTAAGTTAGTGTTCAACTAACAAGCATACACCGCCCAGCTGTATCCCCTGCTGTTCTCGGATCTCAACTATATCTGCTGTAGTATTGATTGTGCGAAGCCATTGGTGCGAATCACTTTCTGATTCGCTCCTGTTTCCCTTCGAATCTCAAGAGACATCAGGAGCCTCGGATGGATCCCAGCACCTGGACATACCTTACCCCGGGGTTTAGGGGCACAACGCCATAGTAAAAGGCGTATCTCCCCACAAACTCCGCAAGAAGCACGGTGGCAAACAGAGCCAGAATCATCATTGCCGTGACTTGGATATGCAGGGAGCGAAGGTCCAGCACGAATACCACTCCAGACAGGCCTAGTGAGGCAGCTCTAAGACCGAGCCTTGATACGAGAAAGTTCCTCAACCTCCCGATGTGGATCTCGTAAGATGCCCGAGCCTCCTGCTCGGATGCCTTGAGATCCGCCAAATACGTGATCTCAAGTAGCAACTGAACAGGCGTCAAGATGAGAAGCACTGAGGCTGCGTGAGTGAGCCAAGTCAAAGGGTCCCACACCACATGCCCGTATGCGCCTCCCAGCAACTCAACTGCGAGAAAAGTCGCAACGGCCAACGGGCCTGTCGCAACAGTCGTCGCGAAGAACGAGGTGAGTGTATACGGACTATTCCAAGATGGACGTGATTCGAGCTTGTATATCATCGCCTGGGCTCCAACAAAGCCGACGCCTGAAATCATGGCCAACGCCAGATAGACTTGAAAGTACAGATGGACAGTCTGGAGCTGTGACTGAAAGAGCACATAGCCGAGCAAGAGGATCAAGAAGATGACGGCGAAGACGCCCTCTCTGCTGAGCCAAGAGTTGCGCCAATTTCTTGCCATTGTGAGGAATAGTCGCGGACGGTCGATGTGAGCAATAGAGAAGAGAAGACTCAACAGGAAGAGGAAAATCGCAGCGGTGATCAAAGTCGCGAATGTTGTAGCATTGCTTACTGAGGATAGAACTTCATCGCCGATTACTGCTGCAATTGCGGCTGACGCAAACATGCCTACGGACATCTGACTTATGACAGTGAAAGCAAGTAACGAACGCTTGACATGCTCCATGTCTGTCCTTTCTGTCCTGCTCGCATACAAGGTAGCGTCTAGACCACTAGCCAAGCCATCACCTGCCCTTCTTCAGTCTTGGTGGAGTATCAGCTTTGGATCAGGAGCCCCTAGGTTAGTGATATATCCTCGAGCCCAAGTTCTTTGAGCCTCGCGGCGCTCGGCATCCCCGTAGACACATCCCAACCACGCGCGTTGTAGTACTGATCCTTCAACCTCTCAAACTTGTTGAGATCCAGGACAGCACCTTTGTGTCTGCTGTCGGCTACCGGCTCTTTGAAGAATCTCTCGGGCATCTGGTCATCGGCTCGCGTAGCTCCGGACCTGGCGTTGAAAGCCCTCTCCAAAGTGATTGTAGCTTCCGCAGCTTTGACAAGCCGCTCGACCGGAGTGTCCTGCCCAATGACGAGAGAGTAGAGTCTTGCGCATTGATCCTCTTCAATGAAGTCGAAGCCGTAACCGCCAAGGTTCTTGCACAGACCAAGGATGTCGAAGATCGCGATCTGATTCTCGTATTTGATCAGCACTTTCTCCTTTCCCTCGTACTCCATGTGGTACCCAACCTTGTCGGTGCCATATTGACTCTTGGCTGCAGCTAGCGCTTCTCTCCTCGTCCTCTCATCCAGTCCAAGATTGATATCCAGGTACTCAGTGGGAACGGTGCCGCGCGTCACATCTCCCCGAGAGCCAACAGCATACCCCAAGGCTCTTCCAGGCATCACTCTAGGATCTTGGTTTGTTATCTCGAGACCCTTCACGTGATGCGCGTAGTACTCAGCTCCTTTGCCGATCTTGTGCGCAGCCTTCATAACTCCTTCCGCAAGCAGATCGCCAAAGCCCTCACGGCGGGCTATCTTCGCCATCAGCATAATGAGAGTATCTCTATCACCCCATTTGAGGTCCATACCGTCAGTATCCTCCCTGTTGATGACTCCCTTGTCGTACATATCAATCGCGAACGAGATCACACTGGATGTGGAAGCGGCATCAATGCCCAGCTGATTCGCGAGGTTGGAGAGCTCGAATCCCAGCTTCGGGTCAGGGTTGAGCAGTCGGAATGTGAAGGATAATTGTGGTTCGCAACCGAATTCGGATGCCCCAACTCCGGGAACAGACACGAATGGGAAGCATCTGATCGGACAACCATAGCAGCCTGTCATTCTGACGCCATATTCCACACAGAGCTTTTCGTTTCCGTGTCTTGGCCATTTCTGTAGAACCAGAGTCTGAAAGTTTCCGCCTACAGTAACATCGGAATCTGTAAACGCGTCCGTCAAACCGGTGATTCCGCAACCTCCCTCGCCGAGCCTGATCCAACGTTGATAGTTCGGATGCGCCTTGATGCGCGCTACAATGTCCTCGCTCTCCTTCAACAGCTCGTCCGGTCTCGCCACTCTAACACCGCGCGTCCCCCGGACGACCACCGCCTTGAGGCGCTTTGATCCCATGACTGCACCCATTCCTGTTCTCCCCGCGGTGTGTTTCAGCTGATGGCGGACGCATGCAAATGATACCATGTTCTCGCCGCCGAGACCGATGCAAATGACCTTGGCTTCAGGATCACCCACTGACTCGACTAGAAATTCACGAGTTTTCGAGGTATCCAGCCCCCAAACCTGCCTTGCATCTCTGATCTCGACCGATTCATCGTTTATCAGTAGGTAGACCGGTTTCTCGCTGGCTCCACGTACAACTAGGTGGTCGTAGCCAGCGAACTTGAGCTCTGGGCCCCATTCCCCGCCAACGTTGGATTCTCCATAAAGCCCCGTTACAGGAGATTTCGCAGTAATCGTGACTCTTCCTGAGGATGGGCAAGTGGTTCCGACCAGTGGGCCTGTTCCGAAGATTAAGGGGTTCTCAGGACTGAGGGGCTTTGTTGAGGCTATTGTCTCATGGAAGAGAATCCTAGCGTTGATGCCCCTTCCACCCAGTACGGTTGAGGCGTACTTTGAAGTCCGTTCGGAAGAAAGCTTCCCTGATGACAAGTCGACCGTAACAATCCTTCCGATATGTCCGTAGCCTTCGGAAACCATGTCTCAAATCCCCTTTGCTATCTCGACCAACTGCTCCTCTCTAAGAATCGCGGCTCCCAGAAGCCTTGTGACGCCTGCCCGCTTCTTGTTCATGCCGACTCGGTCGTATTCGACATACTCGAGCGCTTTGCTGGAGCAGATCCGCGCGCAGTATGGGTCCCCATTGCAGAGGTCACACTTGACGGCACCGGCGTTTCTATCTATGGACATTGCCCCAACAGGACACGCAAAGACGCACATCTTGCATCCGATGCAACGTTTCTTGTTCACCAGATACGCGCCGGTCTTCAAATCCTCGTATATCGCTTGGGTTGGGCAGACGACTTTGCAGGCAGGAGAGCTGCACTGAACACAGAAAGCCGGAATGAATACGCCCCTGTCCTCGAACCTAACAACATGAATCCTTGATTTGGCTGGGTTGATCTCCTTCTCGTGGAATAGCGAACAGAAGCTCTCGCAACTTCGACAACCTGAGCATCTCTCAGGATAGGAGACCAGCAACTTCAACGTCAAAACTTCCAGGTACAGATTGGATCTGACCAAGATCGCGCCAAGCAACACATAAGGGTTGCGACACGTACTCACATACTATTGGTAGTAGTACTAGTACTCACATACTACTACAAATCTAGAAACCATAGATTTGCTCATTCCTCGGTTCATCGTTCGACTAATGGTCGGGGAAGATCCAGACGCGAACCTTGCACACGCCAAATTGAAAGCCTCGATCTCGCATCAAGAGCACTCTCAATTCAGAAGAGCTTTAGAACAAGCCCATAACATCCGATACATACTTACGGGGTTGGGAATACGTGGCAATCATAGCGTTAGAATTGGGAGACGCGCCCATCTATGAGCCAACATGAAATTCTCGATGAGCTTAGAAAAGCCGTCGTAGAGGGTGATCCTGATCAAGCCACAATGTGGGCCAAGAAGGTCATCGAGAACAACATGAACCCGGTAGAGGCCCTTGAGAGAGGCCTGAGCGAGGGACTGAAGTCAGTCGGAGACGCGTTCAGTAGAGGCGAGTTGTTCCTATGCGACTTGATAATGAGTGCCGAAGCCATGAAGCACGCCTCTGTAGTCCTCGAAGAAGAGATCAAGAAGCGGGGACTCGGAAGGAGAACCATGGCCAAGTTTGTAATAGGCACCGTCGCAGGGGACATTCACGACATTGGCAAGGCCATCGTGGCAGCGCTCTCTACCGCTTCGGGCTTTGATGTTGTCGATCTCGGCACCGACGTTTCGACCGAACGGTTCCTCAAAGCAGTTGAGGAACAGGAACCACACATATTAGCACTGTCCGCTCTGTTGACGGTCACTGCCGAGGAACAACCAAAGGTCATTGAAGCTCTGAAGCGGAAGGGTCTTCGAAACAAGGTTGTGGTCATCGTGGGCGGAGGAGCCGTAACAAGACATTACGCTGAGAAGATAGGGGCCGATGGATATGGTGAAGATTCGGAGGAAGCAGTCCGGGTGGCAAAGGAATTGTTGAATAGTATTCGGTGAGGAATCGAAGAATGGTTTTGAAAGCGCATCGGTGTACGAATCCCCTGGAGATGCTAACTGAAGATCAGATCAGCAGCATACATGACGGAACTCTGGGGATCCTAGAGCAAACAGGCGTACTGTTTGAATCTGAAGAATCCTTGCGCATCCTGAAGTACGCCGGTTGCGAAGTCAACTTTGAGAGAAAGCTCGCGAAGTTTCCGAGGTCGCTTGTTGAAGACTCTATCCGAAAGTGCCCGAGTACATTTCTGCTACGAAGCCGCAATCCTGACTATACTCTTGACCTTGGGGGGTCCAATGTCTACTTCGCTCAACAACCGGCTCGAAGCTTGTTGGATGACGAGACTCTGAGCAGAAGGACAGGGACGCTCAAGGACGTGGAGGATCTGGCCAAGCTGTGTGATGCTCTTCCAGAAGTTCACTCGTTGTGTGAACCCCTAGCAAGTGTGTCCGACAAACCCGCCGTTGTCTGCATGGAGTGGGTGGTCGCCACGGTCATGAGAACTACAGAAAAAACCCAGATGGGTCCATCGTTCTTCGGATGCGCGAAGTGGGTAGTGCAAATGGCAAATGCTTTGGGTCAACAGATGCTAGGCTCGATCACTCCCGTGTCGCCACTGAAATATCCTGCAGAACAGGTGGAAGGTTTGCTTACATATGCCCGAGCACAGCACCCTCTTGCGATATGTAGCGGCCCATCGCTAGGTGCGACGGGACCAGCAACCCTTGCGGGAGCCCTTGTGCTTCAAAACGTTGAAGTTCTCGCCGGGTTAGTCTTGGCTCAGCTTGTTAGCCCGGGCATCGGCGTCGTGTTGCAGACGTTCGCCTCTCCTTTCGACATGAGACACGGGACTATGGCCAGCGGCGCTATCGAAGTCGGGATGATGGGTGTGGCCCTGGCCCAGGTTTGGCGGCGATACTGTATTCCAACAGGCGTATTCTTTCCGCTGACTGATTCGAAAATCCCTGATGAACAGGCAGCTTACGAAAAGTATTTGCAGCTACTGCTCTGCGCGCTTGCTGGCGTGAACTACATCATGCCGTGCGGTGCACTGGATGATGAGGGAACACAGTCTGCTGCGCAACTTGTCATCGATAATGAAGTATGCGGTATGGTCGGACGCGTTTTGGACGGAATCGATGTGACTGATGAGACTCTGGCTATTGACTTGATTAAGGAGGTCGGCCCGGCGCCGGGCAACTACCTCAAGACGCGCCACACGCGAGAATGGTGGAGAAAGGATCACTACCCACCCTCAATAAGCGTGAGGGAACCGTATGGAAAATGGGCTGTAGAATCCAAGGGGATTGTAGCAAGAGCCTCCGACAGGGCGAGAGACATACTCAAGACTCACAAGACTCCGAGGTTACCAGAAGATCTGGAGAGGGAGTTGGAAAGGATACTGAAGATCGCAGACGAAGCAAAAAAAGTAGCACCACGTTCGCAATGATGGATGCAAATACCTTACGCTTTGGCGGCTTTTCGGTCTTAGAATGCCTTTGATCCAGAGTCAAAGATCAAAGACCTCGTTCCATCTAGCCCATAGCAGAGTGGGCAAGGACTCCTTCCAACTCTCATGATCTCTTTACGTGTTCACGGCCGCGCGTTTTGTCATCTGCTGTTTCACACAAGCTTTTTATTCCAACCACATTCGTACCGACCCAAAGTGTGGCAATCTTGTCTCTGTCTGGTCGTGACTTTGTCTCGCTACGGGACTTTACGCCTAAAGAATTGATGATGATCTTGTCCAAGTCTGCTGAGCTCAAAGAGAAGCTGAAGAGAGGTGAACCCCACGAAGAGCTTCGAGGAAAGTCTCTTGCAATGATTTTTGAGTTTCCATCGACAAGGACCAGAACCTCGTTTGAAGTGGGGATGCAACAGCTCGGAGGACATGCCCTGTTCTTCTCTCCAGAGCACTACTGGACCAAGGAAAGAGAGGCTGTCAGTGATCTTGGCAGGGTCATGAGCCGATATGTCCATGGCGTGATGATCAGAGCCCTGAATCAGAAGGATGTGGTCGAACTGGCAGAGTGGGCTTCGGTTCCTGTCATAAATGCCTGTACGAACTATGAGCACCCATGCCAGGTCATGGCCGACTTCATGACGACTTGGGAGAAGAGGGGACACCTGAAAGGCCTGAAAACTGTCATAGCTTGGACCTACAGTCCGTACGCGATACCTCTAGGGATCGTAAACTCCGCCCTATTTGCAGGCTCCAAGCTAGGTATGGACGTCACAATAGCCTGCCCGGAAGGCTATGATCCTGATCCTGAGGTGTGGGAAACCTCGCTGAGAGAAGCCGAAGCCACGAACGCCAAGATTTCCGTATCAAGAGATCTGAAAGAAGCCGTTCGTGAAGCCGATGTGGTCCACATCAAGGCGTGGGCCCCTCACGCATCCTTCACTAAAGGAGTTGCCACAAAGCCCCCGCATGCGCGAAACCCGAAGAAGTACAAACGTTGGAAAGTCACGGAGGAAATAGTCGCCCTGGCAAAAGGCGACGTTATGGTTCAGCATGCTCTCCCGGTACTGCGAGGTGTCCAGGCAACAGATGGCGTCTTGGACGGGCCAAATTCGGTCATATTCGATGAAGCAGAGAACAGGCTACATGTCCAGAAAGGGATAATGTCGCTGATTATGAAGTGAACCGGGGCTTGCCGTGGATCGAACATACTCAACGCGTCACCTGGCGGTCATTGATGCTCAACTAGAAATCCCTCTGCTGAGCTGCAGTTTCCGCACAATAGCCATGGCTCTGGTAAGTGTTAATAGTCAACCGGCTGTACTTCCCGGTCCTCAATCGAACGGAGGATGAGAGTGTTGCCGAGTCTGGAAGTTGAGTTTGCAGGAGTGAGAATGCGGTCTCCCATGGGAGTTTCAGCGATGTCACCGCTCCAAGGAGGAGGCGCGGACGGCGAGAAACTAGCAGCACAGTTGATGAGAATCGTATCAAAGGGTGCTGGGTATGTCTATACTCCTGTTATTTTCTCCTTTGAGGAAAAAGAGCATCCAAAGGACAAGCCGCCTACGGGTCGACTCTTCAAGATCGAATCAGGAAGAGGATTACTCGGATTCTTCAGTGCCGGCGACGAGAAATACCAAAGCTTGCGACTGAACACCGCCCTTAAGGCAGTGCGGGCTCTGAAGCAAAAGCTCCCGGACAAGGTACCTCTAGTAGCAGACATCATGGGTCCGGGGGCCGACCCGAAAGGCTGGGCCAATTTCGCCAAGATTTTCGAAGAAGAAGGAGCGGACCTTATAGAGCTCGACGTCTCAACCGCATGTACAGCTGGTCTGGAAACAGCAGTAGAGCAGTTCTCAACTGGAGACTATTCCTCAACCCATTTCGAAGGAGTGGGACCTGGCGGCGTATTACTGGGCGACGACATCCCTCGGACTGTTGCCATTGCGAAAGAAGTCGTAAAGAACGTCTCGATCCCTGTAGGAGTCAAGTTCACACCTGAGACTGGTTACCCGAGGATAATTGGGTTCGCAAAACAGTTGAAGGAAGCTGGCGTGAAGTTTGTGACAAGCAATAACTGCTTCACAACAATTGCGCCTCCGGACATATACAATGGTGGCAAGCCACTATATCCGTTCTTGGACGTGAACCCGATCACTACAACTGGCGGGCCATGGGTGAGACACGCTCTCTACAGAAACATAGGGACTATCGCACTCTTCGTTCCTGGCCTCGACCAAGCAGCCGTTGGCGGACTCACCTCACCAGAGAACATAGTAGAAGTGATTATGCTCGGAGCAAATATCTGTGAAACTTGTTCCGGGATCCTGTTCAAGGGGTTCAATTTCATAAGCACTTGCGTGTCGTTCCTTGAATCATACATGAACAAGTGCAAGTATGACTCTGTGGATGATTTCCGCGGGCTTGGCCTCAAGTATGTTAAACCTCTTGAGGATGTAGACTGGCATGTCGGAGACATTGCGGCCTACATAGACCCAGACAAATGTACTGGATGTAGCATTTGTTACGAGAACCACTGCTACGCGATATCCATGGACAAGGGCAAGGCTAGGGTGAACCCTGAAGAATGCACCGGGTGCGGAGTCTGCTTAATGGCGTGTCCATCAGGCGCCATAGAGATTCGTAGAATCAAATGATTCGGGCGTTGCTAGGCCTTACCTCATGCCCGGGAAGCTTGATCTTGAGAAACCCAAATTCAGCTTGCGCAGAACCTACAACCGCCGACCGAGACTTTCTGCAGCTGAACTTGACAAACTCGGTCTTGATGACCTTCTGAAGAATTCCCTCGGAGCGGCTCGTTTCGAAAGAGCGAAGACTATTCCTGACGATCTTGTGTCGTTGTCCTCTGTTGGACCCAACCACCGCCTCAGAACCCGCGTGGTCGCATCGTGAAGGACGGGGGGAATCTGAATCGATTAGAGGTGGTCTCTACTTGACTGTTCTAAGAGTGACTAACATTGCCATCCCGTCCCTACAGTAGTATGCTCTTCTGTCGGTGCGCGTGGCAGTCCATGTTGACGGCGACGGGTAGGCTCGCTATGTGACAAGGCATAGTTCCGATGTGAACAGCAACTGCCGTAGTTCTCCCTCCCAGACCCATAGGACCGATTCCGAGCTTGTTGATCTCATCCAAGAGTTCTGCCTCGAGTTGCGCGTAGAATGGACTGGGATGCTTTTCACCGACCTCTCTGAGAAGCGCCTTCTTCGCTAGCATGCAGCATTGGTCGAACGTTCCACCCAGACCTACACCTACGACGACAGGCGGGCAAGGATTCCCGCCTGCATTCCTGATCGTGTCCACTACGAAGTCTTTCACACCTTTCACTCCATCAGCGGGGGTCAACATCTTGAACGCGCTCATGTTCTCGCATCCACCCCCTTTCGCCAAGAACGAAAGCCTCAGCCTATCACCAGGCACAAGCTGGATCGTAACCATCGCAGGGGTATTATCGCCCAAGTTCTTTCGTCTAAGCGGATCCTCGACCATCGAGAAGCGCAGGAATCCTTCGCGGTACCCTCCGGCTACTCCCTTGTCTATTGCGTCCACGAGTCCTCCGCCTTCTATTCGGACATCCTGACCGAGCTCAACAAAGAACACCGCGTCTCCTGTGTCCTGACATATGGGATAGTCTTCATCACGCGCAATTCTGGCATTATCTATGAGTTGCTGAAGGACCTCTTTGCCTAAAGGCGATGTCTCAGTCTGCCTTGCCGATTGAAACTTCCTCACCATGTTCTCGCTTAGGTCGTAGCTTGCCTCGATGCACATGCGCTTCGTCTGTTCGACGATCGTGTCGAAACTGATCGTTCTCATCTGATCTACCCCCTGTCTTCGAGTTAGACTCTAGGCACCCCTTGGACTTTGCATGGGAAGGTAGCTAGCTCAAAGCCGACTTGAGACCATAGATACATAGTGGGCGCCACACTAAATGTGAGCGCACTGTTATCATATCATGATGCTGCGGGGCGCATGAGTTTACGAGTAATTTGATCCTGTTCAAGGGGTTCAATTTCATAAGCACTTGCGTGTCGTTCCTTGAATCATACATGAACAAGTGCAAGTATGACTCTGTGGATGATTTCCGCGGGCTTGGCCTCAAGTACGTTAAACAGAATAGTCCTACTCTTCGAACAGTTGAACGCTCACCGGATCTCCTAACCCGTACCAGGGGCAAGCACTGAGTGCCACAAGGCAGTCCATCTCGGCTCTCAGGTCGATGTAGGTTCCAGGTGTAGGTCTGATGTTTGTAAGTTCCATTTCGCCGGTTTCGCCGTTTATCTTCATTGTCTGAAAAATGTTGAAAGGGCTCGGGATGTCTTCGGGAGGTATCTTGTACTCCTTGAGGGCTTCAGTCAGATTCTCCCAGCAACCCCACATAGGCAACTGCTCGACACGAGCTCCGAGCATGTCCAACATGCCCGTCATCTTGTGGGTGGCATCACGGTACTTGTCGTAAGTTGATTTGCTGCACATTCCCTTCTGGAGATCATGCGTTCCCTGGCCTTTGAAGAGATCCCTTGTGATAGTGAACATAGTGCTGTTGAACCTTGAGACGAGCCTGTCTCCCTCACTAACGAATATCTTGGCTTGGTTCACTTTTGTTCTGGCCTGATCGAATCTTTCCCGTAGATTCTGAGCGTTGAAAGCGACGAAATCAACAGTTGATGTACCAATGATACGTACGGTCTGACCTCGCCTCGCAATGAAACTCCTGCCAGTGTTATATTTCATTACGAATTCATCTATGACCTTCAATATCATCGCCGCAGGTGACTATGCGGATCAGAGGATAAAAGACTGATGTTACCAGTGCGTTGTTTCTCCACGTGCGACGGAAATCAAAGGACCTTAGATCACTTCTTCTCCTCTACCTATTCTTGATAGCCGTTGCGCCGCTATCCTAGCTGGATCTAGGATCGGAAAAGGCGTTGAAGCGTTCTCAAGAACGAGCGGAAATTCTGTACAGCCTATCATTACAACCTGCGCGCCCTTAGATTTGAGATTCTCGATCGCACCCAGTACCTTAGATAAGGTCTCAGGACCTTTGGTTCCACTTTTGATCTCGTTCATTGCCTCACCCAATCTCTGTTGAACTAGATCGTCCGGCACAATAGCAGAGTAACCAAGCTTACGCAACTTCCGTCCAAACAGTCCTGTCTTTACAGCTCCCACGCTCGCAAGTATTCCAACACGTTTGGCTGATGGGTATTCCTTGCCCAAGTGCCTTCCAGCTTCCTCGATCAGATCTAGGACTGGGACTCTCACGCTCCGTTTGATGTCATCTATGAAGTAGTGCGAAAGATAGCACGCGACGACGATGACGTCTGCGCCGGCTTTCTCGAGATTTCTGGCTGTTTCTGTCAGCAACGGAAGGGGCGACGGCCCATTCTCCAGAATGGCTTTCTGGCGACTCGGAATCTTCGGATTACTGTCTATGATGATCCGAATGTGGTCTTGGTCTTTCTTGGCTGGCGTTGCCATAGTGATTTTCTGGAAGAGGTCGATGGTCGCCTCGGGTCCCATCCCCCCAAGGATGCCAATCTTCTTCTCAGTCATCGTCATCATCAGCGACGCACAGGCACTATTCCTCGATCCTCCGTAACGCTGCACCGCGAATTACGTCCACAAGTGAGGCGTTCGTGTGGGCTGGGAAGCCGTCGACGGACGGCTCAGCGTAGCCGCTTACGCCATCTATCGAGCCGGCTAAGGTGCAGGCCTCAATCATCCGTTCTTCCATTGCCCCGTCATGCATGAGACTGATGTTCTTCAACGCGGTTCCAATGCAAGCTGAGATGCCGGTGGCAGCCCAATTCGACACGTTGGCAGTGACGAGCACGTCTGTCTTGACCGCTGCTCCCAAGCCCGCTCCGCATGGACATTGGCATTTGCTGCCGTAGGGCACGTGTTTCTTCACGGCATCCAGAATGCGCCCCATACCGATTTCATTCCCACCGTCTCCTATGCCAACTGTGAGGATCTTTCGTTGTTTCGCGATTTCCACCAAGTGATCTTCTTTGGCCGTGAACTCGTTAATGTCAAAGCCACGCATGTTGTGGTAGACGTGGCGTTCGTTCCACCCACATCGCTCTATGGTGATAACGAGCACGGGACGTAAACGATCAATCAGACTGTTAGCTTCATCCAACGCCTCCTTGTCACCTAGCGGAAAATCGAGAAGGCCAACGGCGTGCCGTCCACGTTTCAAGTCATCTACGCTTTCGACTGTGTGAAGACCCGCTGCTCTGAGGCAGGCGCTCATGGGTGGAAAGAATTTCCTTTCGATAACAATTGACGGCTTGCAATTGAACGCTCTATCAAGCATCCTTGCTAGCGCTGCGGCACCCACAGGCCCATCAGTCTCGCTCACTCTCTCCGGATTGACCGAGAAACCTGTGAGAATCAGCGCGTGACTCTCGGGCTTTCCCATGGCTTCAACTATTCGTTTGGCGGCGAGCTGAGTGAGTGGTTCTTTGGCTTCAGATCTAGCTGCTTCGTACAGCGGAGGAATGACCCCTCGACCTGTCATGTCCAGATTTATCATCCGGTCAACGATTTCTCCAACATCATTCTTGCTCATGCACGCATCAACTCTATGCCAAGATTCCGATTTCCTTCCCGACCTTCTTGAACGCTTCGATCGAGAAGTCCAGATCATCCTTCGAGTGAGCGGCTGAGATCTGAGCTCTCAGTCTGGCTTTGCCGAGAGGCACTGTTGGATATGCGAACCCTTTGATGAATACTCCCTCATCGAATAGCCGATTGCTCATCTTAATCGCCAGGGCGGCATCACCAATCATGATCGGCAGAATTGGGGTTTCGCTCTCCAATACTTGAAATCCGAGCTTCACAATCTTCTGCTTGAAGTACCGCGTGTTATCGAAAAGTCTCTCCCTTAATTCAGGGTGTCTCTCGATAACGTCCAAGGCGGCAAGTGCAGTGGCAGCCACGGACGGAGGAAGTGCATTCGTATAGATGAAGGAACGAGCACGATTGAACAGGTAGTCTATCAACTCTCTTCTTCCAGAGACATACCCACCTGCGGCCGCGCCAACTGCTTTTCCGAAAGTACTTGTTTGAACATCTATCTTGTCTGCGAGCGCAAAGTACTCGGGAGTTCCGCGCCCATTCTTCCCTAGGACTCCAGTGCCGTGAGAATCATCATCGACAACTACGGCATCGTATCTTCGTGCCAATTCGCAAATCTGATTGAACGGCGCGAGGTCCCCTTCCATGCTGAAGACGCCGTCTGTGATGATAATTCTCAACCTGCGGTCCTGCGACTCTTTCAGGAGCCTTTCGAGCTCCTCCATGTTGTTGTGAGCATAGACTTTGGTCTCCGCGCGACTGAGCCTACATCCATCGATTATGCTCGCATGGTTGTACTGGTCACTGAGAATGACATCCTTTTCGGTTGTGATCGAGGCGAGCAACCCTACGTTCGCAGAAGTGCACGAGTTGAAGACCAGCGCCGCATCGCATTTGGTGAATCTCGCCACGTTCTTGCAGAGATCGTCATGAAGCTTAGTGTTTCCCGATGTTTGCGGTCCTGAGGCGGTGCCGCAACCATATTCCTGCAAGGCCTCAACGGTCTTTCTCTTGACCTCGGGGTGCGATGCCAACCCTAAATAGTTGTTTGAGGAGAACATCACCACGCTTCTTCCATCCATCTTCACCCTGCCCGCCTGCTCGCTCTCGAGGATCCTCGGTTCTCTGTACAGTCCTTTCTGCTTCAGATCGTCAAGCTCTCTTCCCAATTCACGAATCAACTTGTCCTGCAAGGAAAATCGGACCTTACTACCCCGCCAAGGAGGACTTAACAATTACGTATGTGGACCGCTCGACAGAAGTTGCGACGGCTGCTCTGTGATCGGCATAGCGCTTGTTGATTATGTTGAAGAACAAGATTGAGGTTCTACAATTCCAGAACCTCAGCAGCTACGAGACTAGCACTCGGGAAATCCGACTCCAGAGTCCGACCACGTGCGATCTTTAGTGGTCCACACGGAACCGCTCAACTTCACTCTAGCGATCAGATTCTGTTCGCGACCCATGAGGCCTCATGGATCGCATCTCCTATTTCCCTAGGCTCGATACAGTCACCAACTCTGTAGATCTCGTCAAACTTGTCTTTCAATTCCTCGAAGAGTTCTGCGTCTGCAGTCCAGCCTCGGGCTATCACCACAGTGTCGAGGCTGATGCTCCGTCTGTTCCCCGCACGATCAACAGCTACCGCCTCACTCTCTGACATCTCTTGAACATCCATGCCAGCCAACACAGAAACATGATGGTCCAGAATGCTGCGCATGACGAAGTCCTTTCTAGTTGGCTCCATCTCTGGAGCAAGCTTCGGCATCCTAGTCACGATTGTCAATTCACGCGGCTCTTGGAGCAAAGAGTAGGTAGTTTCCAGCCCAATCTCTCCCCCTCCTATCACGAGAGCACGTTTTCCGATCCTGACTTGACTTAGCAACGCCTTCTCAAATGAGGTCACGTTCGCGTTCTCGATCCCGCGGATCTTTGGAAGGACAAGTCTTGCGCCAGTCGCCACAACAACAGCATCCGGATGGTCTTCTTCAACTAACTTCGAAGTAGCTCTCAACCCTACTCTGACGTCCGCAAGTTTCCTAACTTGCCCGCTCAAGAACTTCGTCAGATTGTTGATTTCCTGTTTTCCAGGTGACGCTGCAGCAAGAAGTAGCTGACCTCCAAGCGCATTCTTTTCGTAGAGCACAACTTCGTGGCCCCTGAGCGCGGCGGTTCTAGCAGCTTCCATTCCTGCGGGGCCGCCGCCCACTACGACAACGCGTTTCTTCGTTGCAGCTGGCTTGAAGGTATAGTCCAGTTCCCTTCCAGCGGCAGGGTTTATGGCACACCTAATCTCCAAATTGGCAGTTGACCTTTCACAACAGGTCTGATTGCATCTGATGCACTTTCTAATATCGTCAATCTGGCCTCTCTCAACTTTGACCGGCAAGTAGGGGTCTGCAATCAGGGGCCTAGCCATGGCGACCAAGTCTGCTTTTCCCTCTGCTATGATTCTCTCTGCAAGTTCAGGGTCATTTATCGCGCCAATAGCCGCAACAGGGATGGTAACTACTTTCTTCAATTCGTGTGCAAGATGCACGTTAACACCTGCCGGAAGGAACATTGGCGGAACCTCGTAAGGTCCCTCGTGACACCCGGCTGATGCAACGATGGCACCTACGCCGATATCCTCCAGCTTCTTCGCGACTTCCGTCGATTCCTTGATGGTGATTCCATTTTCAAAGTACTCGTCTACGGTTATTTTACAGATCAGGGGGAAACGCTCGCCCGTTGCTTCCTTGATTCTTCGGACAGTCTCCAGAAGGAACCTCATTCGGTTCTTCAGGTCTCCTCCGTAGCCGTCCCTCCGCTTGTTTGTCCTCGGAGACAAGAAGTTGGTTATGAGGTATCCATGACCAGCATGAAGTTCAATGGCATCGAACCTCGCTTGCCTGCCTCTTCTAGCAGCCTGCCCGTACGCGTCAATGATTTCCTCGATCTCGTCGATCGTCAGTTCGGTTGGAGTCAGATCTTCTCCCGTTGTCCATGAGCGCCATGAGACAGATGATGGTGCAGCAACGGGTCCGCTAATCGTCTTCTGCCTCCCGCAGTGAGCTATCTGCAGAGAGGCTCTTGCTCCCTCTGTCTGTATGGCCTCGGATAGGAGGTTCAATCCTACAATCAGTGAATCGTCATATGCTCCGAGCTGTCCATGGGAGTACTTGCTTGCCTTCTGATCGATATAGGCGAATCCTGTGGTTACTAGTCCAGCGCCGCCTCTTGCACGTTCAGCTAGGAAACTCATGAGGCGAGGGGTCATTGACCCATCCTTTGCAGCATGGTGGGAATCGAATGCCGACATCACGATCCTATTCTTGAGCTTCATGGAGCCGATAGTGATGGGTTCGAAGAGTTTCTTGAGCTTCAAACTACGACACTCCCCGCAAGAACATGCAGCTTTCTAATAAGGACTCGCATGAGATCACATACAGAATATCCCTCTTCGGATTCCTAGCACAGGCATAACCCTACCGAGAACACGCTCTGGATCCAACTGACGCTAGAGAAGGTGAGAATATTCATGGGATTCTTGGGATGGACGGTTGATCAAAGGAATTCCATGGTGCAATTCATTAGGGATCTCGTGATAACATATGTTGGGTGAGCCAGTTGACTGTGGACCTGGTCGTTACCAATGGCAACTTCCTCCTAACATCCGGCATTTTCAAAGGTGCCCTATCCATAGATCAAGGAAGAATAGTCAAGATAGGAAAGGAGAACAAGCTTCCGAACGCAGATAAGCGATTAGACCTTCATGGTCTGCTTGTTTTTCCAGGAGTTATCGATGCGCACGTGCATTTTTGGGATCCAGGATTCACATATCGGGAGGATTGGGAATCCGGAACCAAATCCGCCGCCGCTGGTGGCGTTACAACCGTCGTCGACCATGCGTATAGCAATCAACCTCCCACATTTACTCTGGAGAACATGAAATCAAAAAGGATCATTGCAGAGAAGAAAGCTGTAGTCGACTTTGCCTTTTATGCGGGCGGAACAAGAGAAACGTTTGGCGAACTCAGTAAGCTCATGGATGCAGGCTGTGTGGGCGCAAAATTCTTCATGTCAGAGTTCTGTCACTCCGACGACTCCTCACTTCTTGAGGCGTTTTCATTACTTTCAAAGAAGAATCGCCTAGCGCTTGTCCACGCCGAGAACTACGGGATTGTCACTTCGCTCAAGCAAGCGTTGATCAATGAGGGGCGAAAAGAACCGGAAATCTATCCCAGATCCCGCCCTTCTCTGGCTGAGGAGGAGGCAACATTTCGAGCTATCTCTCTTGCAAGAGTGGCAGGATGCGCGGTATACATAGTGCATTCAAGTACTCCGACTGCGCTGCGTCATGTGAGAGCTGCGAAGTTAGGGAGACACCGAGTATTTGCAGAAACCTGCCCTCAATATCTTCTTCTCGACGACTCTTTGTACCGACGTCAGGGACCCTACGCGTGTATGAATCCCCCTCTTAGATCAAAGAAAGAAGTGCTGGAAATGTGGAGATACGTGAATGATGGAACCATAGATGTCATAGCGACAGACCATGCACCATACCCAAAATCGGAGAAGGAACCGGGATGGCAAGACATCTGGCAGGCTGCTCCAGGTGCACCGGGTGTTGAAACGATGCTACCCCTCCTGCTCGATCAAGTCAAGAAGGGTTCGCTGACAATGTCGAGATTGGCAAGGATGCTATGCTACAATCCATCTCGAATTCTTGGCCTATATCCCAGAAAAGGAATCATCGCCCCTGGCTCCGATGCTGACCTAACAATAATCGACATCAGAAAGACCGCTCGAATATCATCTCATTCGATGCACACCAAGGGAGAGTTCACGCTTTTCGAGGGAAGGAAAGTTAGAGGAGTCCCGGTTAAGGCAATGGTTAGGGGGAACCTCGTCATGGACAACGGATATCCTGGCGAGATAGTGGCGAGATCCGGAACGGGGTGCTATCTGCCGGCATCCTGAAGTCTTCCCTAAGAAGGGGGATAGAACGCTCAAGTAGAATTCAATAATCCCTGAAGCGAAAGTATCGTTCATGTCTGCGACGACAGATCGTTCCAGTGAGCCCCAGTGGCAGGCCAAGACCGACCGGCTTGGACAACCTGAATGCTTTGCACGGATCCGATTGGAAGATGACCAGAATGGCTGGTGATTACAGTCTATGTACGATGTCGTCATAATCAACGGGCGGGTCGTGGACGGCACAGGCTCTCCTTCTGTCAAAGCCGATGTCGCAATTGAGAATGAGAGGATCGTCAAAGTGGGAAAGCTCGATCACGAATCTGCCGATTTCAAGATTGATGGATTTGGGAGAGTGATTGCGCCAGGGTTCATTGATATGCATTCGCACTCGGATCTCACCCTCTTAGCGAGCCCCTTCTCCTACTGCAAGGTATTCCAAGGGATCACTACTGAAGTGGTCGGTAACTGTGGAGTGAGCCTTGCCCCACTAGACAGGAGAAGGCTGCAAGACGTACAGACATTCGTTAGCTCGTTCCTCTTGGGGCAGAGTCTTCCGTGGGATTGGTCAAGCTTGGAAGAGTTCTTTCAGGCGCTCGAGCGAACCAAGATTGGTGTCAACATAGTTCAGCTCATAGGACACGGAACAGTGCGAACGTCTGTCATGGGTTTTCAATCAGCACAGCCAAGCGACAAGGAACTCGAAGATATGAAGAATCTTGTGATGCGGGGCATGAGGGACGGAGCTGCGGGTATGAGTACAGGCCTGAAGTATATGCCCGGTTCACTTGCAGACATTAAGGAACTGGCAGAACTTGCGAAAGTAGTGTCGAAATTCCAGGGTATATACACTTCACATATGAGAGATGAGGGGGACACATTACTTGAATCGATCACAGAGACAGTCAACGTCGGAGAACGGGCGCACCTACCGACACATGTTTCCCATCTCAAAGTGATAGGAAGAAGGAATTGGGGACGAAGCTTGCAGGCACTGAATCTTATCGAAGAAGCGCGAAGAAGAGGACTTGATGTGACAGCTGACCAGTACCCATACCCTGCTGGCTCAACCCTCCTACGAACAACGCTACCCCCGTGGGCACTTGAGGGAGGAACGGAGGCGATAATGCAGAGGCTCAGAGACAAATCTACGAGAGCAAGAATCAAGCACGATATCGAAAACGACACGCTATCGTCCGTATCCGACGGCTACCGGGGCTGGGAAAACATAGTAGCAAGCTGTGGCTTCGAAAACATCGTGCTGACACATACAACTCATGAATCCGATAGACAGTTCGAAGGCAGAAGTCTAATCGAAATTGCCAGGGCAACTGAGAAAGACTCCTACGATGTCTTGTTCGACATCATCTTGCGTGATACGAACGCGCTCATGATTGATTTCTACGCTCAGGACGAGGATTTGGAGAGGATAATGAAGCATCCAGAGGTCCTGTTTTGCACGGACATGGAGGACGTGACTCCTGGCGGGTCCGTGACAATTGGGCGACCCCATCCTCGAGCCTATGGCTCTTTCCCGCGAATCTTGGGGAGGTACGTAAGAGAAAAAGAAGTACTCACTCTGGAGCAAGCCATACATAAAATGACGTTAAAGGCAGCGAAGAGGGTGGGACTCGCCGACAGAGGGATCATATCGGAGGGAGCCTTCGCCGATCTGACAGTATTTGACCCGGAGAGGATTCTGGACACTGCCACGTTCGAATCCCCTCACCAATACCCGGTTGGCATTTCATATGTGATAGTAAATGGCGAGCTGATCGTCGACAATGGGAGACACACAGGAATTGCTGCTGGCAAAGTCCTGAGAATGCGCCCCAAGTGAAGTATCCTTCCCTACTGTTACTGCATACGAATTGACATGCTTGAGTTGTTCTGGCGCGTCTTACACTCCGAGTGGACGAAACAAGGTACTTGGAAATGGCTTATATTCGTAGAGAAAGAACTGTTGCATATGTCTGAATTTCCAGGCGAACGAGAATATCTGAATCACGTCGCTCGGGAATACGAGGAATCGAAAGTCCCGTTCAAGATTGTTCGTGAACGAACTGCTCTGCTGGTCGTAGACCTTCAAAATGAGTTCGTTGATCCGAATGGCAAGATATGGATCCCTGATGCCACAAGAGGCATGGGGAAAGTCAGGAGGCTGATTGAGACCTGTCGAGAACTGGGAGTCCCTGTGATCTACACAGTTCACACTCACAACCCACATGTGAATGAAGTCGGCATACTATTCAGGGTCGACCCATACAAGAGACTAGAAGAGGGAACATGGGGCGCAGAGATCTACCCCGAGATAGCTCCCAAGCCTGAAGAGAAGGTCGTTCGCAAACATCGATACAGCGCATTCTATCAAAGTGACCTAGATCTAGTCCTCCGATGTCTCGGCAAGGATACCACAATCATCTGTGGCGTCATGACGAACCTCTGCTGCGAGTGCACCGCTCAAGATGCACTCGCAAGAGACTATAGGGTCGTATTCGGGAGCGATCTCAACTTCACCGACCACGCGGAAATTCACGCCAATGTGCTGAGAACAATAAGACGGAAAGTCGGTCGCGTACTGAGTTGCGATGAAATCATCAAGATACTCAAAGAAGGCGAATGAGTCATCGACTCAAAGATACAATTCTGACCATCCTGTGTCACGGAAATCATGTCAGGCGACCGCAAGGCGTAGTAAATGAAGGTCGTTGTCGAACAGAACCAGTGTCGTGGTTGCAGGGTTTGTGAGCTAGCGTGCTCCTACTATAGCTTTGGGGAATTCAACCCGAAGCGATCCCGTATCAAGGTCGTAAAGCTAGAACATGCGGGCGAAGACATCCCAGTAGTCTGCGTTCAATGTGGAAAGTGCATCGGCCAATGCCCTCTAGACGCGCTGAAGATGAATGAAAATGGTTGGATTGTTGTCGACGAAGGAAAGTGCATTGGTTGCGGACAGTGCGTCGAGTTCTGTCCACTGGGCGCGATAACGCTTGACCCCAAAACAGCTTTCGCAAGCGTGTGCGATGTGTGTGCGGGCGATCCTAAGTGTGTTAGATACTGTCCTGCGGGAGCTCTAACGATCGACACACGGGTAAAGCCGAACCTGATCGCCCAACGAACGCGTGCGCGGTATGCACGTAGATCGCTAGGACGAGAAACGGAAGCTGCAGCGGAGGCTTAATCTTGCTTGGCCTTTGTGGCTGGGCCGGGACGATCCTGAGAGTGGATCTGACAATCGGCAAGGTATCCAAGGTGCCCATTGATCCTGGACTTGCGAGAAGGTTCATCGGTGGAAGGGGAATGAACTCAGAAATACTGCGCCAAGAGACGGCACCCGGCATAGATCCGCTTGGCCCGGACAATTTGCTGATTTTCGGCACCGGGCCATTGACCGGCACTATTAGTCCGTCTTCAGGAAGATATACCGTTACGGCCAAGTCTCCTCTTACGGGAATCCTTGGGGACGCGAACTCGGGCGGCTTCTGGGCTCCAGAATTGAAGTACGCAGGATACGACCAGATTGTGATCAGCGGCAGGGCTAACAAACCAGTGTACATGTGGATAGACGATGAGCAGGTCGAAATCAAAGACGCAAGCGACCTTGCGGGAAAAGATACCTGGGAAACGGCGGACATAATCAAGGAGCATCTTGGAGATGACGGCATCCAGGTAACATGCATAGGACCTGCAGGGGAGAGACTTGTTAGATTTGCGAGTATAATCAACAACCTATCCAGAGCTGCCGGGAGAACCGGAGTCGGAGCGGTGATGGGATCAAAGAACCTGAAAGCAGTCGCTGTTCGGGGAAGCAAAGCAGTGAAGATTGCAGATCCAAAGGCTTTCGAAAGAGCCGTCGAGGATTCTCTCAAACTAGTATACAACGCCAGCAACTACGAAACCTATCGCAATCTGGGAACGACCTGCTTGGTGACGATTCTGAACGAACAGGGAGCGATAGGGTACAAGAATTGTCAGGCAGGCACTTGGGAGAAGGCGCACGAGATAAGCGGAGAAACGCTTCTGCAAAAGTACGTGGTGAGGCACAAGGGTTGCTTCGGATGCAGAATACAATGCAGTCGATACTACGAGGTCCCAAAGGGTGAATATGCCGGGACGGCGGGAGAAGGGCCAGAGTACGCAAATCTTCAAGCATTAGGAGCGAGTTGTGCCAACTCAGATCTCGCCTCAATTCTCTATGCAAACAACTTAGCGAACAAGCTCGGCCTCGACGCCATAACTGCGGGTGTCACGATAGCCTGGGCAATGGAATGCTACGAGAAAGGCATCATATCGAAGAGGGACACGGGCGGCATCGAACTGGAGTGGGGTGACTCTCATCTTATTGTTGCGCTGTTGGAGATGATTGCAGAGAGAGAAGGGTTCGGGAATGTGCTTGCAGAAGGGCCTCTGAGGGCTGCAGAGAAGTTAGGCGGCCAAGAGTATGTCGTTCATGTCAAAGGAATGCCAATACACCAAGATCAGAGAACGAGGAAGGGTTGTGCCCTGGCGCATGCCACCTCCAGTCGGGGCGGCGATCATCTAAGGGGGATCCCGATAATCGAGCAGTTCGCGAACATTCCCCCGAATGCGCACCAGACACTCTATGGGATTTCCGAGGTTGGTCACGCATATTCAACAGTTGGCAAAGCACAACTAGTGATATGGAATGAGCATCTCTGCGCAGTTGCTGACTCGTTGGAGATTTGCAAGTTTGCAACAGCGTGGAACATGCCGTTGACAGGTCCAAGGTTTGGTGATTTCGCAAAACTGCTCTCGGCGGCTACGGGAGTATCCATGAATGAGACAGAGATCGTCAGAGCAGGGGAAAGGATAGTGAACACTGAGAGGCTTTTCAACGTCAGGGAGGGAATCGCGAGAAAAGATGACAAGTTGCCAAAGAGGTTCACGGAGGAGGCTGCTCCTTCAGGTCCAGGCAAGGGCCAACGCATAACGCCTGAGGACCTAGAGACAATGCTGGACGAGTACTACAAGACCAGAGGGTGGCGTCTTTCCGATGGGATACCAACCGAAGAGAAACTCCGAGAATTAGAACTAACTGGGTGCTCCCCCAAAGCCGGCTGAAACCTGCCATCCTTGACATCCCAATCTCGTACGACAATACTTTCCTCCAATCGTTGGGTGCTGCCAATTGCTCAAGAATACTACGATATTACCAGTTGTTGGGAATGTAGCCTTGCTTGCTCGGATCCAACTTCAACGTAAGCGCTAACGCCAAGCCAACGAGAGAACCTCAGATTACGAGAGCGCCTTGTTCGATGATTGTCTTTCCATCAACTTGCAGAGTAACACGCCTTACCGTTCCGTCCACGTGCACTTGGCTCTTGTTTCTGCCTCCCGGGTAGACGGTGTTATCTCCCTAACCAAAGTGAACCGTCCCCAGCCGGCCCTTCTCGCTCTCGGTACCTAGAATGGCTTTGTGGCTACCGCCAACACCAAGTTCGCCTATTACAGCAGCTCCCCCGTCGGTCTTCACAACTTTCTTGAAGTCTTCGGCATCTTCTGCGCCAAGCACTTCCACAACCCTACCTTCCCTGACGATCCACTCCACCGGTTCATGTACGGCACATAGAACGGTGCTGGCCTCAGTTATTCCATCTATTACTATCTTGCCTTCAGTGCAGTTCTCGATCGGGGCCCAGTTGCATTCTCCCCACAGAGGAACTGCATGGACGAAATGGGACTTTCCTCTCTCGGTGACAGGGAAGACAGGCAGACATCCTCGTCCTGTTATGGAGAGCCTCACGTCGGTGCCCTTCGGACTCGTTACGCGAACCTCGTCGTGGCCGCTAATTGCCGTCATTATCTTGTAGCCGGCTTCCGTAATGCGATCCACGTCCTTTCGGGTTAGACCCCAAGTCCCCATGCCGGGATCCACCTTGTATGCGGAGCAGGTCTCGCTGACCTGCACAAACGAGCGTATGTGATGAGAGATCCGAAAGGCATAGGTCTGATCAACCGTAAAGATGCTGACATTCGAATTCTGGAGAATCGCGATGAGGTGTTTCGGAGGCATCGACCAGTATGTGTCGCCCGCGGAGATCTTTCCGACGTGGTCTGATACGTCTACGATCAAGACATCGGCCCCTGCCTCGCACGCAACCAATGCCAGAGCCTCGGCTTCCTTTGTTCTGTCATGAGTGGTCTGTCATGAGTGAGACAGTCCCATCATTTTTGATCTTCAGAATGTGGTTGATGATTATTCTTGCTTCCTCAAACATCACTCAGAATTGGGGGCCCCCACTTCGGTCGACAGGGGTCAACTCATATATGGCTTCCGACCGGCGCTTGCGCCAACATGTCGGCACATGGTTGGGGCTGTTGAATTGGCCCCACCATAATGAGGGGGCCGTATCCCACCGGCCCCACCACATCGTATTCATGAGGAGTACACTCGACATCAGAAATAGAAAAGAGGAAAGACGGGTTGTTCTCCAGAGCAAGCTTACGCTTTGTCTTTCAAGGCGTCAAGGAATCTTCCTAGTTT
>Ga0315279_10000548_pt1 | contig 73947 bp, 53 predicted proteins | sample YL17G06_20_MG_FD_203694 | JGI IMG/M metagenome (GOLD analysis project Ga0315279, IMG submission 203694) | Sediment microbial communities from Yellowstone Lake, YNP, Wyoming, USA - YL17G06_20 | ecosystem: Environmental > Aquatic > Freshwater > Lake > Sediment | place: USA: Wyoming | collected...
TCCGGCGGAAGCAGTGTAAGGATATAGGGCCACTGTTTGTCCTCATGCACCAATGGAATTTTCATGCGCACCAGAATGCCACAATCCACGGGTGCGGTCAATTCCTTATTTTAACGCCTATGCCCCTCCTCGCCGTTACCCCACACGATGTATGCAGAGGCCATATCCGTTGAGGACAGAATCCCCGAGTCGGTCCGTACAGTCTTGTCGAAGAGGAGCCACAAGTGGATTAGTCAGCGTGAATCCGTTCCAAAAAGCGTTGTGCTTGATTATGCTAGCCCGCGAACCAATCGCCTGTCTGAAGGAAGGAGATCTCTCATGATCCGAGTGAACAAGAATCTTGCCGGCCTGATTGCCCTGGCACTGATAATCGCATGGGGTGGAGTTCAGTCTCAAGAAACATCCGGTATAAAGGACCTCTACACGAAGTCCGAACAGATGATTCCCATGAGGGACGGCGTGAAGCTGTTCACGATCGTCTACCAACCGAAAGACACTTCCCAGAAATGCCCGTTCCTGATTCACCGCACGCCTTACGGCTCCCCGCCCTATGGGCCGGATGCTTACCGTGCCTCTCTCGGCCCGTCGCGCGATTTTGCTAAAGAGGGTTACATTTTCGTCTACCAGGACGCGCGCGGGAAGTTCAGGTCTGAGGGGGACTTTGTTGTGATGAGACCCATCAAGCCGGACAAGCGCGGCAACTCCGACACCGACGAGAGCACCGATACCTACGACACAATCGAATGGCTGCTGAAGAACATCCCGAACAACAACGGACGTGCTGGCCAATGGGGAATCTCCTATCCAGGCTCGCAGACAGTCTGGGGCATGATCGATGCTCATCCCGCACTCAAGGCATCCTCTCCCCAGGCACCCGCCATCGACATGTTCCTTGGGGACGATTTCCACCACAACGGCGCCTTCCGGCTGATGTACACGTTCAGCTGGCTCTCCGGCAGCGCGCGGTCACGGAGCGGCCCGAGTGAGAACCGCGACGCGCCCTTTGACTACGGCACACCCGACGGCTATAGCTTCTTCCTCAAGACAGGCAGCGTCGCGAACATCAACGACCGATATTTCCAGAGCCGCGTCCCCACCTGGAATGAATACATGGAGCACCCGAATTACGACGACTACTGGCAGAAGCAGAATCCTGTCAGATACCTCAAGAACATCCGGCACGCGATCCTGAATGTCGCGGGCTGGTTCGACGCCGAGGATTTTTACGGACCGCTGGAGACTTACAATGCCATTGAGAAGTACAATCCTTCGAACAACAGCACCATTGTCATCGGCCCCTGGCTTCATGGAGGCTGGGCTTCCATGCCCGGCGACAGCCTGGGGGAGATTAAGTTCGGTTCGAAAACGGGTGAATACTTCAGGCAGAACGTGGAGCTGCCCTTCTTCAACTACTACCTGAAGGAAAAGGGCGAGCTGAAGCTGCCGGAGGCGCTCGTCTTCGAGACAGGCGCCAACGAATGGAGGCAGTTCAACAGCTGGCCGCCCGGCAATGCTGAGACGAAGATGCTGTATTTTCAGGCGGACGGAAAACTGTCCTTCAACGCGCCGAACGGCAGCTTGGCAACGGCATACGATTCATATGTCAACGACCCCGACAAGCCGGTTCCCTTCAGCAGCGAGATCCGCACCACGCAAGGCCACCTTTGGATGGTCGAAGATCAAAGGTTCGCCGCAAGCCGCCCCGATGTGCTCGTCTATGAATCAGATCCACTCACGAAGGATATCACCATCGCCGGCCCCATTCTGGCATCGCTCTACTGCTCCACCACGGGCACGGACACCGATTGGGTGGTCAAGCTCATCGACATTTATCCTGGTGATGCACCCGATAACGCTCCTAATCCGCGCGGAATTCGCATGGGAGGCTATCAGATGCTGCTCGCGGGCGAAGTATTTCGAGCCAAGTACCGGAACAGCTACTCCAACCCGGAGCCGCTGGCGCCCGACGATCCAACAAAGATCGAGTTCAGCCTGCGCGACCGATTCCACCGGTTCCTCAAGGGGCACAGGATCATGGTACAGGTGCAGAGCTCATGGTTCCCTGTCATCGATCGGAATCCGCAGAAGTTCATGGACATCTACAAAGCCAGAAACAGCGACTTCCAAAGGGCTACGAACAAGATCTATCGGTCGCGGAGGATGCCTTCGGGGGTGAAAGTAAACGTTCTGAGGTAAGGGTCTGTCAATGAATAACGTTTACACTTTGCTGCAGGCCCCCAGGCCCGCTGGCGAGGCGCGAGCGACGAGCATACCCGGGGTGGTATGTAAGGAGCGAGCAACAAAGCCAGCGGGCCTGCGGGCCGCAGCCCGGAGGGGCGCGGCGGCGGGCGGGCATCTGCTTCGTTGCCGCTCCTCGACGATGCACACCGACATCGCCTGCGTCGCGGCGCCTCGCATCTGCCCGCCCGGCGCTCGCGCCAAAGTGCAAACGCTATTCATTGACAGACCCTAACCGTGAACTCGGACCTCCAGGGCACAGGCAGTGAGTTGCACCCCTGGATGCATTCAATTGACGATTGACGATTTTTCTGTGGTCGCGATTTCCAATCGGCAATCGTAAATCTCGTTCGCGCAGTTGTGATGATTACAACCGCAGAGACAATGACGCCTGCTGCTATCAAGGTGCGGAGAGTGACGGGCTCGTTCGCAAGAAACCAGCCTAGGAACACCGCCACCAATGGATTCACATAGGCGTAAGTAGAAGCTTGGGAGGGCGTGGTCACGCGCAGCAGCCAGGTATACGAAGTAAAGCCCACCAGCGAGCCAAAGATGACAAGGTAAACCAGCGAAGTCAGCGACCGTAAGGAGGCGCTGCTGAATGAGAGATGGCTCCACTCTCCGGTAAGCGACGCAGCGATCAACAGGAAAGTGCCGCCTGCCAGCATCTGCATGCTGGATCCCATGAGCGGAGAGGATGAAATCCTTGCGCGAATTGAGTATAGCGAGCCGACGGCCCACGAGAGAGACCCGATGACGAGCAATGCGGCCCCCGCGGGATCGATGGGGGTGCCTCCGATGATTTACGTCGGGCCGACCAGCAAGAGAGTCCCCAGAAAACCGAGAACCAGGCCAAGTGCCGTGTGGCCGCCAGGCCAGATGCCTCCCGGCCGCAGCCAATCCAGCAGAACGATCCACAGGGGCTCAGTTGCCACTAACAGAGCAGCTAGGCCAGACGGGACTTTTTGCTCAGCCCAGACAACCGCACCGTTTCCTCCAAGAAGCAGGAAACCGCCGGTAATCGCGGCCGCCTTCCACTGGCCCAGCGTCGGCCTCCCGGCTCCGTGCCTGAAAGCCCAGACATAGAGAATCGAACCTGCGATTAGGAAACGAGTTCCCGCCATCACAAAAGGAGGCAGGGTTTCGATCGCGTAGCGAATCGCGAGATAGGTCGAACCCCAAATCACGTACACCGCGGCGAACGCCAGCACCAGGCGTATGACAATTGGCCGTCTTGGGGTTTTGACCTCACTCATGTTTCACTCCTCTACCCGCTTTCAAGCCGGACTGCGAATTTACCACAGAGACACGGCGCACGCAGAGCATCTCTGCGTGCTCTGCGCCTCTGCAGTGTAGAATCGCTTTCGATAGGGATTTGCGCCTGCTTGTAATCAATCAGCGCGAGGGTGACGGGATGATTCCCCGAATGGGGCTATGCATTTGACTCCAGTAAGGACTGCCTGAACGGTCCGGTCTGAGCCAGATGAGCCTTTGCGAATCTTCGCGCCTTTGCGTCTTTGTGGTGGGGTTATAAAAAACCACCGCAATGGCTCGATGACTCAATGATTCAATTCAGAAGGTCCGAGGGCGTGATCTCAAGTCTGGAATAAGCTTCCTATCCGGCCTTCCGGGAGATCTGGCGGATCTTGAGCAACAGCAATGCGATCATTACCAAGAGTATGACCACCGAGACCGCCAGACCCTTGCGCCGGAAGGCAAGTTCGCCCAGTGCCTTGGATCCGCTCTGCTGTGACGTCCGCGCGATTTTCTCCCCTTCATCCAACACCTTGCGCAGTGCCACGGGATCGAAATAGTGGACGTTCACACGCGCAAGCACCAGCCTGTCTTTTCCTTCTGTCAGATCGTAGATTGGACGGCTGACTTCCATACCCGCCGTCTCCGCCTTGTGCAGCAATTCCCCTGCGGTCTCCAGATCTCTCTTCAGGCCGACAATGCCGGCCTTCATCGCAGCAGCCGCGGCATAGCCCTTGCTGTCCTTGTCGTGGCACGTCGCGCAGATCGTGGATTGCTCGGTTCCCAGCATGTCGTCGGAGGTTTTTTTAATGTCATGGTGCTCATGACAGGTCACGCAAGCAGGGAGGTTGCCCTCTGCGAAGGCCTTCTGATGCGGGCTCTTCTTGAACATGTCCCACTGCATGGCATGGCACTGGCCGCACACGTTCGCGACCGAGTCCACGCCGGGAGGAGCTGCGCCGTGATTGCCGTGGCAGCTGTTGCAGGTCGGCGCCGCGAGGTCTCTGTTCTTGATGAGAGCTACGCCGTGAACACTCGTTACATAGAGATCCATCTGGTTGGTGGGGATTCCGTACGACGCCATCTTCTTAGCGTCCGCGTGGCAGCAGCCGCAGGTAGCGGCAACGTTTGTGGCATAGACGGGACTGTTGGGATTCTTCACAGGCCGGACGCCGTGTGCCCCGTGGCAATCAGTGCAGGTGGCGACGTTCGTATCGCCGGCCCGGTACTTTCTTCCGTGGACGCTGGTGAGATACTCGGCGTACTGATCTACGCGCGCCTGCGGGTTGTACCGGCGCATGGAGTCGGGATTGCTGTGACAGGATGCACATAATGCCGCAATCTTCTTACGGTCCGGCCTGCCGATATATCCCTTCGCGCGGCTCATCGAATCTTCCGCGCTGCCCTTGTCGATCCCGACAGTCGGATCGCCTCCGTGGCAGTTATTGCAAGAGAGCCCCCTTTGGAAGTGAATGTCCTGCGTGGAAAGCTTCGCGGGTTCCTGAAGCTCGCCATCCAGCTCCAGATGGCACTGGACGCAGGAGCTTGCCGCCGCTTTCGCGACGGGTTGATCCTGCGCAGCGCCGAAGAGCAAAAAGAGCATGAGGTGCCACATGGAGCCGCCTCCTGATTAACCTCTCAAATAAGCCAAAGCCGAGAGTGTGAGGATGTAGACGAGCACAATTACGCCGACAACAGGCAGCACATTCCAGCGCTTATCGGCACGCTCTTTGCTGACGAAAGGCGTGAGCACCAGCAACAGCCCAAGCAGGCCGAAGAACAGGATGCCCAGCACCTCACCGTCCATTCCCAGGATCTTTGACGGGATGTATTTAAGCGTCTGGAACATGAAGACGAAGTACCATTCGGGCCGGATTCCGGCAGGAGCGGGCGAAAACGGATCGGCTTTTTCTCCGAGCTCCCATGGGAAAAGTGCTGCCAGGGCGGCCAGAATCGCTACCGCGGCCAGCCAGCCGACGAGGTCGTGCAGAAGGAAATCCGGCACGAACTTCACCTTCGGCACTTTGTTCGGGTCTACCGATGGGGGAACACTCATGCCATGCTTCTGAACAAGGTAAAGATGAGTCGCCAGCAGGATGGTTGCCGTTGCAGGCAGGATCGCAACATGGAAACCGAAGAAGCGCGTGAGCGTTGCACCTGTCACCTCATCTCCACCGCGCAGGAAGCGAAGCAGAAACGGACCAATGAAGGGAACGACTCCGGCAATGTCCGTTCCGACCTTGGTAGCGAAAAACGCCAGCTTGTTCCATGGCAGCAGGTAGCCGCTGAATCCGAACGCCAGCGAAAGGAAAAGAAGCAGCGCCCCGGAAACCCAGGTTAACTCCCGCGGCCGGCGGAAGGCGCGCAGGAAGAGCGCGGAGAACATGTGGACAAAGGCCGCCGCAATCATGAGATTGGCTGACCAGCTGTGAATGGAGCGGACCAGCCAGCCAAACTGCACCTCCGTCATGATGAACTGGACGCTCTCGAAAGCGGTTTCAGCACTGGGGCGGTAGTAAAGGAGCAGGAGTATGCCGGTGCACACCTGCACAGCAAACAAAAAGAGAGTCATGCCCCCAAAGTAATACCAGATCGAATGCCGGTGCTGGGGCACCTCCTTGTGCTCGATCAGTCTCTGGGCGGCCCGCCAGCCCAGGCGCTCTTCCAGCCAGTCCGCCCAACTCGGTATCCTGGCACTCATGGCCTATCCTCTCGAAACAATGATTTCATCGCCACGAACGTTGACCTTGAACTCCTCCAGCGGCCGTGGAGGTGGCCCGGAGATATTCTTTCCGGTGAGGTCATAGCGGCCGTTGTGGCACGCGCACCAGATCAACTTCTCGTCCGAGCGAAACTGAACGGTGCAGTCTAGATGCGTGCATATGGCACTGAAAGCGCGATATTCCCCCGTTGCGGTCTGAACCAGAATTCCGGGTTTGCTGCCGAACTTGAAGATCTTCCCATCGTTGGGCTTGATCTCGTTGACTTTGGCCGCCACTACGCTCGATGCAGAGGACTCGACAACGCGTGGTGGGACCATAAAGCGAATCACCGGATAGAGAATCGCCGCCAGCGTAGCGACCGTGCTTGTTCCCAACAAGTAGTTGAGAACACTACGCCGGGTGGTCGAAGCATCAGATTGGGATGGGATCATGATGACCCTCGCGAGCAATATTGATACCACGTCCCGCAAAAAAAGAACCAGGATTTTTCACTTTCTGCCGGATTTTCTCTCTAGGCACATTAATTCAAAGTAAAACAAACAGTTACCTGGTTCATTGGGCTGGGGCGGCTCAGTTTTGAGCACCTGAGCTGGCGAAGGGTATTTCGAGCGTCGCCCCGCACACAAGCTCAAGAAAGCACGCCGGTTGTGAGCCATATAACCCAGATCCGACAGCATTCGTGGCGAGAAAACCCAATGGTCCATCCCCATCCTGTCCTTCGATGCCTCTGCAAACAAGATCGAAAAAGACAGCATAGGGCAAGAGGGAGAATCCAGCCCTCATGGACGCGGCGTCCCTTTCCCTGACGCGGGCGGTCTCGGCTCTGAATCCCCGCTATTGACTGTCTGGGGGAGGAGGATGGACTAGACTAACCTCCATCCCAGTGATCTGATTTACGCGAGATAGAAGCTTAGAATGACGCCCAACCCAAGCCTAACCCCCATTCTCTGAGGGAAATAACCCACCGCACGTCATTAACATGTTATAACGATTCACTGTTGAAGACTGCAACATATAGCACTGCTGAAATTTACAATATTATTGATCTTCTAGTCAAAGAGGCGAGGAAATTGCTTTTTGTCTTCCGGCATTTGCCCATATGCATACGAATTACGCAGCTGCCAGGAAAGCATTTGGAGGCCTCTTAAATGACAGTTTTGAAGAAAACACCTAGGGTACTTTTGCTGTTTGTATTGTTCTCTTTGGTGGCCGGACTTGGTATCGCCGCGATCGAAGACAACAGTGCGGAGAAACTCTATTCCGTCCTTGAAAAGGCATTTTATCTTTCGCCGCAGGCTGCGGTGTGGATCCAGCCCGGGCTGCACGTCCAGATTATCAACGTGACGATACCGGCGGACCGGGCACCGGTCGTTACCTTCCGGTTGAGTGACGATACCGGCCAGGGACTGGACAGGGACGGCAAACTGACGCCCGGCACGGTAAGTACGGGCATCATTCTGGCGTACATCCCTCAGGGACAGACCCAGTATGTCAGCTACACCACACGCTCGCAAGGCCCCAGTCCGATCACTGGCGCAACTGCCATTCAGGCGGGCACCGACTCCGGCGGCACCTGGACCCCCCGCGGCGATGGTACGTACGATTACAAGTTTAAGACGGTATTACCCGCTAACTTCGATCAAACCGTTACGCACACGCTCGGAATCTACGCCAGCCATGACCTCACGACTTTCGGGCTGAGCCGGTACGTAGACAACCAGATTTACAGCTTCGTTCCGAACGGCACCAAGGTAACCACTATTCGCCAGGTAGCGCTCACGGCTTCGTGCAACCAGTGTCACGATCCCCTCTCGGCACACGGTTCTACTGGCCGCCAGAACGTGGAGATCTGCATCCTTTGCCACCAACCCCAGACCATCGACCCGGACACCGGCAATACGGTGGACATGAAGGTCATGATTCACAAGATTCACAGGGGCTCGAGCCTTCCGTCCGTAGTAGCCGGTAAGCCCTACCAGATCATTGGTAATAATCAAGCCGTGCAAGACTTCTCCACGGTGGTGTTCCCCCAGGACATTCGCAACTGCACCACCTGCCACAATGCACCACCCAACTCTAAGACACAGCCTGCGCAGATGAACAACTGGTTCCTCAATCCCACCAGAGATGCCTGCGGCTCCTGCCACGATGACATTGACTGGGTAAGCGGAAAAAATCACGTCGGCGGCCCGGCGAAGAGCGACAAGTTCTGTGCCAATTGCCACTACCCCCAGGGCGACTTCGAGTATGATGCTTCGATCATCAACGCCCACATACCTCCCTACCTATCTTCTCAGCTCCAGTATCCCAAGTTCCAGATCCTGAAGATCGCCAACACGGCACCCGGACAGAAACCTACCGTGACGTTCAAGATCACCGACAAGACGAACGCGCCGATCAACCCGGCCACAATGGCGGGAACGACGGGCGCTCTGCGTCTGACTCTGGCGGGACCGACTTCCGACTATCGCACATATTTTCAGGAAACGGTCACCAATGCGACCTACTCGAGCGATGGAACTGCCGTCTACACGTTCACTAACGCCATTCCTGCCACAGCAGCCGGATCGTACGCTATCGCGGCAGAAGGCTATTTAAACGCGACTCTTAATCCGGCGCCGAGAAATGGGCCCACGACTCAACGGGATGCCTTCGACAATGTCGTGAAGGAGTTCGCGGTAACCGACAAGGTGGCGACGCCGCGGCGCACGGCCGTCGATCAAGCCAAGTGCCTCAATTGTCATGACAAGCTGCAACTCCATGGCGGCAACCGGAACCAGATTGTGGCTTGCGTCGTATGCCATAACCCGACCAACACGGATGCGGGCAGGCGCACAGCCGCAACCCTGCCGGGGGAATCCATTGATATGCAGTGGATGATCCACAAGATCCACACGGGCGAGAACTTAGCCAACGGCTATACGGTGTATGGCTTTGGCGGGTCTGTCAATGATTTCAGCGATGTCCGGTATCCGGGCGATCGCCGTGACTGCTTGCAATGCCATGTGGCCGGCGCATACACCGTGCCGCTTCCTGCAAAAGCTACGCCGACGACGAATCCTCGTTTCTACTGGACTCCGACGTTGCCGACAGCTGCGGCCTGCCTGGGTTGCCACGACACCGTCGAAGCGGCGGCGCATGCATTCATCAACACCGCAAGCTTCGGCGAATCTTGCGCCGTCTGTCACAAGGAAACTGCGGACTTCGCAGTCAGCCAAGCTCACGCTCGATAGAGGAGAACATGACGCTTCCACGCGTTCTCAAATGTTTTCTCCTGCTTCTCATTGCAGCCGCCCTAATGGGGATTCTGGCCGGCAATTCCAGCCGATTGCTGGCCCAGAATCCCCCCAAGGGGGAGGCAGCGAAAAGCGGGAGCATCAACAACGAAGATTGCGCCGTGTGTCACGAGGACCTGACCAAGGCGTTCGACAAGAATCCGCATGCCGTACTCGAGAAGAGCCCCAGGTTCAGTCTCAAGAACTCATGCGAGTCTTGTCACGGCCCGGGTGAGGCCCACGCGACCAATGATGGGGATAAAACCAAGATCATCTCTTTCAAGGGGGCGGTGAAGAAGCAGTACAACCAGCAATGCCTCGCCTGCCACACGAAAGATCAAGAGGTCACAGGCTTCAAGGGCAGCATGCATGCCAAGTCTGAGCTGGCGTGCTCCGACTGCCACAGAATTCATGCCGGTGCTCACCTGACGCGGCTGCTTAAGGAGCCGACCAATTCTCTCTGCATGAGCTGTCATGTGCAGAGGAAGGCTGACTTCTCGAAACCCTTCCACCACAGGGTAAAGGAGGGTTCGATGCGTTGCACCGATTGCCATCAGCCCCACGGTGGCCTCGACCGGCACCAGGTGCGACTGACTTCCTTCGGCACTGATCCTTGCCTGCGTTGCCATTCCGAGAAGGCAGGACCATTCGTTTTCGACCACGCCCCTCTCAAGATCCGCGATTGCCTGTCGTGTCACGAGCCTCACGGATCCAACAATACCAAGATGCTGGTGCGCTCCACGGTCCGCGCGCTGTGCCTTGAATGCCACTCGCTTACCCAGAATGTGCTCACGGCCCAGCCGCCGGCATTCCACGATATACGCAGCCCACGTTACCAGAATTGCACTACTTGTCACACGAAGATTCACGGCTCCAATTCGAGCCAGTTTTTCCTACGGTAGGCCTGAGGCAGGAGCTAACGGAATGAATATGAATCTCCATGTTTTCAAGTCCACTTACGCCCGGCTGGTCTGCTCTCTCGCGTGCGGACTGCTCGTAATCGCCGGCGCCGTGCGTCCGCTGCCGGCACAGACCGCTTCGGATCCTCAGGAGGCGCAGAAGCAGGAGCCTGAGAAGAAAGATCCTGAGAAGAAGGAGTCGCAGGCTTCAACACCCGCACCCAAATCCTCGCCGGCGAATGCCGCAGAAGGATTCAAGTGGGGCGCATATGAGGGACACTCGGATGTCGAGATCGGCTATCGATGGGTCTCCGACACTGCGGGAAACAAGGATATGTACCGGAGCATGATCAATCTGGGCCAGGGGCCCAAGCTGCTTCACTCCAGCGTATCGTTGCGGTCCAACTATGGCACCGGCATACTCTTCGATAACCTTAATCTCTCACTCGACAGCTGGGGTGGCGATCCTTACAACACCATGCGTTTGGATTTCGGACGCACAGGTGTCTACGAGTTCCAGGCCGACTACCGGCACCTGAATTATTACAACTTCGTACCGACCTGGGCGAATCCCTTGCTCTCTCAGAGCTACGTCTTTAACCAGCACGGTTTGGATGTTTCTTACCGGACAACCGACCTCCAGCTGAAGTTTTTCCCGACCCACAAGGTGCAGCCGTACGTTGCCTACTCCCGAAGCACGGGTTACGGTCCGGGCTTCACTACCTATAGCCTAACCGGTAACGAATTCCTGCTGAATCAGCAGTGGCACTATGCATCGGACGAATACCGCGGCGGCGTGCAATTCTCGCTCCCCAAGCTCAACCTTACTCTCGAGCAGGGTTACCGTTTCTTGAAAAACGACTCCGGGGTGACGGAAGACAGTATGCCGCAGGGCAACCATCCGGTTCCTTTCGTCGGAAACCCCATTGTCCTCAACAGCCTGGATCGCGGCTATCACGACCGTACGACCTTGCCAGTCTCGAAGGCCGTGGTGAAGTTCACCCCCTTTGAGAAGCTGACGATCACCGGACGCTATATCTACACGATGTCGGATCTGGAATCCAACCTGGCCGAGATCGACACCGGGAACTTCGTATCGCTTGAAAACCGGCTCATCTATTCGGCATCCAGCGATGCTTTCAACACACGGGCGAAGCAGCCGAATCACAACGGCTCCTTCCTCGTTGAGTTTTCGCCTTTCTCGCGCCTGACCCTGCTGGACCAGTTTGACGACCGCAGCTTCCACGTTTCCGGCGCCGCCGTCCTGGCGTCGACTTTCTTCAAAGCCAGCTCTCTGGCCGGGCCCTACGGCGGCACCTCCGACCGGAAGATCACCAGCGTGATGGGAAGCCTGCTCGCCTACGACCAGCTCCGAAATTCCGCCGAGTTCGATGTCGATCTTGGTCGCGGGCTCACTGTGCGCGCCGGACAGCGTTACACTTACGCGGAGACCACTCTGCAGAGTTCCGAAAATGGGGACACGGGATCCGATACCGCCAGCTACAGCCAGCAAACCGGGATCATGGGCGTTGGCTACGTTCGCGGCCAGTGGCTCCACCTGGCCCTGGATTATGAAAAGAACTTCACGAACCATGCCCTCATGCGAACTAACCTGCTCGATTATGATCAGTTCAAGTTCGACTGGAAGGTGCGTCCCCTGAAGAACATCAGCGTGAACGGACGGGTTGCTTTCCTGCGCAACACGAACGACCAGAGCGACATCGACTTCAAGTCGCACAACCGCAATTACACCGTGGCGGTGAGCTACGAACCCAGCGGGCGCTTCAGCCTCAGCCTGGACTACTCCCGAACGAACATCCTATCCGACATCGCTATGCTGCTGCCCCAGACGCTGCAACTCGACCGCTCTTTGTTCGACGAACGCGGTCACGGGATCGGCATGGCGACGGCGTTCGAGCTTTACCGCGGAATCAAGATCGATTTCGGCTACCATGGCATCCTCAACGTCGGCAGCTATCCGCTGAATTACCACCAACCGTACGCCTCCCTGACCCTTCCCTTAGGCAATCACCTCGCCTTCAAACCCTCCTGGCAATATTTCGGGTATAATGAGAAAGGCTTGAGCCTGCAAGATAACAGGACTCATCTGATGACATTCTCACTGGCCTACCAGCACTAAAAAGGGAGGTTCCATGCAGAAGACAAGGCAAGGGAGAGCACTCGTCGCATTGGCAGCTCTACTGCTGTTTTCCAGCGCGGCCATCGTAAACGCGGCGGCCCAGGCGAAAGAGAAGGACGCCGAATACGCCAAGAAGGGCCGGGCTTTGTATGTTCAGTATTGCGTATCCTGCCATGGACCGTCCGGCAAGGGCGATGGCCCTGCGGCCTCAGCCCTGAAGGTTCCCCCAGCCGATCTCACCAACGTCAGCCGGAAATACAACGGCTTTCCAGCTGAAAAGATGATGGATTACATCAATGGGGAGAAATACGCAATAGGTCACGGCAGTCGTGAAATGCCGGTCTGGGGCAAGCGTTTTCGCCAGTCCAAGGGCGGCGAGGCTCCGGCACTGGGCGAAATCTACGCGCTCACGAAATACCTGGAGTCAGTTCAGAAAAAGTAACTCCTTCCAAGTATCCATGATCCTGCGGTTCACCACAGGGAATGAAAATGGCAACAGTGACATTACTGCAGAAGGGGACAATGAATGACGAATACCTTACCCGTTTTTTTATTCGTCATTCGTCATTCGACATTCGTCATTTTTTTCTCAGTGAGATGCCTGCCCCATTTTTTTCATAGGAGAGTTCCCAGGACAGAGGCGAGCAAGATAGCCTCGCCTCTGCCGAGTTGCTCGCCCAATCCTCCACTCCAGCCTCTCACGCCCTTGCAGCCTCGGCTATCGTAATCAAACGCACAATTGGTGATTTTTGCCTCCCGGCGGTGCTGTATTAAGAAGCCACAGAAGCGCAAGACGCCAAGGTATGCGAAGGGTATTCCTCATCTTCATCAGATTGGTAACCGGTCCTGGTGCTTGCCGTTGAAGAGGAAGTCCCCGCAGCATAAGAGGCGGGGTTTGTCGCTCTCCGCAGAAACACCGGATGCCCCAACGAGTAGAATCATCAAAGAGAGAGGAGAAGCGGGAAGGGCTGGATTGTGAGCAGTAAAAAAAGTAGCTATAAAATTTCAGCGCCCTTCTCCCGGGAAGGAGAAGGGCGCCGCTCGGGTGTAGGTGGGTATTAAGGGTGGAAAGGAGGTTTGTATGTCGGAACGATTCTCCTTTAAGGGTTGTAATTTGCTCTATCCGAACAATAAAACAAGCAATGTATGTGCCATAGAAGACATAACGGTGATAATTAACTGAATTCGAATAGTTTATAAACTTCTAATTCTGTAAAATGTCAGTAAAATTGACATTTTTTCGGGTGCCATAACCCAATAGGACTGGGAATTCACCCGGAATTCACGCCTGTATCTTCCAACAAAGCAAGACCGACGGTCGGAGACGGAAAGGAAAAGCAAAGGCTGTGAAAACGGCGCCACTCCGCCCCCTCACAGTAGCGTGCCCGATAAGTCATGACAATTGCAGGGCCACGCGCACCAGCAAGCGGCGGCCATTCATTACATCGGATTGTCTTCGCACTTCCAGGCCTAGATTCGATCACAGAGTCCCCTCGATTGATAGCAAGGAAACCCGAGTGACATGTGCCCTGGATTTGGATGAGATCTTGAGAAAAGGCCCCAAAATTTCAGCGCCCTTCCCCTGGGAGGGAGAAGGGCGCCGCTCGGGTGTAGGTGGGTATTAAGGGTGGAAAGGAGGTTTGTATGTCGGAACAATTCTCCTTTATGGAGTTTTACTTGCTCTATCCAGAAATTGAAATACGCAAGCATCGTGCCACACTTGGCGGCAGCGCTGTTCGTGGTTTGCTTTGTTGGTAACATTATGGTTAGGAGTTGAGGGGCTTTGGTCGAAAGAGGACCCGGCTGTCCTTTTCGGGTGATGTAATCCAAGAGCACAGGGAAATCACCCATACCGGCTCACCGCCACCAGTGCTGGGTCTGTATCTTGGAGATCGATTCCGATAAACTTATCCGTTTGTTTTAACAACAACCCAGGCTGAGGAGCAGGCGGCCAATTCGTGGTCCTGTCTTAATAAGGACGCGGAGTAGCAACTGGTTTGAAGAGTCGGGCCTTCTCATTCAAGATATCCTGAGCGCCTGCGCTCATTAGCGCGCTGCGGAGAGAGAAGGATCGCCAGGGACTTCTCCCTGTGCTACTAAGCCGCGATTCCTTCGCTTCCAGGAAACGATTCTGGTCGCCATCAGAAAACATAATTGGACAGAAGCAGGCAGAAGGCAGCTGGCAGTAAAAGCACTGAAAGAAAAAACGTCTGGGTTAGATACTGCCAGCTGCCATCTGCCTGCTGCCTGTTTGAGACTACAAGTGAAGAGCCCCTCGGGACTGATTGGATGCCACCGTTTCGGTTACGGCCGCTAGGCCGCGCTAGGTATATTTTTGGATTGTATCCTGGAGTTGTGATAGTGGTATGGTTATGCTTGGTGGAGTTTGTATGTCTTTATGCGTGCTGATGCGATAACTTTCGACGACATCTTCCAAATAGACCTGTCTTCCGGGCGGATCAGCCTCGGCAGTGATCGTTACATTATGCTCGATGCGGATGCGTTGGGCAGCATGCGACGGGAATTGATTGACAATCTTGGACTGGAGGTCGCTCGGGGCATTCTCGAACGTGTCGGTTATCAATGTGGCCGGAACAACGCGCGCCAGCTCCGCGAGCGTTATCCATGGCCTTCTGAGGTGGAATGGCTGCGCGCCGGCCCACGGCTGCATTACCTGGAAGGCATGGTCAACGTGAGGGTAAATGAGGTTGAGATCAGCCGGGCCGACGGCAGGTTCCACATGTCAGGAGACTGGCTCGACTCCTACGAATCAGAGCAGCACTTGAAGCATTACGGAACCGGACCTCATACCGTTTGCTGGACACTCGAGGGATACGCCACAGGTTACGCGTCGGAATTCTTCGGCAGGCGTATCGTCTGTCTCGAGACCCGATGCCGAGGAAAGGGAGACCCTGTCTGCAGCTTCGAGCTGCGCCCGGCCGAGGAATGGGGCGAGGCGGCCCGGCCCATGCAGGAAATGCTGATGGCGGTCCGCTTCACAGAGCGTTTCGATCGGTGCCTGCGCACTATCAACGAGATGGGCTGCGAGCTCGAGCAGACTTCCCTCGATGCCATCATCACCACGGATCCGAAAGGCGTCATCTCCTCCTGCAGCCAGGGGGCAAGCGATCTTCTAGGACTGCTTCCAGGTGAAGCGACGGGCCGAAAGGTCAGCGACTTCTACATAGGCGGAGCCGCCGAGGCGCGCGACATCATGAGGCGCCTGCATGCGGAAGGGCGGATCCGTAACTACTTAACCGAGGTGCATACACCCAGCGGACGACGGATACCCATCGCTCTGGCGGCCTCTGCAATCCGGAACAGTACCGGCCAAATCGTGGGCACCATCGGCGTAGCGCACAATCTGACCGAGATTCGCAGGCTCGAGGACGAACTCGCCACCAAAAACCGGTTCATGGCCAACATCCTGCAGGATTCTGCGGATGCCATCATCACTATGGATCCGGACGATATAATCACATCTTGGAACCACGGGGCGGAGACGATCTTCGGCTTCAGCTCCAGTGAGGCGGTGGGCAAATCGATCAACATCATCGTCCCTTCGGAGCTGCGCGACTCGAAAGAGCTTGCCCGCATAGCGGAAAGGGTGCGCACGCAAGGCGCCGTACGAAACTATCAAGCCGAACGCATGACGAAGGATGGCCGGCGGATCCAGGTGATATTCACGCGCACCGCCATCAGGGACGACGACGGAAGAGTGGTCGGCAGCTCGGCAGTACTGAAAGATGTCACGTTTTACCGGAGTCTCGAGAGGCAGCTCGTCGACACGGAGCACCTGGCGACTCTGGGCGAGTTGTCTGCCGGTCTCGCGCACGAGATTAAAAATCCCTTGGCGGGAATCAAAGGGGCAATCGATGTCATACGGGACTCGCTGTCTCCGGATGAAGTGCACAGGGAAATCCTGGGCGACGTTCTTCATGAGGTCACTCGCATCGACAAGATCGTGCGTGACCTGCTGAACTATGCCAAGCCCAAGCCGCCCTCGCTCAGCGAAATCAACTTGCCCGAGATAGCTCAGCGGATTGTCGCAATGGCCAGAAAGTCCTCAAAAGAAGAGGCGCATTCGATCCAGGTTGTCGAGCAGACGGAGATACCGAGATTTACAGGCGATGAAACTCAACTGGAGCAGGTATTATTGAACCTGCTGCTGAATGCTCTGAACGCCATGCCCTCCGGAGGGTTAATCCAGGTCAGGCTGGCTTACGACAGGGAGACCTACGCCGTTCGGGTGGAGGTCGAGGATAATGGTCCGGGAATTCCCGAAGAGATACGGCGGAAGATTTTCCAGCCGTTTTTCACGACACGCTCGGATGGAACCGGCCTCGGGCTGGCAACCTGTCTCAAGAACATCCAGTACCACGGCGGAAATATCGATCTCCACAGCAATGCGGGTCACGGCACTACATTCGTGGTGTCCATACCGCTCCTCTGTCGCATTTAGAGAGAACTGAAGGAATGCCAAAGGAAACCATCCTTGTTGTAGATGACGAAAGACTCGTTCGCTGGTCCCTTCAACAGAAGCTCGAGCAATGGGGCTATCACGTCAGCCTTGCCGAGGACGGAGCCACCGCGCTCGGCCGCGTCCAGCTGGACAATCCCGACCTGATCACCCTCGATGTCAAACTGCCGGACATGACCGGGATCGAGGTTTTGTCTGAACTTCGGAACCGCAATTTCCAGGTACCCGTGATCGTTATCACGGCATTCGGAATCGTCGACGACGCGGTCAAAAGCTTGAAGCTGGGTGCTTATGATTTTATCGAGAAGCCGATCAATTTTGAGAAGCTGGAAAACGCAGTGCGCAACGCCCTGGAAGCACGCCGCCTCCGCACCGAGGTTGCGCGCACACACGAAATCCAGCGCAGCGAGTTCAGCGTCGACCGCATCATCGGAATCTCGGAGCACATCCGCGAGGTGCGCGAGCTGATCAAGAAAGTAGGCGGCAGCGAGGCATCGACGATCCTGATCCAGGGTGAAAGCGGCACCGGAAAAGACCTCGTCGCGCACGCGATCCACTACGAATCTATCCGCCGCGACCGGCCATTCTTCGCCATCAACTGCGCGGCTATCCCCGAAAACCTGATGGAGTCGGAGCTCTTCGGCCATGAGAAGGGCGCCTTCACGGACGCGCGCTCGCAAAAGCGCGGCATGTTTGAGATGGCCGACGGCGGCAGCCTGTTCCTCGACGAGGTCAGCGAAATGACCCTCGGAATGCAAGCCAAACTCCTGCGCGTTTTGGAAGGTCAATCGTTCCGGCGCGTCGGCGGCGTCAAGAACATAAATGTGGACGTACGCGTGATCGTCGCCTCCAACCGGAATCTCGAAGAGGCGGTCCGTACATCCAGGTTTCGCCAGGATCTCTATTTCCGCCTGGCAATCATTCCCCTCTACCTGCAACCATTACGAGAGCACAAGGAGGACATCCCCGCCCTGCTGGAACACTTCATCCAGCACTACAATCAGAAGTTCCGCAAGAACATCCAGGGGCTCACCAAGGAAGCGGAAGACTTGCTCATGAATTACGACTGGCCGGGCAACATCCGCGAGCTCAAGAACGCCATCGAGAGGGTGATGATTCTTGCGGAAGGAAACCGCGTTGCCGCTAAATACCTCCCTATCCGCATCAGCGAAGGTGGGGTTATGCCTGTGCCCATGTCCGCCGGAGAGGGTAACGGGGAAATCCAGCTTCCGCCGGGAGGGACCTCTCTTTACGACGTCGAGCGCGAGCTGATCCGCCAGGCTCTTGAACAGGCTCGCGGCAATAAGACGACGGCCGCAAAGCTGCTTCGCATCACCCGCGACACCCTGCGCTACAAAGTCAAGAAGTACAACCTCGAATAAGCCTGAACGGACAACCCGAGACACAGAGATCACGCAAGCCTCAAGCTGGCGGCAGGCAGATGGCAGCCGGCAGTATCCCTCCCAGATGCAGTTCTTTTCTCGCATCTTCCTGCGTGCTGCCTGTCGCTTAGGGTCTGTCAATGAATAACGTTTACACTTTGCTGCAGGCCCCCAGGCCCGCTGGCGAGGCGCGAGCGACGAGCATACCCGGGGTGGTATGTAAGGAGCGAGCAACAAAGCCAGCGGGCCTGCGGGCCGCAGCCCGGAGGGGCGCGGCGGCGGGCGGGCATCTGCTTCGTTGCCGCTCCTCGACGATGCACACCGACATCGCCTGCGTCGCGGCGCCTCGCATCTGCCCGCCCGGCGCTCGCGCCAAAGTGCAAACGTTATTCATTAACAGACCCTTAGTGGCACGGAGATTTGCCTCACTCCTCGTATAATGTAGGAATGACCCTCAAAAGAACCTACTTCCTGATATTCACCGCTGTCGTAGGCTGCATCCTTCTTACGGTCTGCAGGCCACGGCAGGAATCGGCAGAAAAAGCGCAAGTGGAGGTTCCAGCACCGCCAACTCCCGCTCCCCAAAAGGTTGAGCCTCCCAAACCCATGCCGCCGGCACCTGGAGCAGGTCCAGCGGAAGAGGTACTCCAGCTCAACAATCGTGGCGCCGCCGAAATGGAACAGTTCCACTTCACCAAGGCCGCAGGGTTGTATCACAAGGCCTTCGCATTGGACCCGGATTTCCTGGCAGGAGCGGTGAACGAAGGCATTGCCCTCTATTACGATCGCAAGAAGGAAGCCGCCGAAAAGGTCCTGTCGCAGGTCATCGCGCGCGACCCGAAGCAGATACAGGCGCGCTATGTGATTGCACTCCTAGATCGCGCCATGGCACGCGACGCCGAGGCACTCCGGCACATTCAGGTCGTTCTCGAGCAGGATCCTGCGGACCCGGCCGCGCAATATCTTGCCGGGAATCTCGATGCGGCCCGCCACCAGTGGGACGCGGCAATCCGGCATTACCGGAAGGCCCTCGAGCGTGCTCCCCTGAACGTGTCTGTCCACTACGCACTAGCAACTGCGTCGGTCCAAAAAGGAGATGCCGCCGAGGCTGAGAAAGTCATGGCACGCTATCAGGAATTAAAGCAGCCGGGCCGCGGTACGAACTTCGGCACGCAGTACCTTGAAGAAGGGCGGTACTCGGAGGTGGTCCGGGTCACCGGCCCGGGAGAAGCGCCGGATTTGAAAGGAAGTCCCGGCCGCCCTTACTTCGTGAATGTCGCCGCGGCAAGTGGCATCGTCTTCCTTCACGGCGGGCCAAGGGATAATCCGAACTTCAGCGTTCCACCGTCGTGGAGCAGAAGTACCGGCGGGAGCAAGGAGTTGATCCGGCTTGCGTCTGCCTATGGATCCGGCGCAGCGTTTCTCGATTTCGATGGAGACGGATGGCCGGATCTCTTTCTCGCCAATGCCTCTGCTGAAGGCTCGTCTCCCTCCGCGCTGTACCGCAACAATCATGACGGAACGTTCCGGCTGGTAACCGCCTCGGGAGTGAATTTTCGCGGTATCGCGCTGGGTGCCGCCAGCGGCGACTACGACAACGACGGCAGGCCGGATCTCTTCATTGCCGGATACCGCGGCAGCGCCCTCTACCATAATGAAGGAAAAGGAAAGTTTCGCGAGGTCACCTCGCTTCTCACTCCCCAGCTTGGAAAGTCATGGGCTCTGAGCGCGGCGTTCATTGATCTCGATCACGACGGAGATCTGGATCTGTTCGTGACCTGCGCCAGCGGACCCGCCGGGCCCGGGCGGAACCTCCTTTACCGAAACAACGGCAACGGCACGTTCACGGAAACCGGCGAGGTTTCCGGCATGGCAAGGAGCACCTTTGCCACGTCCATTGCGGCCATGGATTACAACGACTCGCGCGACGTGGACATTCTCCTCGTGGACGCGCCTCCCAGACTCTACTCCAACAATCGCGATGGGAGCTTCGCCGATGTCACGCTGAAATCGGGACTCAAGATCCCGGCAGGCTCGCTGGGAATCGCCGCCGGAGACTTTGATGGCGATGGTCGCGTGGATTACTGCGTACCTTTGCGCAGCGCCGTCCGGTTCTTCTGGAATCAGGGTTCAACTTTCCGCAGTCAGGACATTGCCGTTTCATCAAGTCATCCTTTTTGGAACGCTCAGGCTTTTGATTACGACAATGATGGCGACTTGGACATCCTCCTGGTAGGCGACGAGCTCCACCTTCTGGAGAACACGGGCCGGGGCGAGTTCCGGGATGTGACATCGAGCGTCGGCCTCGACAAGATCATCGCCACGAATGCCCGATCCGTGGCGATCGCCGATTACGACCAAGACGGCGATCTTGATGTGCTCGTGACGCGCTGCGGCTATGCGCCGCTTCTGCTGCGCAACGAGGGAGGAAACCGTAACCGTTCTTTCCGTCTCACGCTGAACGGGAAGACCGATAATCGTCCCGGCTTCGGAGCCAAGGTGGAGTGGGCTGCCGGAGGGTTGTGGCAGCACCGGGAGGTGTTCGGCGACCTCGGATACCTGAGCCAAAGCTCCGTGGACATCCTGCTCGGTCTTGGACGGCATTCTGTGCCCGACTATGTCCGTGTTCTCTGGCCCTCCGGCGTTCTGCAGACCGAGATCCCGTCTCGAAGTTCAGACCGTCTGCGCATGGCCGAGCTCGACCGCAAGGGGACCTCCTGCCCAATCCTCTACGCGTGGAATGGTCACGAGTACGAATTTGTCACGGATTTTCTCGGCGGGAGCGCGATGGGTTACCTGGAAGAGCCGGGCCGCTACTCGGTGCCCGACACTGACGAGTATGTAAAGATAAACGCCGGACAGCTGCGCCCGCGCGGCGACCGTCTCTCGCTTAAGATGGTCAACCAGCTTGAGGAAGTAATTCTCTTCGACATGGTGCGCCTCCTGGCGGTCGATCATCCATCCAGTGTGGAAATCTATCCCAACGAGCGGCTGCTCTCGTGCCCGCCATATCCTGACTTCCGAGTGTTCACGGCTTCTGCGCCGCGAAATGTCGTCTCCGCAACGGATGAAACAGGGCGATCTTGGACGGATGCCCTGCGCGCGGAGGATCGAGATTATGTCCGCGGATTCCGGCTTCTTCCTTTCAAAGGGTACGCCGAACCGCACGATCTTGTCCTCGATCTCGGGGACTTGCGCGGGAGTGAAAGTGTGCTGCTCCTTCTGGACGGCTGGATCGACTATGCGGATTCGACAAGCAACTATGCCGCGCCTCATGCGGGTTTGAAGCTCATCCCTCCCTATATTCAGTCTTGGGAATCGGGAGAATGGCGGACCGTTCTCCAGGACATGGGATGTCCTGCGGGTTTGCCCAAGACAATGGCCGTTGACCTCACCGGGAAGATCCCTTTGACGCAGCAGACAAGGATCCGAATCGTAACGAACATGCGCATCTACTGGGATCGGATCCGGGTGGCGACCGCAGCCCAGGATTCCCGGCTGCGGATCACTACTCTCGAACCGGTCGAGGCCACGGCCGCGTGGGTAGGTTATCCGCGGCAGTGGAGCCCCGACGGACTCGCTCCCTTCTATTACGACTACGCACACCGCGACGCAGCCGCCGGCTGGAAAACACACAAGGGGCAGTACACGCGCCTCGGCGACGTAAGAGAACTCCTGGCAGGAGTCGATGACCGGTATGTGGTACTGGCGCACGGAGAGGCCATCACGGCGGAGTTCTCAGCGGCTGGACTTCCTCCGCTTCCCCAAGGGTGGACGCGCGACTGGCTCCTCTATGTGGACGGCTTCGGCAAGGACATGGACCTGCATTCGCAGTATCCGGACACCGTCGAGCCTCTGCCTCATCACAAGGACATGCCGTACCGGGCTCAAAGCTGGAATCTGGTTTCAGATGCCGCCTGGGAAGCCTTTCGCAAGCTCTTTCTCACGCGTCAACTGCCCTGACAAAAAAATGGCCACCAATTTCACGAATCAAAAGCAAACAAATCTTTCGTGTAATTTGTGTAATTCGTGGCAGTTTTTTTCGTGCAATTCGCGGCTACGCGTGGGGGCGCATGTGGCGAGTGAAGTAGGGACACATGATGTGCTTAAGCGCGACGATCCAGCGCTGGTAGATGTCATCGGCCGCTGAACCGGACGAAAGATAGAAGGTGTCCTCGGGCTGCAGCGAAAGACTGACGTTGATGTTCGGCGCAATCCCGATGGGGAGGTTATACACGCGGCAAGTTTCGTAGACGTGGCGGAAAACCCGCACCATATCCGAGAATGTCGGCGGCGGATAGTTTTCCATGTCGGCCCCGGTGAGCGGGCGGAAAATGCAGACCATCGGGAAGGCCCCGACGCGGACGATATACTCAATTGCACGGAAGGTGTCTGCGATCGGCTCGACGCCGGCGATGATTTCGCCCGAAACCCGACCCTTCCCCATTTTTTGCGAGCAGTACTCCATTGCTTTGAAGAAGGTTTCGCGGCCCACGACTTCGGTCTTACCCGGGAGATAACGCCGGAAGTAATCGACGTTATAAAACTCAAAGCAAAAGGAGAGGTGATCGGCTCCGAGCTTCAGAATCTGATCGTAAAGCGTGAGATCCTGCTCTGGAGTGAACTGCACGCCTACCAGCAGTCCTACCTTCTCCTTTATCGCCTTCACATAAGGGAAAGCCTTCTCCAGGCCGCAAGCGCCCTGGTATCCGCTGTTGAGGTGGACGAAGGTCACGAGGGATTCTTTCCTCGCCGCGAGTGCGGTTTCGACCACATCCTCAACGGTTCTTTCTTCTTCGTCATCCTTGCCGATGTTCAGCCCGGTGGTGCAAAACTTACAGTTGAGCGGGTGGGCCGGCGACCAGAAGTGGCAGCGATCGCCGACGTAGATCGACAGGCAGGTTCCCTGGAGCGTCGCGACCCGCGACATGGCTATGCCCCGCGATGTAACCTGGTCGTACCATTCCGGCTTGGTCGCGAGCTTGACGCGGTAGAGCGCGTCCTGTCTCTCATCGAAAATATAATACTGCCCTCGCTCTAGTTTAAGATGATAAGGAGTCCTGAGGACGAACCCCTCCGCTATTGGGGCATTAACCCATAGATCCCTCCTTTCCCCGATAATGATCATCTCCAGACCGCTTCCCAGCCCTGCCCGTGTCCTCACAAGAGGGCGGCCGTCTTCATCTAGTTTGCAGCCGTCGTCGACGCGCATACCCCGGCACAACAGATCGATTTTCAGTTCGGCTGGATTGAGAGCTCTTCCAGGAATCGGGAACAGCGCAGTATTGCCGTTTTGAAATTGGTTCGCGGACATCCGATGTGCCTCAGGTTTTACCCACCCACCAAAAGATATCCCCCGCCGGATAGCCGGTCAAGTCGAACCACAGAGACCTAGCGCGGCCTACCGGCCGCAACCGAAACGGTGGCAAGCAATCAGTCTGGAGACACTCTCGACTGTGGTTTCAAGCAGGCAGATGGCAGCAGGCAGTATCTAACCCAGACGTTTTTTCTTTCAGGGCTTTTACTGCCTACTGCCTGCTTCTCTCCAGTTATATTTTCTAAAGGCGACCAGAATCGTTTCCTGGAAGCGAAGGAATCGCGGCTTAGTAGCACAGAGAGCACTGAGATCTCAGAGCATCTCCGTGATCTCTGTTTCCCTGTGGTGCTTTTGTTTGGGCAGCCGCTCAGGTAAGATGAGCGTCTCGGAATAGAAACAAGGAGCTGCGTGATGGATGCCCTCACCATCGATCGTTGGCAGTTTGCCTTCACAGTCACCTACCACTATCTCTTTCCTCAATTGACGATGGGATTAGGCCTCCTCATCGTCGTGCTGAAGAGCCTTGCCCTCTGGAAGAACCACGAGTCCTTCAACATCGCCGCGCGATTCTGGGGAAGAATCTTCGGTATCAACTTCGCACTCGGCGTTGTCACCGGAATTCCGATGGAATTTCAGTTCGGAACCAACTGGGCCAGGTTCTCCAAGATGGTCGGAGGGGTCATTGGCCAGACGCTGGCAATGGAAGGCGTTTTTGCGTTCTTCCTGGAATCTGCATTCCTGGGACTCTTTCTCTTCGGAGAGAAGCGACTCGGGCGCTGGGGACACTGGTGGGCCGCATTTCTGGTGTTTCTGGGCTCCTGGATTTCGGGCTACTTCATCGTCGCCACGGACGCCTGGATGCAGCACCCCGTTGCTTACAGGATCGCCGATGATGGCTCGGTGCATTTGACGAGCTTCTGGCAGCTGCTGCTCCACCCGTGGGCTTTGTGGCAGTATGCGCACAATATGGGGGGCGCCATCGTTACCGCATCCTTCGTGATGGCAGCGCTGGGAGCCTACTACCTTCTCTCGCACAAATACGCCGAGCAGGCCAGAATTTTCATCGCCCTAGGAGTTGTTGCCGGATGCATGTTCAGCTTGATCCAAATCTTTCCTACAGGCGACCAGCAGGGAAAGATGCTTGCCTATCACCAACCCGTAACCCTGGCAGCAATGGAATCGCTTTTCCGCACCGAGCAGGGCGCGCCGCTCGTAATCGTAGGCCAGCCCAACATGGAAGAGCTCAAACTCGACAATCCGCTCTACGTGCCGCAAATGCTGAGCTTCCTCACCTACCGGCGCTGGAAAGCCGAGGTCAAGGGGCTCGATGCCTTCCCCCGTAAGAACTGGCCAGATAACGTTCCTCTCCTGTACTTCAGCTATCACATCATGGCGGGACTGGGCACGATATTCATCGCCATCTTGGCCGTGTCCCTATTCCTTCTGTGGCGCCGCAGGCTATTTGAGTCGCGCTGGATGTTGTGGATTCTCATGCTTAGCTTTCCGTTCCCGTACATCGCCAACACCGCCGGCTGGATGACGGCGGAACTCGGCCGCCAGCCTTGGCTGGTTTACGGCCTGATTCGCACGGAGCAAGGGTTTTCGCCCGGCGTCTCGGCCGGCAATGCGTTATTCACGATGCTGGGCTTCATGGGAATGTACACTGTACTTGGCATACTTTTCCTGTTCCTGATCTGGCGCGAGGTCGAGCACGGCCCGGAAGCTGTCGCCGAGGCTCACTCTTAACCGAGGACGTAGGTGCAATACTATGGAAACACTCTGGTTCCTCATTGTCGCATTGATGCTTGTCACTTACGTCATCCTGGACGGGTTCGATCTCGGTGCGGGAGTGCTGCATCTGACGATGGCTCGGACCGAAGCCGAACGGCGATCGATATTGGCAGCCATCGGTCCTGTCTGGGATGGAAACGAAGTCTGGCTTCTGGCGGCGGGTGGCGCACTCTACCTTGCATTCCCCGCACTTTACGCCTCAAGCTTCAGCGGATTTTATCTGCCGCTCATGATCGTCCTGTGGCTGCTGATACTTCGGGGCATCGGAATCGAGTTCCGCACACACGTCGAAAGCCCACTGTGGCACAGCTTCTTCGATTCCATCTTCTCTCTATCAAGCATGCTCTTGACCATTTTTTTCGGAGCCGCTCTCGGGAATGTCATCCGCGGCGTGCCGCTCAACCGCGACGGTTTCTTCTTCGAGCCGCTTTGGACGACCTTCACTGTTGTATCGCATCCCGGCATACTCGATTGGTACACCGTCCTGATAGGCGTGATCGCCTTCGTAACGCTCAGCGGGCATGGCGCGAATTACATTGCAGTGAAAACCGAAGGAGACATGAACAAGCGGGCGCACAGAGTGGCAGGAGTGGCCTCCTGGGCAATGGGAGTTCTGGCCCTCGTCGGGTTGATTGCCACCGTGAAGATTCGCCCCCAGATACTCGACAACTATAAGGCGCATTCGGCGGGACTGGTGATTCCGGTTGTCGTGCTGCTGAGCTGGATGGCGATGATTTACTCCAACGCGCGCCGCAACGACAAAGTGGCGTTTCTTTCGTCGAGCACCTTCATTACGGCCATGCTGGCCGGAGCCGCCTTCGCACTCTATCCCAATGTTTTGCCTGCCAGCACGGATCCGGCTTACAGTCTCACCATTCACAATACGGCTTCCAGCTCCTACGCTCTGAAAGTTGGCATTACCTGGTGGGTGATCGGAATCGCCTTGGCAGCGGGCTACTTCGTCTACCTTTTCCGCTCCTTCCGCGGCAAGGTGCAGATATAAAAACCTGCCACGAATTTCACCAATTACACGAAGACATTTTAAATATTTGATTTCGTGTAATTCGTGGCAGATTTATTTGTAGCGGCCGGCTTTGAGGTTGCGCCGGACACGCCGAACTTCCGAAAGCACCTGGAAGTAAGATCCAAAGCTGACTTTGCTGCCGGGCGCGTTAATCCACGTGATCGGTACCTCGCGGACCCGATACCCATGACAGCGCGCTATTGCCAGAATCTCGATGTCAAATCCCCAGCGGTCGATCGTTAGCCTGGAGAAAATCGTCTCGGTACTCCTACGCGTGAACATTTTGAATCCCGCCTGAGTGTCGCGAATGTCGGGAACAGCCAGGGTGCGGATGGCCCAGTTGCCGAGGCTGCCCGCGATTTCCTTGTAGCGGGGCTGGTGCACTGCCACGAGCGCCCCCTCCACCTTGCGCGACCCGATTACGACATCGTAGCCTTCTTCAAAGCACGGCCAAAAGCGTGCGACGTGGTCGAGCGTGGTCGAGTTGTCGGCATCCATGAAAAGGCGATATTCGCCCCGCGCCTCCTTCATCCCCAGACGCACCGCGGCACCCTTCCCGTGATTGGCACAATCAGGATGCAGGATTAGCCTTATCGGCAGCGCGCAGGACGACCACTGCCGTACGACTTGCTGCGTGCCATCGGTCGAGCCGTCGTCCACAACAACTATTTCCGACCCGTATGGCTGTGACTCGAGATACTCCACGGATTGGCGCAGGGTGCTCGGGAGGCGAAGCTCCTCGTTGTAAGCGGGAATTACAATGGACAGGTGAACATTAGAGGGAATGGGCATGGATTAGGAGTTCACCACTGCTAGTCCTAGATCGCCTCAGGCCTTGGCCGCTGTCAGCAAGGCAAGCGGACACGGCGCCGAATTAGTAAGGTCGCTACTTTACCATAGCTTCCTGACCGTTCCAAAAACCGGCACCTGCGATACCTGCAATGGACGCAGTCAACGGCGCGATTGCCACGGCGATTCGATTTCGACGACGTCTGGCGCGTCGGCTCCAGGCGCCTGTGTTGCGGCCACCGCTGTTGTGCACTTCCGAAGTATCTCTACAATTTAACAAACGGAATTAATTGCGCAACCCCTCGAGCATATTGCTGATAATCTGCACCAAACTCCTTTAGGAGGAAATCTTCCTCTTTCCCAATGCGCAGCTTGAATGCGACGAACATCATGATGGACGCGGTGAGCAACAATAGATTGTTGAGGAGAAACGAGAGCCCTGGGACGATGAATACAATGAACGCGGCATACAGAGGGTTGCGACAGAGGCGATACACTCCTGTAGTTTCAAGTCTGTGGGATTGAAAGGCCCGTTTGACGAGAAGAGCGGACGAAAGCCAGAAGTACAAACCTATGGCAGAAAGCACGACTCCAAGGACCTGCAACATTTCCCGCCACGGTGAAGCCAGTGAGATTTCATATCCAAGCGCTCGTTGCATTGCTACGACGATGGCAAAGGTCCCTCCGCCGACGAGGGCGAGCAGTGGTCCGATTCCTAAAATGTTCACTTCGTTTCGCTCCTTATATAGCCGCATAACGGACTGCGGCTAGGTTTCGGAGTAGTGTGGTCGAGCTTATACTACGCCTAGCGTTGACTATCAGAAAACACGTTCCTGTGTGTGAGCACAAGTCCTCTATGCGGCTGCCCAAACTTGGAAATTGACTGCCTTCCCTTCGATCCCCCTGCGGATCTAGCTGGTAAATCACTGCGTTTCGCTCTCGATCTCGAAAAACGAAAAGTCTGTCTGACCGGCGACACCAGGCCGTCCGGGGATTCCCTGGCGCTGGATGAAGCGGATTTAGGCACCATGTCCGCGCAGGCCACAGTGCCGAAGCCATCGGTCAATATTGGCAGGAACGATCCGTGTCCGTGCGGTAGCAGCAAGAAGTACAAAAAGTGCTGCGGGAGGTGAACCATGGACGACATGACCAGCAGCGGTTTGCAGCTCGCCGGTTGACGCCCCCGCGATCGCACCTTTCTCATGTGTCCTTTGCCAACACTTCCCTTTCCACGCCTCGTCGGGTGAGGTGACAAGAAGCTCCGTCTCGTGAGCGCACTTACACCCCTTCCTCGACCGCCGGCCGCACGCGGATCTCCACCGTCTTCGCGCCGAGGTACGGGTGGCGCGCCGAAATGCGAATAGTGCCGGCGGCGTCCTTCGCTTTCACCCACACGGCGCCGACCCCGCCTACGAGTCCGAATGGGTTCTCACCGATGATTTCGCCGGGACCCTCGATGGTGAGCGAGACCGGGCCGGAGGAAAACTGCCGCGGGCTGCCGTATTCATCGGTCACGCGCAAGACGACCCTGGTTGCGTCGCTCCCGTCACCCACCAACTCGGCGTCATCCGGTTCGACATGCAATTGCGCGTCCATGCCCTTTCCGGACAGGGTCCTGGTAATAACCAGCTTGCCGGCCAGATAGCCCTCGATTTTCAGATCACCCCATCGATCAAACTGGCAGCCCGTCAGGTCGACGAGGAAGGGCGGGTGCGCCAGGTTGGGATACTGCTTCCTATCGGGGTCCGCCTCGGTTTTGAGCCGGTCACCGATGTAAACCTTCAAATGGTCGCAGTTCGAGCAGACCGGAACGACGCCTGGTCCGCCGCCGGCGGGCTTGTCGCCCCAGGACCAGCCGAACCCGGGCTCCAGCACGATCTCCTCCCCAGGATCACACTGCGATTTGTAGAGGGCTGCGGCCGGCTTGGCGATGCGGAAGATGTCGCTGACGCCGTGGTAGCAGATGCGGTCGCCGGAACCGAAATTGGAGTGCGTGGCGTAATCGAACGCGCACCAGCCGATACCGCCGGCGTAACGCTCGTCGGCTGCAATCTGGTTGTGCACGCGCGCATGCCGCAGCACGTGCTCGGCGACGTGCTCGACATCATCGGTGCGTTTGGTCGAAAACATGTGGCCGTTGAACTCCGTGTTCAGATACAGCGTGTGATTTGGGGGGCGGAGCGGAAAGCGGAAGTCGTTCATCGTAAAGACATCTTCCAACAGCTCGGAATCGTAGATGTTGCGCACGCCACCCGTTTGACGCGACGGGTCGAGCTTGCGCGCCAGGGAGTTGGTGCGGCTATATAAATCGTGGTTGTCGCGCGACTCGTTGATTCGCACGCCCCAGAGCACGATCGATGGATGGTTCCAGTCGCGACGGACCATCTCTCCGACGTTCTGCACAGCCATGTCCTGCCAGGCCCCGTCGCCAATGTGCTGCCAGCCGGGAATTTCCTCGAACACCAGCAGCCCGGCCTCATCGCAAGCATCCAGGAAATGGGTCGACTGCGGATAGTGCGAGGTCCGTACAATGTTGCACTTCAGCTCTTTCCTCAGGATGATCGCGTCACGGCGCTGAACGCGGGCGGGCATCGCGCCGCCGACATAGGGATAGGTCTGGTGGCGATTTAACCCGCGGAGTTTGAGATGTTTCCCGTTGAGATAGAAGCCCTTCTCGGTAAAGCGAGCCTCGCGGAAACCGATCCGTACAGCGACTTCGTCGGCCACGTCACTGCCCGTGAGCCGCACTACCACTTGGTAGAGCCTGGGGCGGTCGATCTCCCAAATGTCGATTTCACCGAGACCCTCGAGTTTGATCTCATGGAATTCCGCGCTGCCCGGCTGAACTGGCGTGTTGCTGGTCTTGAGCACGCGGTTGCCATCGCGCAGCTCGGCGATAAGGGTGAGCGGACCCTGGGCGCCGGCCGCGCCGTCAAGGTAGCAGCGCACGTCGACGCGCCGCCCGGAAGTGAGGACCTCGAGCGGCTGGGCGAATACGTTCTCGATGAACACGCTCGGAACCACACGCAGCTCAGCTTCTCGGTAGATCCCGCCGAATGTCAGATAGTCGATCGGACCGCCGAAAGGCGGGATGTCGGCGCGTTCGGTCGAATCGACTTCGACAGCAAGCACGTTGTCTCCAGTCCAGTTGATGCGCGACGTCAGTTCGACGGAAAACGGCGTGTAGCCGCCTCGGTGTTCGCCCACACGCTGGCCGTTGAGGGTGACAGAGGCTGCGCTCATGACGCCCGCGAAATCGACGATCACGCGCTGGCCCTTGAGAGAAGCCGGGAGACGGAAGTGCCGCCGGTAGATGGAGACGAACTGGTAGCTCTCGTCGTCGAAGCTGTGCCAGGGAAGCATCCGGTTGGTATGGGGGAGTATGATGCGCTCAAACCTCCGGTCATCGAAACTGGCCGTGGTGGCTCCGTCCATGGTCTTGCCGCCATAGAGCCACTTCCGGTTGAAGGGGAAGACTCTGCGTTTCATGGGTGATGCAGGCGCACTGTAGGCAAGCGTGGCAAGCCCGACGCCGCTGACTTCGAGGAATGTTCGACGATTCAACATTTCGCTAGCTCTCCACGAATGAAGGAAAAATTGAAATGGCGGTCAGCATCTTTCGGTTCATTTCGCTCTGCTACTGACACGTCTGTCCGTCCAGTCACAGTCTGGCAGCCTCGGCCGCACAACTATTGCTTTTTGATTACACTAGGCGACATATTGGAAGCGCCACGCTCCTGGAGGAACAATATGTCCGTTAAATCTCCCACATTTACTCGCACCATCTCACTTTTAACAAGGATTTGTTTTGTGTTGAGTTTGATACTCTTCACCACATCCGCACGTCCATTTTCTAAACCTGCAGGACAAACAAGCCCCAAAAGGGATATCTTGAAAACATATCCCAAGAGAAAAGTAATTTTTAGTTGTCCTACCTCGACCCTCGAGGAATTCAGGATTTTCGCCAGCAAAGCCGCCCAACTGGGCGCAACCCATGTGATGATTAGCGATCTGCCTAAAAGTCGCTGGCAATGGGAATTGGACCGCAATGATCCTTATCCCAATTGGGGTATGCTAACGTCCACAATATTTAAAATAATCGTTCCTCCAGAGCTAAAGGATCTCCTGCCGGCCGATTATGCACAGAAAAACCTCGAGATCATTAAAAGTCGCTGCGCAGTTTTGAAAGACCTGGGACTAAGGGCAGCTTTTTCCGGTAAAGAACCAGCCTGGCTGCCTGAAATGGTATACCGCGCACATCCGGAATGGCGAGGTCCGCGCTGTGAACATCCGCGCAGGTCCAGGAAGCCTTACTATGCGCCCTGCATCGATCGGCCCGAGGTTTTACAGATGTACCGCGAGGCCGTTGCAGAATTGTGTCGCCAGGCTCCCATTGAATCATTCTCGTTTCTCACCAACGATTCCGGAGGAGGCATCTGTTGGAGCGTGAGTCTTTATCCTGGTCAAAACGGCCCTTCTTGGTGCCAAAATCGTTCCTTTGCAGGTCGCGTTGTTGGCTTTCTATCCACCATCCAGTCAGGTGCCAAGGATGCTGGATTGGAGGCAGACGTGTCTATAAATTATGGCTCGGGATACATCTCGCAGACAGAGGTGGATTCCGTTCTACCCCATTTATTAGCCGGACAGTCCATAAATAACAAAACTCGGGAAGGTTCAAATCCATCGAGAGTGATCGGCTATAGTTTCTATGACAATGGCACCGGCCCTGTGCTTGGTATTCCTCAGGTCATGAGAATTGCACAACAACTGGACGATGCTCAAAGGGATGAGAAGGTCAATCTTAACTTCTCCTTCAACTCGCTGGATTCACCCGAGTTTTTCGCGCTAATCGAGCAATATCGGCAGAGACCGTCGACTGGAATCCTGGGACAGATGCAGGCCATCCGGGCAGTAGCTCAACAGCAGGTCGGTGAACAAAATGCGGATTTATTGATGGATGTCCTGGCAAGAATAGATAGGGCCGTGCAGACAGCGAGATCGATCGGCCCTGACCCAATCATGTTAGTGGGCACGGTTAATCAGAGGTGGTTAACGCGTCCGTTAGTTCCCTTTCCCATGGAGCTGACGTCTGAAGAGAAGGATTATTATCGCAAGTTTCAGTTTCAGGCCAACTCTGAGGAGGAGGCAGCGGACTTGATGAATTTGCAGGGATTCGAGATGATCAATGGTTATTCGGGCTCGCTCCTGGCGGGTGGTTGGCTCAATCAAGCCATCAACAATCTGCAATCTGCTGTAGAAGGCTTAGTGAAACTGCGCGAAAACCTGCGTGATCGCGAGAAAAGCGATCGTATGAATCTCCTCGAGCTACGATTGAGGACGCTCATTTGTTTTTATCGCAACGCCAAACATACTATTCAGTATCAGGATATTCTCGATCGCACCGATTATGTACATCCCCCAGTGGAGCAGAATATTTATCCCATGGATGGCGATCAACCGCTGCACGAGATACAAATCGTCACCCGTCAGGAAATCGATAACGTGAACGAGTTGATCGGACTTCTACAAACCAGCAAGGTCCCATTGGTCGAAGTAGCCCCCACCATGGCGGAGGAGGATATTTTTCTCATCGGTCCCAATCTCGTTGAACAGCTGCGCAAGAAGGTAGAGATCATGCTGAAGCACCAATTGGATGTGCACCGCTTGTATCGGCGGCGACAGGGCTAGCCGGGGTGCCGCCCAGAAGATGTGGAGGATCCATTTCCGCAACATAAGCACACCACTGCCGAGTTTTGTCGAGACCTTCGTAGACAACGGCTACTACGGAATGTACAAATCATGAAGGCACTGAGTGACGTAAGCTTTGGCGGCATCATGATTCTCGACCACGGGTGCGGTCTGGTGGGCGGCCGTAACGCGCAAACGACCCCGGTCTCGCTTACATGAAGGCTCGGGGGATCGGGCCGATACCGAAAAAAGGCAGAGAATTGGGACATTGCGAGGTCAGGCGACCGGGAGTATATTCGCGGTTGCGCCAAAGCGTCGAATGCAAACGCTTCTTCCGGCCGCAATACCCGGGCGGCGAGTATGCCGCCTACGCATTCAACGTGGGTTACACACGAATCATGATGCTGGATGCATTATCGTCTTAAGGAGGTTTAACAATGAAACATCTTTCCACGGGCCCTGGTGGGCGACGGTCATTTTTGAAAGGCGCATTGGGCGCGCTGGGAGTTGGTTTCTGGGCGAATGAGACGCTTGATGCGCGTCCTCAAAACGTCAACACCAACTCCAAACCTTCCGATTTGAAGATTACGGACATGCGCGTGGTCGAGGTCACGCGCGCCCCCATGACCTGCCCCATTATCCGCATCGACACCAATCAGGGCATCTCCGGCCTCGGCGAGGTGCGGGATGGTGCCAGCAAGAATTACGCTTTGATGCTGAAGAGCCGCATCCTGGGCGAAAATCCCTGCAACATCGACAAGGTTTTCCGCAGGATCAAACAGTTCGGCTCTCACGGGCGCCAGGGTGGCGGCGTCTGCGCCGTCGAAATGGCTCTGTGGGATCTGGCTGGAAAAGCCTACAACGTGCCGGTCTACCAGATGCTCGGCGGCAAGTTCCGCAGCAAGATTCGTTGCTATGCCGACACGAGCGAGTCCCACGATCCCAAGGTTTATGGTGATCGTTTGAAGAAGCGCCGTGAGCAAGGATTCACCTGGCTGAAAATGGATCTCGGCGTCGACCTGGTAGCGAGCGTTCCCGGCGCACTTACCATGCCCTCAGGTACGAGCCTAGCGTACGGCGATCCCACCGTCCACATGTTTACCGGAACTGAGATCACCGAAAAGGGCATCGCGCTGATGGGCGAATACGTCGCGCAGGTCCGGGAGATCGTCGGGATGGATATTCCGCTCTCCGCCGACCACTTCGGACACATCGGAGTGAACAGCTGCATCCGGCTGGGCAAGGCGCTCGAGAAATACAACCTTGCGTGGCTCGAAGACATGATCCCCTGGCAATACACCGACCTGTTGAAGAAGATCGCCGACGCAGTCGATATCCCGATCCTCACCGGCGAAGATATCTATCTGAAGGAACCGTTCATCGAGCTGTGCCGGAACCATGCGGTTGACATGGTCCAACCGGATCTCATGACGTCCGGCGGGATTCTGGAAACCAAAAAGATCGGCGACGCTGCTCAGGAGTATGGCGTGCCGATGGTAATGCATTTCGCCGGGACGCCCGTGGCGTGCATGGCAAACGTGCACTGCGCTGCCGCGACCGAGAACTTCCTAGTGCTCGAGAACCATTCTGTCGACGTTCCGTGGTGGGGCGACCTGGTGGATGGCATCGAAAAGCCGATCATCAACAAGGGGTTCATCACCGTGCCCGATAAGCCTGGCCTTGGCATCACGCTGAACGAGGAGGTTGTCAAACAGCACCTCCGCGAGCCGGGTTACTTTGAGCCAACCCCGCAGTGGAACACCGACCGCACGAATGACCGCCAGTGGAGTTAATCAATACGAGAGAGGAGTAATGACTATGAATCGTATGACCAGTCTGGCAGTGAGCGTATGCGCCCTGGCTTTATTGGCGCCCACGCTCGCCCAAGCGCAGCTATTTACTCTGACTAAGGAACAACTGATCGAGTACACCGCGCAGAATCCCTTTGAACGGTTTCCTGATGGCAGGCCGAAGGTCCCGGACGCACTAATCGAGCGGGCCCGCGGGATGTCCGCCGAAGAAGTCTGGGCTGTCTTGCCGGGCAAGGGTTTCCGCAACCAGTACGAGGACGGCTTCCAAATCCTGCATCCCGGAAAGAAATTGGTGGGCCGTGCCTTCACCGTGCAGTTCATGCCGGTGCGCCCGGATATCGATAGCGTCCTGAACTCCCAGGCGCAAGCCAAGGGCCTGGGGCGTCTGAATAACCAGGCCGCAATCGATATGCTGCAGCCGGGCGACGTGCTCGTCGTGGATCTGTTCGGCAAGACCGATGGCGGCACGATTGTCGGCGACAACCTTTTTTACTACATCATGAAGACAACCAAGACCGGAGGACTCGTAGTAGATGGCAGTATCCGGGACCTCGAGGGGATATCGGCGATGGACATGCCCGCCTACTTCCGGCACGCGCATCCGAGCGCCATCGCTAATGTGATGCTGACCGGCATCAACATTCCCGTGCGGATCGGGAATGTGACGGTTATGCCGGGAGATCTCGTGCTGGGCGACCACGAGGGCGTGTACTTCATTCCTCCTCAGCTTGTGACGCAAGTCCTCGACCAAGCGGACGTGACCCACATTCACGACGAGTGGACGCGCAAGAAATTCGACGAGGGCAAGTACAAGTCAAGCGAGATCTACGGCAGCCCGCGCGACCCGGCGTTGAAAAAAGAATACGAGGACTACCTGAAGAAGCGGCTCGAAGAGATCAGGAAAAAATAGGAGACTTGGGATAAAACAATTGGACGCTGATGAACACTGACTCACACGGATCACCAGTCGTGTCCATCTGCGTCCTATCATTATTTTCTTCGCGTTCCCCGTAGTGCCTGTTCTTCAATTGGAGGAATCGATGTCCGATTTAAACGAAGGCCTTGGTTCCAGTCGCTTACGGTTGATTCTCGTTCCCGGAGTCATCACCTTCGCAGTCACGCTCTTGCGCTTGACGGGTGAGCTGCGGCACTGGTCGGCTAAGTGGTTCAGCTTGGAAACGGGGGGAATCATTCCTCAGGGCATATCCTGGGTTTTCGGAATCACATGGCTCGCAGCAATCTTCGGCATCTACTTTGCCCTGAAGCTTGCCCGCGGCGGCCATGGACCGCGCTCTCTCGGCAAGGCTGCCGTATTTGCGGGCCTGGGAATCGTCATTTTTCTCGTATTCAGCCCCATCGTCGCTCGCATCCATTCTGCCTTCAACGTGGACTTTCCACAAATCCTGATTTTCATCTGGCTCTTCTGGATCCTGGCAGGCGTGCTCCAGTATTTCGGGTGGCCGAAGCTGTTCAAGGTGCTGCTCCTCTATGGGTATGCTGCCCGGATTCCAGTGGCTATTGTGATGTTCTTCGCGATGCTGGGGAACTGGGGAACGCATTATGACTACGTGGGAATGCCTCCACGCTTTTCCATGAGCCCGGTTCCGCGATTCTTGTGGCTGGCTTTCTTTCCGCAGCTTGTCGCCTGGGTCGGATTCACGATTACCCTGGGTGCTGTCGCCGGGATTCTTGCGGTTGCGATTTCCCGCCTCAGCAAATCACTGCTCCGCCGAAAGGCTATCAGCGTGGACGTGAGCTGACTGTGGTTTGCAGAGCTTCGCAAAATACGCTGAACTCTCAGGAGTGTAGGGGCACGGTGCGCCGTGCCCCTACGTCTTCGGTTGCTACAATGTTCAGCGAACATCAATAGTTGGCGGCGCTCGCAAGGTAGGGGATGGTCATGGGGCCCTCGGGGAGAACTCCAATCGGAGCGCCCCTGCCGACGTGTTCCAACTCAACAGCGATCTTCCGGCCTATCCCGGAAACAGGCTCCAGATGCGCGCGCCGCACTTCCACTTCCTTCCCTGGACACCTCTGTCATCGTGGAAGTGTTCCGGCAGCTTCTGCTGCGACGCCCTCACCAGGCCGAACGCCTTTCCGAGGACTTCATGCAAAATCTCCTCTCATGGGTCCATCCCGACTTTTCTGTTTTTGCTGGCCCACCCGTCGATCCCAGCCAACTGCAATCCCTCGAATCTCAGGCCCGGTACATCACCCGCCCCGCCATAGCGATGGACTCCCTGAAGACACAACCGGATGGCACCCTCGGCCTGCAGACACCGCCCGATCCCCGCACAGGCGAAACGTCGATCGTTCTGGATCCTTTGGAGTGGATTCACCGGATTACCGCGCTTATCCCCGATCGCGGACAACATACTCGACGTTCGTATGGGGCCTATAGCAACCGCTCGAGAGTAACGGCCAAAGTGACGCAAGATTTCGCCGGTTCCACAGCACAACCCTCCAGGGCTGAGAAGGACTCTGAGTTCACCAAGGATGCATGTCCCACCTTCGCGATTCTATGCTCGAGCATGCCGAGCGCGCCGAAGCCATAAAGCGCATTCAGACGGTTCTGATAAGTGATGAGGTCTGGGCTCAGGATACGTCCACGGTGCCGGATGCCGATTTCCCCAGCGCGAGGTGCTGTCGGCAGACGGTAGCGATCCGGAACGCGCTCTGTTAGCGTGTCATAATAATAGGTGAGCCATTTTTGAGTGCGACGCATTCGCTCACGAAGCATAAAGTCGCGCTCTAAGATATCCTCAATATTGCTTCGATCGACCCTTCCAGCGAAAAGCTCGCCATAGAACGCATTCTTCTTCTGTTTGTCGAGGTCACCCTCAACGTCCTGGCAGCCCCACATCATTGTTTCGAAGCCGGTGAATGCGAGATGCAACGCACGTAATTTACCAGGTCATAGGTCCAATTCGTGAAGGTGTCAGGATTGCCGATTTCGGCCCAGATGTTCCCTGGAAGAAATATGTCAGGGCTGAGTTTGTGTTGGGCAACATAGTCGCGGGCTCCGAAGTGCATCGATCTTACTTCGTCCAGCAAGCACGTGCTTTCTCATATTCCTCAAGCGGAATGTCCTCGTTGTCTTGAAGACAGTGCAATTCGCCTAAGTTTGTCATCGGGGCCTCCATCCGATTATGCTCCGTTCGTATGACTTATCGAAGACGGAATTATTGGCAGGGACAACTACCGCAAAGCCGCCTAACCTGCCTTGTTTCTTGAGCCCGGGCCCTATGCCCCGTTAGCACCTGCGCTGAGTACAGGTGACCATTCACGTCCTCGCCACCTGGCGGAGAACCGGGCATCGGGCCCAGCTGCCGGATATGCTCGGGTTTCCACTCCATCGATTTCAGCGGAGATTCCCAAGGATTCCCGGTTCCAACCGACCAAGTGGGTCGCAGTTACGGGGCATTCGAGTTTCTTTACCTTACGGCGTTTTATTTGAATAGACGAATGCTGTAAGGCTCCAGGGTGACGGGACCCAATCCGGGCGCGTGGATCTGCGCTGGGCTGTCGTTATAGTTGAGCACCGCCAGCGTGCCGCTCTGCAACACGCTCATATAAACTTCCGGAGGTTTTTTCACCTGGATCATCCGTCGCGTGCGCGCGTCCAGGGAGGGCATGGTTTCGAGTTGCTGCTTTATGTAATCCGCGAAGCGGGAGGGTGGCTCGCGATCACCACGGTAAAAAACAGCCTTACCGACCCCGGTTTCGCCTCGCAGCCATCGGTTATAAACGCTGAAGTCATCTTCAACGGTACTCAGGGGCATGCGGTTCCAATAAGGGTAGATGACAATCCCCCCTTTTTGAACCCAACGGTCGATGGCGTCGAGGGCATCCGCTTCGACAACGTCATTCCATAGAAAAAGCAGGACCTTGTAGCGCGACAGCGCGCCATCGCGCACCATCTGCTCGCTGCAGAAATCGAAGTCCAGGTGGGGACGCAGCGCGGCGACGCGTTGATTGAAAGCGAAAGCGTAGAGGTTGCGGAAAACGGCGTCGTCCAGCTTGGATTTGGTGTCGGGATAGAGAGCGGCGACTTCGATAAACGGCTCCTCCCGCCTGTCCAGCAGCGGAGCAACTTCAAGCCATTTGCCGATGGCCTGGTCGTTTTCGAGCAGATTTGGAAAATAAAAGAAGAGGTGTTGTCCGTTGTTCACCAGGATGTTGAAAACCCGCGCCGCAACTCCGCGGGCGGAGCCGAAGCTGGCCGGTTCGGTGCCGAACGGAATCCTGTAAAAACGGGCCGACGACGACATCATTCGGGTGGCGTAAAAATTCTGGGAGTAGCTGTCGGTTTCATTTGTCGCGCGGATGCCGCCGCGGATCTTGGCCATGCTTTTGGTCTGCTCGGTAAAATCAGTTCCGGACTCCACAAAACCCCAGCCGCCGGCCGACTGGTAAATCTCGGTTCGGGGCATCGACTCTCTGGCCCACTGGGCCCAGCGTTCGCACCAGTCCGTCATGGCCCCCATGTACCAGTCCACCAGGTCGATCCGCTTGCGCTTGGTTTCGGTAAATTGCGGTATGAAGGTCTCGATCCCGGCAAAGGAGGGGTAAGATTCCCCCCAGGCGCGGTTCAGGGCGCCTATGTCCGCATACTTTTTGGCGAGGAATCGCTGAAAATGCGGAGCCGCATATTGATCGCCGGCCCACCAGCCGATGTGGATGTGCTGCTTCTGCCACTTGTAGCCCCAATTGCCGCCGGCGGGATACTGGGATTCCCCGTAATTGCCGCTGGGGCCGAGCCGCACTCCGAGCAGAGCTCCCGATGGTTCATATTGAGCGCCAAAGGAATTCAGAAAAGCCCGTACAAACGGGGTCTGGTTTTCACAGAAAATCGACTGGATGTCGTTCCGCAGCCGGTGTTCGAGGCAAACGAATCCGACGTTGAGAGGCGAAGCATGAAACCACTCCGGCAAGGTGTAGGCGGAACCTACGATGAGGAGGGGAAACCATCGAAGCCCGTGCTGCCGTGCAGCGGCGACGATAGCGTCGTAGTAACTCCAATCGAATTCCCCTTTTTGAGCTTCCGCGAAGTTCCATTTCACATAGCTTTCAATCGCGCCAAATCCGAGTGCTGAGGCGATCGGGCAAAACTCACGCATGCGATCCAGGGCTTGGGGTAATTCCTCTCGGGTCTGGGTGTCGGCTCCGGCCGAGACCACGAGCTGGATCGGATGGGAAAGCTTGATTCGAGGTTGGACGGAGGCCGGGATCTCCTTTCGCGCCAGGTTCCATTCGCCCTCCGGCAGCGCAGCAATCAACTGCAGGCGGGTCAATTCAGGCAAGCCTTGAATCCGGAAATCGGCTCCTCCGGCCTGCCGGTGGCGGCAGGCAGGCTTGTCCAGGCGGAAGATCGCTCGCCGGGATTTGCCCGTGTCGAGACGCGTATATCCGACCTGGTCTGACGCCGGGGTATATGCTGGATCATTTCCCGCGACCCGGTCGTCGGCAGGCCAGTCCCGGTCATAGGTGACCTGGATGAGCCCCAGGCCCTTGTCCTCGTGCTCAATGATCAGATAAGCGCGATCCGCGGCTGGCGGGAATGAGCCGGTAATCCGGAACGACAACCCGCCGCGACGATAGTAGTCCGGGCTGCTTAGGAATGCCGTCGGTTCCTTTACCAGCCGCAATCCGCGCGAAGCGCCCGGATCGCGCGCAATGTAGGTGAATTCGTCGTCCGCGGCCCGCACGGACAAAGTCCAAACCAGGAGCAACAGTGCAGACTGAAATTTCTTCATAAGGGCAGTTCCTGATTTTTCAGTCCGATAGGCCTTCCCGGATCAGTATTCGCGATCGGTGACGATGCCGGGCTGAGGCACGGGGTACCGGCCGTTGGCATCGGCCACCAGCGGGGCGGGGGAATCCATTGTCATTTTGTCCACGCCCGGCGCCATATCATGTTCGCAGTTGAGAATCTCCTCCCAGGTGATCTCCCGGCCGGTATTGGCGGCCATGCGGCCCATGTTCGCCACGAGGCTGGCCTCGACTCCGCGTGCGGTCTCGTTGTACGGCTTGTCGTCGCGAATGGCGTCCATCAGGTCGTTCCACTCGTTTTGATAAGGATCCTTCTCCTCGGGGTTGACCGTGGATTCCCAGATCAAGTCGGCGGGCGTCGGATTCTGGCTTTTGTAAATGCTGGAAGGCTGTCCGCAGTCGCCGCTTTTGGATACGATCGCCATGCCTTTGGAGCCGTGCAGGTAGCTCGAATAGATCTGCTGGCAGCCGGTCATGCAACGACCGTCGAAATAGAACTTCGAGCCGTCGGCATAGGTGTATTCCACCGAATATACGTCGAAATTCTGGTCCACGTAAGTGATGCCTTCCGGACTCTGGCGGTAATGCCGCCCGCCCACCGCCTGCGCCTTGACCGGCCAGGAGTTTTTCATCCAGCCGAGATGATCGAGATGGTGGATATAAAAGTCGCTGAAGTTGCCGCCGCTGGCCCAGATGAAGCTGTGGAATCGCTGCACCTGGTAGAGCAGATCGCTGATGCCGGCAGGCTTCGGCAGCGAGAGGAAGTATCCGCCGGGCCCGTGCATCCGGTAGCCGCGCTCGAGGATGATGTCGCCGATATCACCATTGTGAATACGCTTGGCCAGTTCCTGGAGCGGCCGGCTGTGGCGCGACATCAAGCCCACGCCCACCTTAAGGTTCTTGGCGGTGGCTGCTTCGGCGAGCTTGAGCATGCGCCTGCTGGTCGGGCCGTCCACGGTGACCGGTTTTTCCATGAAGACATTGAGGCCCTTTTCGATCGCGAAGGTGAAATGCACCCAGCGAAACACCGGCGGTGTGGCAAAAATCGCCATGTCACCCGGTTTCAGGCAATCCATCGCTTTCTTGTAGGCGTCAAAGCCGATGAATCGGCGATCCGGGTTTACGTCCACCTGGCTGGGGAATTTTTGCTCCAGACTGCCCAGGCTTTTCTTGAGGCGGTCCTCGAAAATATCGGCGATGGCGACCAGCTTTATGGGACCGCGCTTTACGGAAAGGGCGTTGGCCGCTGCGCCGGTGCCCCGACTGCCGGAGCCGATCAGGGCAACCTGGATCAGGTCGCTGCCGGCAGCGTGGACCCTGGGGATGGCTACGTTCGCCAGGGCCGAAACGGCGGCGATCCTGCTGGTGGTCTTTATGAATTCACGACGAGTGGTCGAAGCTTGAGAGGAGTCGTTCATGGCTGTGCCCCTTTATCCATGGATGGTGGTTTGTGTTATTTCAGAAGGATCACACTACCAGCGCTTGGGGTGGAATGCCAACAGGAATACCCTTGCCAAACTTGGCATCACCATCCAGGGTCGCGTAACGGTACGGACTAGATTCCGGAAATGCTTCCCTCTTTCTCGTTGTACCGACGGCAACGTTTCGAGTCCTATTTGTGTTGATTGTTCTGGCTCACCATCGTCGACGCGTAGTGCACTTCAACGTGACCGAACATCCCACGGCGCTGTGGACGGCGGAACAGATGATCCAGGCATTTCCTGACGGAACGGCACCGCGGTTTCTGGTTCGGGACCATGACCGGATCTGCGGGGAAGAGTTCCGGGAGCGTGTGAAAGCGATAGGCATTAAGGAGATCCTCACGGCTCCGAGGAGTCCATGGCAGAATCCGTTCGCGGAAAGAATGATCGGAACACTGCGGCGAGATTGCCTTGATCCTGTCGTTGTGCTCGGCGAATTCCACATACGGATGATTCTCAAAAGATATCTGAGCTACTATCACCGGGCCAGAACGCATTTGGCCTTGGAGAAGGACGCGCCGGAGCCTCGCCCGGTCCAAACACCCGAACACGGTCACGTGATAGAGATTCCCGAGGTTGGAGGTCTTCACCACAGATACGAGAGGCGTGCGGCGTAGCACCGATGCTGCGCACATGTCGTCTCGTAGCATCCTTCGTGCGACTTCGCCGCACCCAATCAGTGCTTGTGACCATCCGGTGAGAAACGTGCAAGCGTGTCATACCTGGAAACGCCAAGTTGCGTCGCGAGCAGTCCGGTGCGCCATTGTTCGGGGCGAGAAGATGGAAGAACAATCGCCGCCGAGCGCGCACGGCAACCCCGCAGAACCGAGTCGGCCCAGTTTTTGGCGAACTACAGGTGACCTGTCACTGAATCTCACGATAATTGTATTGCAGGTGCGTTGCCCTCAGGATGGGCTCCATCCGGCCGCCAAGGGCCCGGCGGGCGATTTCCACGGCCACGTCGGGATTCAACAGGTCGTTGTTCGTGCACACGACAGCGCCGAAACCGTGTTCCGGGTAGATGATCATTACGCTTTGGAAGTGCAGATGCTGTCCCCATTGCCACAGGGCGTCGCCATCCCTGCTGTGCTGAATTCCCGGGCCCAGTCCCCAGGAAAGGTCATCACTCAGTCTCACCTGCGGTGAACGCATCTGTTTTGCAGTCTCTGTGCTCATGTGTTTCGAGCGTGAAAGCTCGATCAGGAAGATCGCGAGGTCGGCGGCAGTAGCCCGCATCGAGCCGGCCGCTTGAGCCTTTGTCGGCGGCCATTTCGGAACCGGAAAGTTGGATATCCTGATTGCCGGAAAGAGAATGCCAGCTGCAATCAGTGCCGTACAGAGGACATGGATCGCACGGCGCCGGTCGGCTCGCCCCGATGAAAGGCGGGAGGCAACGGCGCTCGCGCCCAAAAACGCAAGCACGATGATACCCCCGACCAGGGATCCCCACAGCACGATCAGCACTGCGAACTGCGGCAGGTCTACCTTCCATAGGAGGAAGGAGATCCCCGCCACTACCAATGCCCACGCCAGGACCAGCGATCCCATCACCTTTCTCTTCCCCGGACGCCACCGGCCGGTCCACACCCGCTGGACAGGAATCCCTACGATCGCAAAGAGACCCATGCAAATGACAAAGGGAACCACGATGGCCAGCACGAGGATCAGGGAGTGTACATGACCATTCGAGGTCCGGGGGGTGAGATCCGGGCGGTTGATGAAGCTCGACGACGACATCCCGAGGGGTTCAAAGACCAACTGCCGCGCGACACTTTCGAGCGACTGACCCGTAATTGCCTCGATCACGGCCTGCAGGTAAGTGTAGCCGACGGCGGAGTACGAATACCCCCGGCCAGGGGTAAACAGACTTTCCCGGCTCATCGTGTTGTGTGCCAGGCCCGAGCTGTGAGAAAGCACATGGCGCAGGGTGATCAGGTCTCGATTGGGAGAGGCCGGCAGCCACGGTTGCGCCAGGTAGGAGTTCATCGGTTTGTCCAGCGAGAGCCTGCCTTGATCGACCAGACGCAGACCGATATAAGCCGAGAGCGCCTTGCTGTTGGAAGCCACTTCGAACGTAGTGTCCGGTGTGACGGGGTCGCGAGTGAGGGTGTTCGAGACACCGAATCCCTTCTTCCAGGCGATCCGCCAGTCCCGGATCAGCACGACCGAGACACCGGGGATATTCTGCTCCTTCATGTACCGGGGTACGAAATCCTCAAGATCGGCAGCAACCGTTTCTACAGACTGAAATGCCCGCAGCGGAGTTTCCTGTCCGGAGGCGGCTTCAGCCTGGAACAGCACGATTATCGCTGCCAGCAATACCGCTGCCTGTCTCTGAAGCATCATCCCTCCCTGCGACTTGGAACAGGTTTCCTGCCTCCGTGCTCGCGCGTCTTGGTCTTTTCAAGAAATAGGGGGCGCAGCCGGTGATGTCCTATTGAAGCTTGAGAAGCGGCTGGCTCGTTGGGGACAGCCACCAAAATCCCCAAATTCTGACTCGGCAGCAGTATTGCCGATGCCGTTTTGCAGGACTGTGGTGCCCCTGAATCTCCTCTTAAAATCAAATCTAAGGGCCAAAAATCGAAAGTTCAAGGGCTTTCGCGGTCTTCTGCCTTCGACTTTCTGGAGGCTCTGGCTCTCGCCGTCATCAGCCCCAATGTTGTCAACTTAGGGCTCGCGCAAGAATTAATTGGCATTTTGGCGCGAGCGCCGGGTGGGCAAATGCGAGGCGCCGCGACGCAGGCGATGTCGGTGTACATCGTCGAGGAGCGGCAACGAAACAGATGCCCACCCGCCGCCGCGCCCTTTCAGGCTGCGGCCCGCAGGCCGGCTGGCTTTGTTGCTCGCTCCTCACATACCACCTCGGGTATCGCTCGTCGCTCGCGTCTCGCCAGCGGGCCTGGGGGCCAGCAGCAAAATGCCAAGTAATTCTTGCGCGAGCCCTTAAGGAATCAAAGCCAACTGCAGGCCGGGTCTCTGACCCCCGGCGCACGATTTTATCATGTCAAAGCGAGCCGCCATCCCAAAGTGTCGGGCTACAATGCGGAGATCTCGCCGGTCCCACAGCACAACCCTCCAGGGCTGAGGAGGACTCGGAGTTCACCAAGGATGCTCGCCGCACATGGGCGCGCCTGCTTGCCAAGATTTTCGAAGCGGATCCTTTGCTCTGTCCCCGTTGTGGCCGCGAGATGAAGATAGTCAACCTGATCGATAGCACATGCCCCGCTGTGGAAAGAATCCTGCGCCACCTCAAGCTTTGGGATCGACCCGAGCGTCCACCGCCGCCGCCTGTGAGAACTCTATGTTATGACCTCGATGAGATTGATTTCGACGACACCCGCTGGTTGGTCGACAGAAGCGAATAGCAGCACGCGTTTTGAGCCACTGCATGACATGGCGGGCGCAGCATAGGGGAGGTGTGCCGTGGTAGGTGCTTGGAACGAATGGGCGGAGCGCCCTTGGAGTTCGAAGGGCGCTTCTCGCACCCGTTCAAACTCATTTCCGTTCAGATTCCGGCTCCGACTGGTCGGATCATCGGGCCGGCGGGAGAATTCAGCTCGGATTCCGCGCCAATCCGTTGGATCCTCTCCCCGCCATCCAAAAGCATTTGCCCATCGGTTGCGCCGAGCAGGAAATTTGTTTGACTCCACAACTATTTGTAAGGTTTGACAACTGGAGTGCTATAATGGTGCCACTTTTCATTAGGTCCGTGGGAGCGCACGGTGTCACGAACGGTTCGCTGTAAATTCGTTCAAGCCCGAAATGAAAAGTCCGCGCGTGCTCCAAAGGCGTCAACCCTCAGTTCACGGGAAATTTTCTACGGCCCCTGCCTCAGCGATGAGCAGGAAATTTATTTGATTCCACAACTATTTGTAAGGAGAAAACTATGAAGTGGCCTGAGGAAAGCAGGTTAAGAAGCGCCCTGATGGTGTGCTTGCTGATTCTGGGCATGCCACTCTTAGCGTGGGCCCAAGAGGCAACCATTGTGGGTACTGTGACCGATCCTTCAGGATCGGTCGTCCCCAATGTGACAATCACATTCACCAACACAATGACTCGCTTGGTCACCACGGCTGTGACCAATGAGACGGGCCAATATGTGGTCCCCAATCTTCGGATCGGGAAATACGACCTCAAGGCCGATGCGGCAGGATTTAAGCGTATCGAACAGAAGGACATTTTATTGCAGGTAGGCGATCGTCTCCGTGTTGACCTGCAGTTGCAGGTTGGAGCCATCACCGAGACAGTGACCGTGGAAGCCAATGCCGTGGCTGTGAAAGCGGACAGTGGAGAAATCAGCCATATGATCAGTGGTGAGCAGGTCACCCAGATTGCCGCCAATGGCCGCAGTATCTATTCCCTGGTGGCGCTGTTGCCGGGAACCTCCAGCACCATGCCCGATACTCAAGTCCCCACACCAGTGGGTGGGAATGCGAGTGTGAGTTTCAATGGCCAGCGAGTGGCTCACAATATTTACTTGATTGACGGCGGCGAGAACCTCGACCGTGGGGGCGCAGGCACGCTCAGTGTCATGCCTTCCGTTGACGCAATTGCGGAGTTTCGTGCCCTCAGCTCCAACTACGACGCTGAATATGGTCTTTCTTCGGCTGGAACCATGACAATGGTTTTTAAGTCGGGGACTAGCCAATACCATGCTTCTGGTTGGGAGTTTAACCGTAACGATGCTTATAATGCCCGGAACTTTTTCCAGGCAACAAAGGCACCGGTCAGATTCAACGTTTTCGGCTTTAATGTCGGTGGGCCGGTCATTCCCAAGAAAGACCCCAAAACCTTTTTCTTTTACAATCAGGAATGGCGCAAATCCAGTTCATCCAACAACTTCAACCAAGTGGTTCCATTAACCAGCACCTATGGCGGGAATTTTGGTTCCACTGCCATTAATATCCCGACGGCTGCGCAGCTTTCCGCTGCAATGCAAGCGAAATTTACAGGCGCAGGCCTCACACTGGGGGCTCCATTCCCCAACAACACTATCCCTACCGCCTTGCTTGATCCAAACGCCCAGTCCCTGCTGAAAGCCGGCATTTTCCCCGCACCCACAAGCAGCAACAAATACGTTGGCTCTGCTCCTCAACCAACAACTGTGACGGAAGAGATTGCCCGGATTGACCACCAATTCGGCAGTAAGCTATCGCTTTTCGGGCATTGGGTCTCCGAGCAGATCATGCAAACCTACAACCCCACGATTTGGGCGGGCTCCAACGTGCCTACGGTTTACAGCACGTTTGGCAACCCCTCCTACAGCGCAGTGGCCCATGCGGTTTACACCATCAGGCCCAGTTTGCTCATGGAGTTCGCTTTCAACTACAACGGCAACCGGATCCACATTCTGCCCGGGGGTCTCTATCAGCGTCCCAGCGATTTCACATCCAAGGAACTCTTTACCGGGAATGAAGATAACCGCATTCCGCAAATCTCGTTACAGGGCTCCACAGGCACAACTTATACTGCTAACTGGGTTCCGTGGAACAACGGGGCGGATGATTACCAGATCCGCAGCGACGTCTCCTGGACCAGGGGAGCTCATCAATTCAAATTCGGTGGCAGCTGGGCTATCTATAAAAAAGTCCAGGATCTGTTTACACAGACCCAAGGCGTTTTCGGCTTCAATGGCAAATACACGGGAAATGATTTTGCCGATTTCCTGCTCGGTTTGGCCAACAGCTATAACGAAGCCACCGTTAAAGACGCCGGTCATTGGAACAACCAATCATGGGTCCTGTACTTACAGGACCACTGGCGCGCAAATAAACGCCTCACTTTGGATCTGGGCTTGCGATGGGATGGAGTCCCGCACACCTATGAAGCCAACCACCGCATGTCGAATTTCTATCCCAACCTGTATGATTCCAGCAAAAAGGCGATTCTGCTTGCGGATGGCAGTATCTCCCCTTCCAGTCCGGGTTTGGGTACCAGTCCGCAACCGACCATGGCCGGCATGCAGATATATCTGAATGGCATCGGCATTACCGGCGTAAATGGCATTCCAAATGGGATGACCAATAACCACTGGGCAACTTTCGGCCCACGTGTCGGTTTTGCCTATGACCTGACTGGCAGTGGCAAGACGGTTCTCCGCGGAGGATTTGGCATGATGTACGAACGCATCCAGGGGAACGACATGTACAATGGCGGAGGCAACGCTCCATTCAGCCTCAACGTCAACAATAGCAACGTTCTTCTCGCGGATCCGTCGACCAGCATCCTGACCGGCGTTTCGCCGCCCAGGCCGATCAATGTTGGGAGTCTTCAGGGCATTTCTCTCGACGATTACTTCCCCACGACCACCTTCCAGTACAGCTTTGGTATTGAGCGGGCACTGAGCTCCAAGGCTGTATTGTCCGTTGCGTATGTTGGAAACCGGACCCGTGATTTGAGTCGGGACCGTAACATCAACGTGCCCGATCAGAGCAACTTAGCCAACCTAATCAACGGAACGGGCCCCACTTACAACACGTTGCTCCCATACCTTGGGTGGGGCACCATCGGTATGTATGAAAACCTGGACAGCGCGCACTACAATTCTTTCCAGCTGAGCTTGCGCGGGCAAGTTGCGAAAGACCTCAGCCTGCAAGCCGCTTACACCCTTTCGCGCTCGATCGATCCCGGCAATCTCAATGCGGGAAATGGTGGCGACCTCAACTACGGGCCCAATCCTTATGATCTCACCTACGGTATTGGCCGTTCCCAATTTGATCGCACCCATGTCGCTGTCTTCAACTTCATTTACGACCTTCCCGTTTTGAGGAACAGTCCAAACAAGGTAGCTAAAGCGGTCCTTGGCGGGTGGCAGCTTTCGGGAGTAGTCGTTGCTGAAACTGGCACACCCCTCAATGTTACTTTGGGTGGGAAGGCTGGTAGCAACGGAGTTGCAAGTGGGACCAATCGGCCCAACGTGGCCGGGAGCGTCAGCTATCCAAAAACAATCGCTGCCTGGTTTGATAAATCGGCGTTTTCGGCGCCAACGATCGGCCAATGGGGAAATCTTGAATATGACTCGATCAACGGTCCCGGACGTCACAACTGGAACTTGGCGCTTTTCAAGAGCTTCCTGTTCAGTGAAAGCCGGGGCAGCCGACTGGAACTCCGTTTTGAATCGTTCAATATCTGGAACCACACCCAGTTTAGCGGCGTCAGCACCGGTTACTCGTCCAGCAACTTTGGATGGGTCACTTCAGTCCAGGATCCAAGAAACCTGCAACTTGGAGCTAAGCTTTACTTCTAGGTTGAATCTTAAACTCGCATCCCTTGGCCTCGCCGGCACACACCATGTGCTGGCGAGGCCTTTTTTTGCAGTTAAGCGGAGCGGGAAGTAAGACGGATTATGAATCATCTCCGCCAGGAGCGTTTCGAGTGAGACGCCTGGATCAGCGCAAAGGGGAAAAACCGTTAAAACGGTTATCGGGACAGGGTAGAAGCACTAATCCCCTCGATAAATCGAGGGGTTAATGCGAGCGACCCCAACTACAACCAGGTTCTTGATTTTAGCGGTGCATAATGAAGTTCCTGTCACAGCAAATCCGTTTCTGAGGTGCAAAGGACTCCAATACGAAAGTTTGGTTAGGCATTTTCACTTTCAGAGCGACTTTCCATTAACCCCGCGCTGCAGCGCGGGGATTTAAACTCTCTTCCACATTTCCCAGGCTGATGCGCGGGGTTAGTGAAAATCCAAGGGCTTCGTCACTGTTGTTATGAAATCGACTACTAAGGCCGTGCAAACCCAATGGCCGCTCGTACACTCATATGTGTTTCTCAAGCATGCACCGAAATCTATGATAAACTCACAGTGTCATTTTGGAGAGAGCGAACCCTAGAACATGGGTAATTGGATATTAAAACTGGCGATCCTCGTTCTCGTTTGGGCAATCCCCGCCAGCGGACAACCCGCCACTCCTTCACAAGCGATGGCGCTTGAACAGCAAGGCAAATTAGAGGAGGCGGCTAGAGTCTGGCGGGCTGTGATCAAGCGTGATCCCAGTGATGCCGGGGCTTTTGCCAGTTTAGGGGTGGTCCTTTCCAAGCAACAAAAATACTTGGATGCAACGGTGGCCTATCAAAAAGCGCTTGCCCTGAATCCCAAGTTGCCCGGAATACAGCTGAATTTAGGTCTGGCACAATTCAAGCTGGGGGACTTCAAAGCCGCCATCCCACCTTTGACTGCTGCTTTAACTGCAGAACCTCAGAATCAACAGGCCCGACTGCTCTTGGGCTTTAGCTGTTATGGGGCCCAGCGTTTTGCCGAAGCGGTAAAATATCTTGGACCAGCCGCTCAACTCGAACCGGGCAATGCCGGATTACATCAAGTGCTGGCGCAGAGTTGCCTCTGGGCGAAAGATTATGATTGCGCCATGGAGGAGTTCCGCCAAATTCTAAGGCAGAATCCCAACTCGGCGGCGGCGCATATCCTGATGGGTGAAGCTCTGGATGGTTTGGGTAGACCCGAGGAGGCACTGGCGGAATTCCGTCTGGCGGAAAAAGCTGCGCCTCAAGAGCCCAATCTGCATTTTGGCCTTGGCTATCTCCTCTGGAAGCTGAATCGATTTGAAGAGGCTCGAAAAGAATTCGAGGCAGAATTGTCCCTTGAACCTGACCATGCCCAGACGCTGACTTATCTTGGCGATATCGCGATGAAGCAAAACAAGACCGAAGAGGCACTTCCTCTCCTCCGAAAGGCTGTGCGGCAGAGGAACGACCTCAGGGTTGCTTATCTCGATCTAGGTGTCCTGCTGATCCAGAACCAGCAATACCAGGAAGCCGTGTCGATGCTTCAGCGTGCCGTGACATTGGATCCGACCGAGCCTGATGCCCATTACCAGTTAGGACGCGCCTATCGGGCCATGGGCAAGACGGAGGCCTCTCAGCAAGAATTTGCCAAGGTGCGTCAATTGCGTGAGAAAGCCGATGAAGGCCTGGTCCGCAAAATGTCAACTGCCCCCCCGGCCTTGCCACAATAGAATCCCTAAAAATTGTCGCAATGGTAAGATGCTTTCCCTCGAAGAGCATAACGCGTCATAAAACCGCGTCCAGCAGATGCTAATGCAAACTATAACCAAACCACGAAGAACACGAAAAACACGAAGAAAAAATTCATTATCAGCGATCATGACTGCTTCGTGCACGTCGTGATCTTCGTGGTTTAGAGATGCATTGGGAATCTCAAAAAGAGATTAATCGGCATGGTGCCTGCAAAGAGCCAGCAAGATGCGGGCTCTCCTGGGTTACTCTGCCGGTTCTCTGACTGTCAGGACACGATCGCCGACCACATTCCTCAAAGATGTTATGGCTCCTGAGGGCCATCGGATTTCAACAACCTCTGCCGAAGTATCTTGCCCGAGACCGAAATGGACTGGTCCCGCGCTGGAGGATGCGTAGCCTGCAGCAGTGGACATCTGGTTGAATTGAACTCCCCCTTTGCTGATCACTTTGATGCGTGCTCCAATCCCGTCGCGATTACTTTTCACACCTTGGAGCTTAAACTCCAGCCAATGGTTAGCGTTTGGACTGTCATTGATCCAGATTTCAGCCGGAGCCTTGATTGCACTGACCACGACATCCATGCGTCCATCACCATTTAAGTCACCAACGGCAGAGCCTCGATGCCGGGATGGTCGAACTGACGTCAATCCCGCTTCGGCGGTGAAAGCTGCAAATTTCATTCCTCCCAGGTTGCGGAAAACCGTATTAGGCTGTTCGACGCTGAAGCGGTTGGCAGAAAGCACCGATTGAACGTGTCCGCGCGAAACGAACAGATCTTTCCAGCCATCGTTATCGAAGTCCACGATCGTCGGAGAATAGCCCGCCATCAGGCGGGAGAGCACAGTCATTCCGCTTTCAATGGTCACCTCAATAAAATTTCCTTTCCCAATATTCCGATAAATGGGAAACGTTTCCATGTCGAGAGCGACCAAGGAGATATCAGGGAGGCCGTCATTATCTAGATCGCGGAAATCAACCCCCATTCCAGAGATGAACATGCCGTTTTCCAACAGTGCCACATTGGCATCAAAGCCCACTTCCTCAAATCTACTGCCACCCTTGTTATGGAAAAGAAAGTTGAACCCCTTGTCGTTAGAAATGAAAAGATCCATGTTCCCATCCAGGTCATAATCCGAAACCCCAACTCCCATCCCCTTCCCTGGGTGGCCGCGGATGCCTGATTCTATCGAGATGTCTCTGAAAGTTCCGTCGCCATTATTGAGAAACAATTGGTTGGGAGTCGGCCGATACATTTTGGGGTGGCAATATTCACGATGGCCGTCGATTTCGCAAACCGGTTCGTGTGCAAAATCCCATTTTAGATAATTGACGATGAAGAGATCCAACCAGCCGTCATTGTTTACGTCCACCCAGGCTGCACCGACAGACCAGAGCGGGCCGAATTCGGAGTCGATGGATTTCAAACCTGCCTTGGCGGTTACATCTGTGAATGTGCCATTCCCATTGTTGTGATAGAGCGTGCTGTGATGCACGCCACCCACAAAGATGTCTTCAAATCCATCGTTGTCGAAATCGCCAACGGCAACGCCATTATCAAAGCCAATGCCGGTTAAACCGGCTTTCTCGGTCACGTCAGTGAAGCGTCCATTGCCCTCATTTTCAAACAGTCGGTTGGAATATTTGGACGAACTCTTCTGGAGTGTCTGAATGTCGGCGCCATTGGCAAAAAATATATCCAGCTTCCCATCGTTGTTATAGTCAAAAACGGCCACGCCACCCGCCATTGTCTCAGGGGCATGGCACTGAGGGGTTTCACTGCTGTCAAGGAGGAAATTGATGGGCTGACATACAAATCGTATGGGACAGGCAGCTGCGTTTTTGTTGCTCGCTTCCTTTTGATTTTCACTCAAGGCTTTTTTTTGTTTATCAATTCCAATCGGGGTCTGGGCGTGGAGGCTCATCACCAGCAGAAGTGCGATAATCGTGCCTTTGGACTTCTTGTGTTTCTTTGACAACATGAATGATAGACTCACTAATAGACTTGAGCGGATAGGAAGAACAAACTGCATTTGGCTCCGCCGCTCAGCACCAAGTCCATGCCTGCTTCCGATATGGGAACGTTGAACGAAACCGCTGCCCGGTAGCTGGTTGCGGTCTTCCCGGGATCTGTCTCCTCTAACTGTCAGTTCCTGACATCCCCCTTTTGGTTTTGCGCCCCATCCGGCCGGCCGCCGCTGGATTCTTTGCCGCGAGGGCTTCTTCCTTCCCGTTCGTGTCCTCTCCCGTCTCTTCCGAGGCCTGTTCCTCCATTACCTCGAAGAGGCCCACGCCGCCGGCAAGCTCGAATTCCATGGGTCACTTCAGCCGCCGGCCGACCCGCAATACTTCAAGACCCTGGCAAAAGCCTGTCGTAAGATCGAATGGGTGGTCTATGCGAAGCCACCCTTCGGCGGCCCGGATCAGATATTGGACTACCTCGGCCGCTATACCCAGCGGCTCGCGATCTCCAATGATCGGCTGATCCGCCTCGAGGACAGCAAGGTTACATTCCGCTGGAAAGACTACAAAAACGCAAACAAGCAGAAACTGATGACTCTCAACGTCGAGGAGTTCATCCGCCGTTTTCTTCTACATGTTTTGCCCAGGGGCTTTGTGCGCATCCGGCATTTTGGGTTTTTGGCCAATCCCCGTCGAACACACAATCTTGCCCTGTGCCGCGAGCTGCTTAGAAGCCCTCTGACTGATTCGCAGCAGTCCTCAGCACCGTATGATTGGAAGGCACCCTACGAAAAGTTGACCGGCGACTCTCTCACGGTCTGCCCCGCTTGCCGCCAAGGTCATATGGTTACAGTCGAGATCCTTCACCGTCCAAAACACCCAATGCCCTCTGGGATCGATTCGTCATCATCATGTACAGTTGCTTAAGCTTCTACCATCACATCATCGCGCGCCGACATTCCTCCGATCGAGGTCTGCCTACAGGACGCCTATTTGCCGCCGATCCCAAGCGCTCCAGCCTTCCAGATTCTTCCAGCACCGCACACTATTCGACCAATCAAGAGCAATTGCATGGCATCGACGGCATCCGCTATCCCTCTTCGAGTGGCCTCCTATCCACGTTCCTCTTTCATGGATTGAAACAATCGACACGGTCCGGCAAGCGGTTTCGCCCAACAGGGTCTTTCCGAAGTCCCGCGAAGAGGTGTCGACCTGAAAAACTGGTATTTCCTGTCGCGGGACCTCGGAAAGACTCCTCCGCGACACTTCCCGCGGCTGTTCCAAAGCTCCCAAGCTCGAATGATACAGCGGAATCGTCTTGAGAGGGGGAATTTGCTCATAGCTCCGCCATGCGGCAAGAGAGCCCTTTTGGTCTGTGGTGCCTGCCAAAGAGATTTGCAGTTCGTCTCCATCGCCCTCCAGCGCTACGGAGGCAATCGGCGGCGCCCTTGAAGGCAGTCCGAGGCAATCCAAGATCTTGCGGACCGCCTCGGGGGATTGGGTGATGTCCGCGCTTATATTGCGCAGCCACGGATTTCTGATGGAACCTGCTGCGATCGCTTTCAGATTCACAACATAAATAGGTGCCTCGGCGCCCTCAGCGTCTTTCCGAGGACTTCATGCAAAAACCTCCTCTCATGGGTCCATCCCGGCTTTTCTGTTTTTGCTGGCCCACCCGTCGATCCCAGCCAACTGCAATCCCTCGAATCTCAGGCCCGCTACATCACCCGCCCCGCCATAGCGATGGACTCCCTGAAGATACAACCGGATGGCACCCTCGTGCTGCAGACGCCGCCCGATCCCCGCACAGGCGAAACCTCGATCACTCTGGATCCCTTGGAGTGGATTCACCGGATTACCGCGCTTATCCCCGATCGGACAACATACTCAGGACTCCTGACCTCACGGAAACGGATCCGATACCATTTTCAGCCTGGGATTCGACGATCTCATCGTTGGCTTTACTGATTTCCCTATAAAGTTCTGATACTAAATGCCTTTCTGTCGCTCTAAACGATGATTTCCTGAGACCATCCGTGAATGGTATCATGAAAGAATCCGTCGTGTTTTCCGTATCGCAATAAACTCAACTTACCTTTATGGCATCAGGAGTCCTGATACTCGACGTTCGTATGGGGCCTATAGCAACCGGTCGAGAGTAACCGCCAGAGTGACGCAAGATTTCGCCGGCCCCACAAGCACAACCCTCCAGGGCCGACGAGGACTCGGAGTTCACCAAAGATGCTCGCCGCACATGGGCGCGCCTGCTTGCCAAGATTTTTGAACCAGATCCGATGCTGTGTTCCTGCGGCGCTGAGATGAAGATGGTCTCCGTTATTACTGATGCACGCGTGGTCGATCGAATCCTGCGGCATCTCGAGAGCGAGCGCTGCAAGGCCCAAGATCCCTTCGAACCCCGCGCGCCGCCCCGGCCCGCCGCACTTTCGCATTAATAGCCCGACCTCACCCATGCGAGATGCAGCTGTTGCCTCGCATCCCGCCCGCTTGAAGTGCGCGTCCTCGCAGTTCCGGATTTTACCCGACGACGCGATATTTCACTTCCTGGCCCGATCAAGCGGGAGAGGCGGAGAATCGCCATGCACTTAGCCCCCTTAGTGCTGATCGCACCCAGGCGATTCTCCGCCTCTCCCGCTTGATCGTCTGAAACCACCTCATTCTCCACCCCGTCACAGGCTGTTTCCTGTCTCCTTCCCCTTATGCCTAGGATAAAAATCCCTATGGGTAACACTCCTCCGGCCAGCGCCAGCACTACGCTTTCCGTGATCAGTTGCTTGCGATCCTGAAACGGCTGGCGCCCAAGGCCGCGCGAAGCGCCAATTCTCGCCGGCGGCCCGAAACCCTGGCCAGAAGAAGATTCGCAATATTAACGCAGGCGATCGACAGGAGCAGCCCCACGGCGGCAGCCAGCGTGAGCGCCATCGGGCGGACGTCTCCAACGACCGATTCAACTAAGGATGTGAACTCTATCCGAACTCCGGAGTTCGTGCCGGGATACGCCCGCTCGAGATCACGAGCGATTTGCTGCATTTCGGTGTCGGCGCTTCTTGCCGATACCCCTGGCTTGAGCTTCCCGATCGCGACGGTTCGAAGATGGTGGCCACGATTCTGCTCTATGGGCAGCCGTGTCTGCCACCCGAACGAAACTACGAGATCGGCATCCATGAAGATCCGGCTATTTGGGCTGGGCACTCCGACGATCGTGCAGGGTTCGCCGTCGATATCGATCGTGCGGCCAACGGCGCTCGAATCATTGGCAAAGTGCTCTCGTGAGAACCTGTGGCCTGGCACGGCCTTGAGTGGCGCGCCAGGCGTGTCGGAATCACTGGTGAACGCCCGACCGGCAGCCATGCTCGCGCCGATTCTCCCGAAGTCGCGTCAATAACCCCTCGCAGGTCCCATTGCTCCCGTTCGTCTACAGCGGGAGCAATCGGGGCATATGCGTGGCTGGACGCAAGAATCTTACCTGTTGACATCTTACCGGTAGGAATCATAACATAAAGCTGTAGGAAATCAACATGTCTAAAAACAAAACCGATGTTCCTCACGGAACGCTGGATCTGCTGATTCTTCGAACACTGGAAACCATGGGGACGATGCACGGCTACCGCATCGCAAGGCGAATAGAGCAGGTATCTGAGAATCTCTTGCGCTTGAACCAGGGGTCCATCTATCCAGCTCTTATGCGGCTGGAGCAAAAAGGGTGGATCTCGACGCAGTGGGGAGTTTCGGAGACCAAGCGCAAGGTCAAGTTCTATTCCCTGACCGAAGCCGGGGTGAGGCAACTCCGCATCGAGATCGCAAACTGGGAGAATACAACCGCCCTGGTAGCCCGCTTCCTGGGGGCGGCATCATGAAGATACGCTCCTCTATGCTTCGTTTGTACGGCCTGATGCGGAAACGGCGTCTCGATCTGGAGTTGGACAACGAGATCTTCGCTCACCTGGAATTGGCGGAAAGAGATGCCATCGCTGCGGGTATGTCACCAGAAGGGGCCCGCCACGCGGCTCGACGCAGTTTTGGAGGAATGGAGCAAATGAAGGAAGAACATCGCGATTCCCGCAGCGTTCTATGGATTGAAAACCTGCTGAAAGACGTTCGATACGGGCTGGCCTCCCTGTGGCGGAATCCCTCGTTCACCGCCGTCGCCGTCGGCGTGCTGGCGCTCGGCATCGGCGCCAACACAGCCATGTTCAGCTTGGTGGATGGTGTCATTTTGCGCCCGTTGCCCTTCAATCAATCCGAGCAACTCGTCCAGCTCTGGGAAGGCGCCCCGGGGACCGAAATGCGCGCCTCCGGCCCGACGTTTGCCGACTGGAGCGAAGCGGACACGGCGCTCGAAAATCTGGCCGCGTATTCGCCGACCGCGCTGAATCTGAGCGATAAAAGTATGCCCGAACGGTTACGGGGACTCCGGGTCTCCGCGGAGTACCTGGAGGTTTTCCGTTTGCGCCCCATGCTTGGTCGTGGCTTTCGATCCGAGGAAGACCAACCGGGAAACGATAAAGTTGTCATTCTGACCTCCGGGCTTTGGCAACGGAGCTTTGGAGGCGCCACTGATCTGGTCGGTCGCACGATTCAACTCGGCGGCGAGGCACGAACCGTTATCGGAATATTGCCTGCCGAGCCCGTTCTCTTGGTCGAATATGAGTTTCTCGTTCCACTGATATTGGCTGGCGACGCCCGCGCTCGGAATTCTGACACTCATTGGCTGAGGGTAGTGGCGCGGCTGAAGCCAGGGGTCACCTTCGAACAAGCCCGCACCGCCTTGAGCACCGTGATGGAAAACAAGGTTCGAACGAATCCCCAGTCGCGCGCCAATGCGGCCATGAGCGTTGTACCTCTGAACGTTCAGATGACCGGCGAATTCCGCCCCAAACTATGGATCTTGTCATGCGCCGTGGGATTCGTGCTGCTGATCGCTTGCGCCAATGTCGCCGGGCTGTTGCTGGCGAGAGGCACAGCTCGGCAGAAAGAAATTGCGATTCGCGCGGCGCTCGGAGCCAGCCGCCGGCGTATCGTAAGGCAATTGCTGACGGAAAACCTGCTGCTTTCGTTGTTCGGCGGCGTGATCGGCACGCTGCTGGCGTCTTGGGGCACTGAGGCATTGGTTCACGGAATTGCGATCGAACTGCCCCGTGCCGCAGAAATTGGGGTCGATTCCCGGGCGCTGCTGTTCGCGCTCGCGACGTCACTGGTCACGGGCGTCTTCTTTGGCCTCGTGCCGGCCTGGCAGACAGGTCGGGCGGATCTGCGCGGCGTGATCACCAAGGGGGCGGCGGCTTCGCGCGTGACTTCCGTCTTCGGACTTCGCGGCGGCTTGATCGTCGGCGAGATTGGACTCGCGCTGATGCTTTTGACGGGCGCGGGACTCATGGTGAGAAGTCTATGGCAACTCACGACGACGTCACCGGGATTTGATGCGAAAGATACGCTGGGGATGTCCGTTTCGTTGGACGGCACAAAGTATCCTGATCACGAACGCCGCATTCTTTTCTGGGATGAACTTGCCCAGCGCCTGGAATCCCTGCCTGGCGTGGAGTCAGTCGGCATGGCCGGCGGGCTGCCCATGAATGAGTGGAACAACACCACCATCCGCGTCGGCGAAAGCGCGGGTGAATCCGAATCCCAGCACAGCGTTGATTACGAGTATATCGGGGGAAGTTACTTCCACGTGCTTCGCATCCCGGTGTTGCATGGTCGTGCTTTCGGACGGGGCGACAACTCGCGGCGCTCGCCCCGCACAGCCATTTTGAGCGCATCCCTGGCCCGAAAAGCTTTCCCCGACGACGCCGCCGTGGGGCAGCACGTAACGGTCTTCGGGGAAAGCTGGGAGGTCATCGGTGTGACCGGTAATGTTCGACAACACGGAATCGATCAAGGAGTCCGGGACTGCATCTATCTGCCACAAGCCTTCTCCGACGTGGGCAGCCGGCGTGTCATGATGCGGACAGAGGTTCCGCCTCTTACGCTCGCCAACACCGTTCGCAACGAAGTCCTTTCCCTCGATCCGAACCAGCCGGTTTCGAACCTCCGCACCTTGGAGCAAGTAGTGCGAGGTTCTTTCGCCGATCGCCGCTTGATGCTCACTCTTCTCGGTCTGTTTGCCGGGGCGGCCTTGTTGTTGGCCGCGATCGGACTCTACGGCATGATGGCTTTTGCCGTCCTGCAACGCACACGCGAGATCGGCATCCGTATGGCGCTGGGCGCACAACATGGCGATGTGGTTATCCAGATCATCCGGAAGGGCATGACACTGGCGTTTCTAGGAGTGACTCTGGGAATTGCGGGCGCCTTTGTTCTGACACGCCTCATGGCGCATCTACTGTTTGGGGTCGCTCCTACGGATCCCGCAACCTTTGCGGGAGCCGCTCTTCTCCTAATGATCGTTGCCCTGCTCGCCTGCTGGCTGCCCGCCCGCCGCGCGACGAAAGTCGATCCCATGATCGCGCTTCGCGCGGAGTGACGATTCAGGAGCGAGCATTTTAACCCGCATATCTAACGCCTCTACCCCACCGGAAAGAAGTAATGTGCGGCTGACTACGTTCGTGTGTCTTCCACGATAGAGTCCTGGCAGCCTTACTTGAAAGTTCAACCCTCACTCCCATGAGCCTTATTCGGAACAATACTGTCCCGAAGTGCCTTTCTGCTCCTTTGAAAACTCCGGCCCGAGTTGGTGTGCTCATCCACCGCCTTCATAGTTTCTGGCTCGCAATGCAATCTTCGAGGATAAGACAGTTACGAGATACCGCGGACGATCTGGCTTGCCCATAGAGCCGGCATCGCAAGGGTGCAAACCTTAGGGCCTGTCAAAGAATAACGTTTACACTTTGGCGCGAGCGCCGGGCGGGCAGATGCGAGGCGACGCGACGCAGGCGATGCCAGTGTGCATCGTCGAGGAGCGGCAACGAAGCAGATGCCCGCCCGCCGCCGCGCCCCTCCGGGCTGCGGCCCGCAGGCCCGCTGGCGTTGTTGCTCGCTCCTTACATACCGCATCGGGTATGCTCGTCGCTCGCGCCTCGCCAGCGGGCCTGGGGGCCAGCAGCAAAGTGCAAACGTTATTCTTTGACAGGCCCTTAGTGTCCATGTGGTGTCCATGACAGTTTAAAAATGAGGCTTTCTCCTCTCGCAAGCGGATCCTTCAAATGCGATCCCAATCCCATCTATGGGACTTGCCCGTGGTACTCCTGCAGCGATTTCACGGGGTACTCCCTCAGCCGCCTGGCCTCGATTCCTATGGCAGCCGCCAGGGCTGCGGCTGCCGTAGTGATGTAGGGAATCTTGTACTTGACGGCGTTCTTGCGGATATAGGAGTCGTCGACCTCGCTGATCTTGCCGTGGGGAGTGTTGATAATAAGGTGTATTTCTCCGTTCTTGATCTCGTCCACGATGTGTGGACGTCCCTCGTGCATTTTCCGGATGAGATCTGCCTCCACTCCGTTATCTTTCAGGAACCGCCGGGTGCCCTGGGTAGCGAGAATGCGGAAACCCATCTCCCTGAACCGCCTGGCCGGCCCGATGATGTCTGTTTTATCGCGGTCGGCGATCGTGATAAGCACGTTGCCCTCGAGCGGCAGAGCCGCTCCGACCGCCTCCTGGGACTTGTAGAAGGCCAGACCGAACGAATCGGCCATGCCCAGCACTTCGCCGGTTGATCTCATTTCCGGGCCCAGAACCGGATCCACCTCGGGGAACATGTTGAAAGGAAATACCGCTTCGTTGACGCCGAAGTGTCGGATCGACTTCCGCTTCAGGCCAAGGTCCGACAGACTCTTTCCCAGCATGACCCGCGTGGCCAGCCTGGCCATGGGAATCTCGCACACCTTGGAGACCAGCGGCACAGTGCGCGATGCACGCGGATTGGCCTCCAGCACGTAGACAATATCGTTGGCAATCGCGTACTGAATGTTCATGAGTCCGACAACCTCGAGCTGCGTCGCAATCTTCTTCGTGTATGTCTCGATGGTTTCCAGATGCTTTTGCGGAATCGTCACCGGCGGTATGACGCAGGCGGAGTCGCCGGAATGAATCCCGGCATATTCGATGTGCTCCATGATGGCGGGCACGAATGCATCCGTGCCGTCGGCGATTGCATCGGCCTCCGCCTCGATCGCATTCTCCAGGAACTTGTCGATGAGGATCGGCCGCTCCGGGGAGACATCAACCGCCGCCTGCACATAATGCCTCAACATCCTTTCATCAAGGATGATTTTCATGGCCCGCCCGCCAAGAACGTAGGAAGGGCGCACCATCAGGGGATACCCGATGCGTTGGGCCACCGTCAGAGCCTCCTCAAGCGTGCTGGCCATGCCGGATTCCGGCTGCGGAATGCCGAGGCGCTGCATCACCTGCCGGAACCGGTCCCGATCCTCAGCCAGATCGATGGTCTCCGGCGTGGTGCCGAGGATTTTGACTCCCGCCTCATACAGTTCGCGGGCGATATTCAAAGGAGTCTGGCCGCCGAACTGTACGATCACCCCTTCCGGTTTCTCTTTTTCGTAGATGCTGAGCACGTCCTCGACCGTGAGGGGTTCGAAATACAGTTTGTCCGACGTATCGTAGTCCGGGGACACCGTTTCCGGATTGCAGTTGACCATGATGGATTCATATCCCGCCTCCCGGATGGCAAAGGCGGCGTGCACGCAGCAGTAATCAAACTCGATACCCTGTCCGATCCGGTTCGGTCCGCCGCCAAGCACCATGATCTTCCTGCGCTCGCTCACACGCACGCGGTCGGGAGCGTTGTAGGTCGAATAATAATAGGCTGCATTCTCCACTCCGCTGACCGGCACGGGTTCCCAGGATTCCCCGAGGCCGAGCGCGATCCGGCGCCGCCGGATGACCTGCTCGGGAACCTTCAGCAATCTCGCCAGGTACTTATCCGCGAATCCGTCCCTTTTCGCCTGCAGAAGAACCCTGTCCGGCAGCTTCCTCCCTCCATAGCTCAGGATTTCCTCTTCGAGATCGACCAATTCCCTCATCTGCTGGATGAACCACGGCTTGATGTGGGTAAGCCTGTAAAGTTCGCCGATATCCGCGCCCTTGCGCAGGGCTTCGTACATGACGAACTGGCGTTCGCTGGTCGGGAAGCGGAGGAGATTGATGAGATCCTCGAGCGGCAGCTGGTTGAAATTTTTGGCGAAGCCTAGACCGTGGCGTCCGATTTCTAGCGAACGGATGGATTTCTGGAATGCTTCTTTGTAATTGCGGCCGAGGCTCATGACCTCCCCGACCGCGCGCATCTGGGTGCCGAGCTTGTCTTCCACGCCCTCGAATTTCTCAAACGCCCAGCGGGAAAACTTGATTACCACGTACTCGCCCCAGGGTGTGTACTTGTCCAGCGTGCCCTCACGCCAATAGGGAATCTCATCCAGCGTGAGCCCGCCGGCGAGCAGCGAGGAGATAAAGGCGATCGGAAATCCGGTGGCCTTGGATGCCAGCGCTGAGGATCGGGAGGTCCGCGGGTTGATTTCGATGACGACCACCCGTCCCGTATTCGGATCGTGTGCGAACTGTATGTTGGTTCCGCCGATAACCTGAATGGCCTCCACGATGTCGTAGGAGTGCTTCTGCAGGCGTTTTTGAAGCTCGGGATCGATCGTCAGCATCGGCGCCGCGCAGAAGGAGTCGCCGATGTGTACCCCCATGGCGTCGATGTTCTCGATGAAACAGACCGTGATCATCTGGTTTTTCGCATCCCTCACGACTTCAAGCTCCAGCTCCTCCCAGCCGAGCACCGATTCCTCGACCAGCACCTGGTGTACCATGCTGGCGGCGAGCCCCCTTGCGGCCACGGTCTGCAGCTCCTCCAGGTTGTACACCAGGCCGCTGCCTGTGCCGCCCAGCGTGTACGCCGGGCGGATCACCACGGGATAGCCCAGCCGGTCGGCGACCTTTTCGGCATCCTCCACCGAATACACGGCCTCGCTGCGCGGCATTTCGATGCCGAGCTTTTCCATGGTCTGCTTGAACACCGTCCGGTCCTCTCCTCTTTCGATGGCGTCGACATTGACACCGATGACCTGCACGCCGTATCTGGCGAGCACGCCTGATTTGGCGAGCTGCGAGGAAAGGTTGAGCCCGGTCTGGCCGCCGAGATTGGGAAGGAGGGCATCCGGCCGTTCCTTTTCGATGATGCGCGCGAGCACATCCGCACGCAAAGGCTCGATGTAGGTCACGTCGGCCATACCCGGATCGGTCATGATCGTGGCCGGGTTGGAGTTGACCAGGACAATCCGGTAACCGAGCGAGCGGAGGGCCTTGCATGCCTGTGTGCCCGAGTAGTCGAATTCACAAGCCTGTCCGATGATGATGGGGCCGGACCCGATGATCATCACTTTATGAATGTCATTCCGTCTGGGCATTGAAGCTCCCCTGGTGTGCTTCGATGAAAAGGCGCCTGCATTTCTGATTCCTGAGGCCAGCAATATATCTCAAACCTTGTCCTTCGCCAAACACTCGTCAGGCGTCAACGCCGAGGGTAGACGTGCCCTGATGCCGGTACCAGGTACGGCCGTGGAATCGATGGGAATGAGCGGTCTGCCCGGTGCGGCCGCGATGCGCAAAACCCCGTTGCCCGGGATTGGAAATGAGGTCTCTCCATCGGCCCCATCGCCGGCGATTCCTCGAGGCTTTCTTCCGGCCCCATCAATCTCTCGAGCATGCGGTCACGCCGGCGACTGATTTTTACGCGCTGAGCACTTCCTCGATGGCTTTCAGTTCGGAGCCTGTGAAGTGAAGGCTGCCGAGTGCTCCGACCAGTTCCTCGATCTGCGCGACCCTGCTCGCCCCAATGAGTGCCGAGGTCATCCCCGGATGGCGTAACACCCACGCAACGGCCATTTGAGCAAGCGACTGCGATCGCACCTTCGCGATCTCGCTCAGTTTTCTGACCTTGTCCGGTTTTTCGCGGGTGACCTCCTCGCGTTGGAGAAAGCCGTGCGGCTTTGCTGCGCGCGAATCGTCGGGTATCCCGCTGAGGTATCTGACGGTCAGAATACCCTGGGCAGACGGGTGGAATCATTCCCCACGGTGCATCCTGGGTCATTGGGATTACTTGGCTCGCGGCAATCTTCGGCATCTACTTTGCCCTTAAGCTTGCCCGCGGCGCTCACGGACCGCGCTCTCTCGCCAGGGCCGCCATATTTGCCGGCCTAGGCGTCGTTATTTTTCTCGCGTTCGAGCCTGTTGTCGTTCGCATCCACGCCGTCTTCAATGTAGACTTTCCGCAAATCCCGATTTTCACCTGGTTCTTCTGGATCCTGGCGGGTGTGCTTCAGTACTTCGGCTGGCCGGAGTTATTCAAGGTGCCGCTCCTATACGGGTATGCAGCCCGGGTTCCAGTGGCTATTGTGATGTTCTTCGCGATGCTGGGACAATGGGGAACACACTATGACTACGTGGGCACGCCTCTGCAGTCTTCCATGAGCTTGATTCCGAGATTCTTCTGGCTGGCTTTCTTTCCGCAGCTTGTCGCCTGGATCGGATTCACGATTACCCTGGGTGCTGTCGCCGGGATTCTTGCGCTGGCAATATCCCGGCTCAGCCGTCTGCCGCTCCGGCAGAGAATGCATAGAGTAGATCTAAGCTCGTGAAATCTCGACCGGATCTGTCAGATAGGGGATCGTCATGGGGCCCTTGGGGAGAACTGCAATCGGAGGGCGCCTGCCGCCGCGCGCCAGCTTCCTACCGCCGGCCGTCCAAGCGTAGTTGAAGATCAGGCCAGCGCTGAATTCGGTGATCTGCCGGGGCGGGCCACCTCTGAGCGACTGGCGACATATGTTCGAGACACCGCTACGAGTGCCACTTCCCCAAGGGGTATTCGCCTGCGCTACTGACCAATCGCCTCTGCCGGGAATGAATCACCTTGATGGTGATAGCATAAACTAATATCATTCTATCATGAAGCGTATGCATCAAAAGACTCTTGCCTCCGTTTTTTTGACTCCTCCACCGGCGTCATTGGAGTGGCGGCGCATTGAGTCGATGTTCGCTGCGCTGGGCGCACAAGTAATAGAAGGCAAAGGGTCGCGCGTGCGGTTTGAATTAAACGGAGTGATTGCTACCTTTCACCGGCCTCACCCGCAAAAGGAATGCCATCACTACCAGGTTCGAGATGCAAGGGTATTTCTCGAGGAGGCGGGCATAAAACCATGAGCACCATGAGTTATAAGGGCTATCTAGCCCGCATCGAATATAGTGATGAAGATGCTTGTTTCGTGGGACATATCGCTGGAATTCGGGATGTGGTTGGATTTCATGGCTCCTCAGTCCGTGAATTGCGAGTGGCGTTCAAAGAGGCTGTGGATGACTACCTGGTTACCTGTGAAAAATTGGGTCGAGCGCCGCAACGTCCCTATTCAGGCAAATTGCTGCTGCGCATTGATCCCAGTGTCCATGCACGAGCAGCCATGCTGGCCGAGGCCGAGGGGAAGAGTCTTAACTTATGGGCGCAAGAGGCGCTGAAAAAAGCCGTGTCACAATGAATGCCGGACGTATAGTCCAACGTATAGTCCGAACAAGATGCAATTTCGGATTGAAGCCTGGTTATGGCGCCGCTCCAGCTTCCGAGTTGCAGGTCTTTTGTCTTCTTCCCCCGACTGCCCAGCGCTGAGGAAATGCCGGTCAAAGATTGACCGGGCCGTCCGTGAGTGAGCTGAAGTGCTCCGGGAACCCTGACTAATTGGCAGCGTCCGCAAGGTAGGGAATGGTCATGGGACCCTCGGGAAGTACTGCAATCGGAGCATCCCTGCCGACGTGCTCCAACTCAACAGTGATCCTCTCGCTTACTTCGGAAACGGGCTCCAGGTGCGCGCGCCGCACCTCCTCTGAAGGAATGTCGCTGTAGAGTCCCACCCGGGCTTTCAGAAGGATAATCGCCAGCAATTGAGCTTCCCACTGGTCGTACATCGAGAATCCCGGCGTGTTGATCGTCTTCAGAATCGCTTGGGGCGAGTTGTGCGCGAAAAGCAACTTGCGAAAGTTGCCGTGAGCGGGAAATCCGTCGTCGCATTTTGAGGCCGCCAGTATGAATCCGTCTTCCTCCACGATCTGAGCGCCCGCCGACATCCCCTTCACGGCTTGATAAAGGTTCTGATCGAGGGGATAACCGCCGTTGGTCGTGATCACTACAGGGAAAGCCCGGTCGCAGCGGACCATCGCCGTCGCCTTCGCGAATCCACTGCCCTTTCGATGAGCCGCGAGCACGTCTCCACAGTAGAACCCCGTGATTTGCCGGTGGCGGTTCAGTGTGACATTAATGCAGAAGTCGACTGGAAGAATCGAGCCATTCGCCCGGATCTGCTCCTGCGTGGGATTACCCTCCAGCAGCCCCCAGGCGCTGCGCGGGTCGCCGATCACAGAAGCCCTGTGGTAGTGCATGATGGAGTCGATGTCCGCCAACGCGGGGAAGATGCCCTTGTATCCGCCGGAGAACCCGGCCATAAAGTGCGGCTCGATGAATCCCAGGACGATGCGCTTGTCGGCTTCCACATACTCCGGGTTCATGAAAACCTTGCGCCCGTCGGCAGTCATACCGGCAAAGGCCAGCCGCGACGGATCGTGCGCTGTGTGGTTCACCACGCGCATCCTGCCCATTAGTTCCACTCCCACCATCGCGGCGAGTTCTTCCGGCGTGTTGACACGGTGGGAGCCGGTTCCGCTGATGACCGTGAAATTCGCGTCCGGAACATGGGACAGCTCGGCCAGAATCCAGGGTAACAGGCGGCTCGTGGGCAGCGGCCGCGTGATGTCAGGAATGACGATCGCCACACGATCGCTCGAGCGGATCAAATCCCGCAACGGGCGCGAGTCGATCGGATCGCGCACGGCGGCGGTGAAAGCGGCGGCCTCGTCGGGCAGGCCTTCGACAAACATCGGCTGGACAACGATGACGTTGCTTGACGGGATCGCCGCGTCGATGCCCTGGGTCCCGTATTGAAGATGTACTTTCATCGCGACCCAACAAACGATTGCGAATTGCGGATTGTGGATCAATCGATCGGTTTTGTTAATTCGCAATCCGAAATCCGAAATCCGCAATTGATTTAGGCGACGGTGATTTCTTCGCAGAGATACACGTCCTGGATCGCATTCAGAATCGCGGCGCCGTCTTTCATCGGCCGCTGGAAGGCCTTGCGGCCGGAGATCAGGCCCATCCCGCCGGCGCGCTTGTTGATGACGGCGGTCTTCACCGCCTCGGCCAGATCGCTCGCACCGGAGCTGGCTCCGCCGGAGTTGATTAATCCGGAGCGACCCATGTAGCAGTTGATGACCTGATAGCGGGTCATGTCGATCGGATGATCCGTGGTGAGCTCTGAATATACCTTCTTGCTGGTCTTCCCGAACTTCAAGGCTTCGTAGCCGCCGTTGCACTCGGGCAGCTTCTGCTTGATGATGTCGGCCTCGAGCGTGACGCCCAGGTGATTGGCCTGGCCCGTCAGATCCGCAGCGAGGTGATAGTCCGGTCCGCCTTCCTTTGTCTTGTTGAACGCGGAGTTGCGCAGGTAGCACCACAGAACAGTTACCATGCCGAGCTGGTGAGCCACGTGGAACGCCGCCGCGACTTCCTGGATCTGCCGCTTCGACTCCTCGGAGCCGAAGTAAACTGTGGCACCGACCGCAACCGCACCCATGTCGAACGCCTGCTTCACGTTTGCGAACATGATCTGGTCATAGGAGTTCGGATAGGAAATGAACTCGTTATGATTGATCTTCAGAATAAACGGGATCTTGTGCGCGTACTTCCGACTCACCGAACCCAGAACGCCGAGAGTCGACGCCACGGCATTGCATCCACCCTCGATCGCCAGCTTGACAATGTTCTCGCCGTCAAAATAGATCGGGTTCGGAGCGAAGGAAGCGCCGCCGGAATGCTCGATGCCCTGATCTACGGGAAGAATGGAGAGGTAACCGGTACCCCGGAGCCTGCCGTGATTGAAGAGGGACTGCAGATTGCGCAACACGGGAGCCAGACGGTCGCTCGTGGACCACACGCGTTCCACGAAATCCGGACCCGGGAGGTGCAGCTGGTCCTTGGACAGGGTCTTGCACTTGTGCTCGAGCAGATAGCCAGCTTTGTCTCCCAGAATCTCTTCGATCTTGGCGATATCATTCGCAGAATGAAGCACAGTAGATGTTGACATATTAGAAACTCCCAGAATCAGATTTCATTTCAACAAAAGGGATTATATCGGCCCTAAGGCGATTAGACAACAACCACGGAATCACACCGAGATTTGGTGTCCAGGACATAATCCCGATTTTCAGATCGATCGATTTTTTGTGCCGCAGAGAACACAGAAGAAAAATCGGACACAGATTTTCACGGATTTACTCGGATGGAATGAGCCTTTGCTCCCACCACATGGGCCAGCGCTTCGCTCTGAAACGTCTTTGCCCGAGCCCCGCGGGAAAACGCGCGAAAAACTGGTCACGGACAATGTGCGAATCATGCGCGCTTTTCCGCGGGGCTCGGGCAAAGACGTTTGCCAAAGGCAGCCCATGTGGTGGGAGCAAAGGCTTATCCGAGCTGATCGCAAGTGAATATCCGTGAAAATCTGCGTAGATCCGTGTCCGCGTTTTTTTGTGTCTGAAATGCTCCGATCCTGGACACCAAACTTCGGGAGTCACAGAGCTCACAGAGAAGGCCTTTTTGAGAGAACGAAAACCTCCCAGGGCGTGTTATATCCTCCGGGAGACATCAAGTGAGGAGCGAAGTGGCTGTCGAGAACGCCGATAATCTGGCTGTCGCGGTGCACCGCAGTATCGATGGCGCCATCGAGCGCCTGGTCCGGCTTTACCAGGATGCTCTTTTTAGTTATGCACTGCGCCTGCTGCGGGATCGCTTCGATGCTCAGGAGGTGGTTCAGGACGCGCTTCTCAGGGCCATTCGTGCGCTAACCTTGCGGTATGACGAGGAGAGATGTAAAGACTTGGACCTGAGACCCTGGCTGTTCCGCATAACCCGAAACCTGGCATACAACTGGCGCAGGGCCCGACGCTACTCAGCCGAGGTGCCTCTAACCGAAACCAACGACAGCCCTGGGCAGTCGTTCCAGTCTCAGGCCGCAGCCGAACGGATGCCGGATGATCTCGAGCAGCAGGCATCGATGCAAATGGCGCTGGACCGGCTGAGCTCCGGAGTGCGCGAATTGATTCTCCTTCGTTTCATGGAAGAGATGTCTTACGCAGAGATCGCCGCCGTTGTGAATTCGAGCGAGAGCTCTGTGCGAGGCAGGGTATTCCGCACTTTGCGAAAACTGCGCAGGGCACTTGAAAAAATAGGGGTCCGCAATGCGATGTAATGCCGTTTTGGAAAAGCTGGATGCTTTTCGCACCGGCGAACTGCGTCGGCGCGAACTCGAGGAGATCACCGCACACCTGGCATCCTGTGGGAGTTGCTTACAGGAGCTGGCCGAGATCCAACGCATCGCGACGCGCGCCCGCGGAATGCGAACGTCAGCGCCGGAAGCCGTTTTCGAACGGATTCTGATGAGCACTGGAGACCGCTACGCCGAAGTTGAGACTGATCTGGGCAGGATGTGGGTGGGATTTAACGCCCGGGGAATCACGATGGTCCATCCCCGAGCGCAGGAAGCAGAGGCTTTCGAAGACTCCTACGAAAAACGGATTGGCCGCCGGCCGCTGCGATCGGCAATCCCCAAATCCTACGCGCGCTCCCTCCAACGAGCTGCGGCGGGCACCCTCCCAGTTGATACGCCGGTGGATTTGTCGAGCCTGTCCGCGTTTGAGCAAAAAGTCCTGCTCCTTCTGAGGCGGATTCCGCGCGGCGAGGTCCGTCCCTATGCCTGGCTCGCACGCGAGGCCGGACGCCCCCAAGCAGTGAGAGCCGTCGGCAACGCGATGGCGCGAAACCCGATTCCTCTTCTCCTTCCTTGCCACCGCGTTGTGCCAACCGCCGGCGGCATCGGCAATTACGCCTTCGGCAGCGCTCTGAAGCGAGAACTGCTGCGGAGAGAAGAGGCACCGGTAGACGAGATCGAGCAGCTGGGCCACGCGGGGGTGCGCTATGTCGGCTGCAGAAGCACGAATATCTACTGTTTTCCCACGTGTCACGACGCGCGCAGGATGAGGCCGGAGAACCGCGTTCCGTTGCGCAGTGTCCAAGAAGCCGATGCAGCCGGCTACCGTCCCTGCCGCCACTGCAAACCCCTTGCGGTCGCTTCCTGAATGGGGGTTGTACTTTCTTCTGCGCAGTATTCTTGCTGTGAGCTCTTAAGCAGGCAGCTGGCAGTATGCAGCCGGCAGTATCAAGTGGACAATCCCTCTTTTTAATGAAGCTGCTGCTGCCTGCTCAGAGCCGCTTCAAGGAAGGCTCAGAGGCCACTCCAGTTCACACCCTGCGATAGTGATCAGCGAGCACGTGAGCGACGCAGCAAGTTAGCTTCTTGCCAGTGGGAATGTGCAGGAACTCGTTCGGGCCGTGAGCGTTGGAATTTGGACCAAGCACACCCGTGATGAGAAACTGCGCCTTGGGAAATCGCTTGCCCAGCATGTCCATGAAGGGTATCGAGCCGCCCTCGCCCATGTATGCGGCCTTGCCGCCAAAAAAGGTCAGCGAGGCGCGGTCCACCGACTCGGATAGCCACGGGGCCAGCTCTGGAGCACTCCAGCCCGACGCGCATTGGCTTACTTCGAACCTGACCTTGGCGCCATAGGGCGGATCCTCTTCAAACAGAGCCTTCAGCCGCTCTCCCGCGGCCTTTGCGTCGCAGCCCGGCGGAACGCGCAGAGAAACTCGCACGGCCGTCATCGGCCGCAGCACATTACCGGCGTCCTGCAGCGCAGGAAGGCCGGCGGCACCAGTAATGGAAAGAGCCGGCCGCCAGGTCCGGTTGAGCATCAGTTCCGTGACATCGTTTGTGACCGGCTGGACTCCCTCGTGAAACGGCAACTTCGAATAGACCTCGTGCCCGAGAATTTTCGCGGTCTGGGCAGCCTGCTCTCTGCGTTGCTTCGGGATCTCGACGTGGAACTCAGGCGGCAGGATCCTCCCGGTCCTTTCGTCCTCGAGCCGGCTGAGCAGCTGCCTCATGACGCGGAAGCTGGATGCGGCAACCCCGCTACCCTCGCCGGAATGCACACCTTCTTTGAGCAACTCGACCTTAAGGTCTCCAGCCACGAGGCCCCGGAGAGAAGTGGTGCTCCAGAGCTGGTCGTAATTGCCGCAGCCCGAATCCAGGCAGATCACCAGGCTCGGCACGCCGATGCGATCCGCAAGGGCTTCGATGTAGTAGGGAAGATCATAGCTGCCGCTCTCCTCGCACGCTTCAACGATAACCACGCAGCGCGCGTGTGGGATTCCCTGCGAATGCAGGGCGCGTATCGCCGTCAGTGAAGCGAAGGCCGCATAACCGTCGTCCGCTCCTCCACGCCCGTAAAGCTTGTCGCCCTCGACCACCGGATTCCACGGCCCGAGCCCCTCGCGCCAGCCCGTCATCTCGGGCTGCTTGTCGAGGTGGCCATAAAGAAGGACGCAATCCTCCGACGAGCCGGGAATGTTCATGAAGAGCAGCGGCGTCCGTCCTTTCAGCCGCACCACATCAAATGTCATTCCCGGGATGGGCTGAGCAAGGCACCACTTCTCCATGTGCGCCACCGCCTGCTCCATATATCCGTGCTCCTGCCACTGCGGATCGTAGAACGGCGACCTGTTCGGAATGCGAATATACTCCACGAGCTGTGGAATGATGGAATCGTTCCACAGCTTCTCAACGAACTCGCGTGTCTTTGTGCTCTCCATAATTCCCTCACTTTCCTTTGAATGTTCCCGCGCCTTCTCCGCTGCCCATAACAATACACCACAGATATGTAGAGATCTCAGTGATCTCTGCATCTCTGTGGTGCTAACATCGGCGGCGGAGGTGAGCGCTTATGTCATTCAATCTCTATACTCGTCGCAGATTTCTGGGGAACACCCCCATCATATGTGGTGCCGCACTGTTGGCAAAACCCATCATTGCTCAGGCGAGGGCCCAGGTGCGCGGAAAGCTGCACGTGGCATGCAACTCCTACACATGGCAGACGTTTTATGCCCGAGAAAACCGCAGCTTCAATGCCTCGCTCGACGCAGGGTTCGAAGACGTCGCGAAAAGCGGGCTCGATGGATTCGAACCGCTCGTGACCTCACACCAGGACATGGATAAGCTCGTGCCCCTGATCAAAAAACACGGGCTCGAGATGCGGTCTCTCTATGTGAACAGCGTCCTACACAAGCCCGATGCAGTGGAGGCCAGCATTTCCCAGATCATGACAATCGTCGAAAAGGCGAAACCGGCAGGCACCCGCCTCATTGTCACGAATCCCAGCCCGATACGCTGGGGCGGACCCGAAAACAAGGACGACGCGCAGCTAAAGTTACAGGCGGAAGCCTTGGACAAGCTCGGGGCAAAACTGAGGTCCATGGATTTGACGCTCGCGTATCACAACCACGACATCGAGCTGCGCAACGCCGCGCGCGAGTTCCACCACATGATGTTAGGCACGGACCCGAAGAATGTCGCCCTGTGCCTGGACGCGCACTGGATTTACCGGGGCTCTGGAAACTCCTCGGTTGCCCTCTTCGATGTGCTGAAGCTCTATGGAATCCGAGTTCGGGAAGTGCACCTGCGCCAGTCGGTCCGCAACATCTGGAGCGAGACCTTCGGCGAGGGGGATATTGACTACGTTGCCTTCGCTCAGCGCCTGTTGGATATGGGAGTCAAGCCGCACTTGGTTCTCGAACAGGCACCCGAGAATGGCACGCCGAAGACAATGGGGCCCGTGGAGGCGCATCGTGCGAGCGTCGAGTCTGTGCGCCGGGTGTTTGCGGCCTTCGCCTCCTCCACGTCGGGTTGATCCGCTCAAACTGGAGAGTCAAGAAACAGTTGTCTTTGTATATCTTCGTGATCCTTGTGCCATCGTGTTGTTTTTTAAAGACAACACAAGGACACGAAGATCACGAAGGTTCACAAAGCATTCCACCAGTCCCGTTTTACAGAGAGGAGCCACCGCCCGGCAGCCGGACGCGGAGGAAGTGGGTTCGCTTGTTCATGGGGAGGGACAGCAGGCGACGAATCTGCTCCCGGACGGCGCGTTCATTCTCCTTTTCTAAAGCGCGCAAGGTAACTGACTTACTTCTTTTCCTTTTCATCCAGGGTTTTCTCCAGGATTTCCAGGACAGCTAAGTCTTTCGGTCTGCCCAGAGTTTTCTTGCTGCGGATAATATCACTCAAGTCCGCCACCCAGAGTGGGTGGCCGCCAAAGGTTGCTTTTGCAGCGCGCGATCTCAGGCTTTCGAACGATCTAACACCGTGTAGCGTCGGCATGAAATCCAGCTGGATCCCACTATCCTCTACGACCAAGCGGTAGAGATCCGAAGACGGATAATATGGCGTAAGGATTCTGCCCGAGAGCTTTTGGGCCAGCGTCTTCAGTTTTCCTAGATTGGCGGGCGTTTTTCGGAACATGAAATCGAAGTCGAGGGTGGTGACTGGAGCACCCTGCAGAGCTGCGGCCGCGTTCCCGACGAGAACCACCTCGAGTCCGCACTCGTCCAGTGCGCGAACAATCTCTTCCAGAATAGGTTCGGCATCCAAGGCGACACCCCCGTCCAAGGATGTCAGTATTCCAGATCGATGCAATCGAACACAACCCGATTTTTCGTAGCCGCTCAGTTACACGCCAGCACTCAGGCACCTGTGACATTCCGGCACGCGCATCACTCTTCTCAACGGCTGGAAAACGTTAAGGGCCTGTCAATGAATAACGTTTGCACTTTGGCGCGAGCGCCGGGCGGGCAGATGCGAGGCGCCGCGACGCAGGCGATGTCAGTGTGCATCGTCGAGGAGCGGCAACGAAGCAGATGCCCGCCCGCCGCCGCGCCCCTTCGGGCTGCGGCCCGCAGGCCC
>Ga0315279_10000549_pt1 | contig 73830 bp, 57 predicted proteins | sample YL17G06_20_MG_FD_203694 | JGI IMG/M metagenome (GOLD analysis project Ga0315279, IMG submission 203694) | Sediment microbial communities from Yellowstone Lake, YNP, Wyoming, USA - YL17G06_20 | ecosystem: Environmental > Aquatic > Freshwater > Lake > Sediment | place: USA: Wyoming | collected...
CGACGGAACCAAAGTTTACCGGCTGCCGGATGCCCTCGCCTCGGCATCGCCCGCACCGGTTCGAATGGAGGCAGCTTGATCCCCCTCCGCAAAAAAGGCTTGACACTTAAGAGAGAATCTACCCGCTTACGAGCTCGCGGCAGACTCGCGAGTGACGCTGACATCGCTTTGAAACTGTGAAGGAATTGACCGAAAAGCAAGAAACGTCTCTCGCAGGGGCGCGAAGTCGCAAAGGCCGCTGGGAAAACAAAGCAGTTGTTCTTGGCGAGTCTTTGCGCCTTGGCGCCTTTGCGTGAGGCTCTTCTTAGGCTTTTTTCCTTGCCTGAGCCTTCCTGGCAGCTCGACCCAGGGGACCAAGGCGGATCACCACCGCCGCCGCACTATACCGCACCGAGTCAGTTCGGTGAAGTCAAGGCCACTAAGAGGCGCGTTGGGAACGAGCGACATGCCGAAACGTTGGCGCTCCTCCAAATCATGGGTAAGCGGCATCGGTTGGGCGGCCAGCACCATAGACCGCTGCCAGACCTGCAGGTCCCGATAACTTGTGAACGGATGTGCCATCCAGCCTCAAGCCTCCCCCTCTAATCCCCAGTCCCTAGCGTCGGCCGCGGCGGAAGAGCTGCTCCAGCAACTCCAGCGCCAAGTCCATTTCTTCGCGAGTGATGGTGAACGCCGGCGACAGCGTAAAGACGTTCTTGTAGTAGCCTCCTACATCGAGGACGAGGCCGTACTTGCCTCCGGCGACTTCCAGGTCGCCCTTCAAACCCTCCGCAAAGATGCGGTCGGTGAGTTCGCGGTCTGGCGTGATGCCATCTTCCTTGCAGACCTCCACGCGCAGCGCCAACCCCAGACCGTCCACATGGCCGATCACGCCGGGGTGGCGACTTTGGAGTTCTTTGAGACCCGCGAGGAAATAGGCGCCTTTTTCGTTCACCAGCTTCTCATAGTCCTCTTCTTCCAGCATCTTGAGGGTTTCCAGAGCCACTGCCGTGCCGAGTGTATTCGAGGAAAACGTCGAGTGCGTGGAGCCGGGGGGAAAGATTTCGGGCGTTATCAATTCTTCCCGCGCCCAAATGCCGGAGAGGGGATTCAATCCATTGGTCAGCGCCTTTCCGAAGACGATGATATCCGGCGTGACGCCGAAGTTTTCCATAGCCCAGAATTTGCCCGTCCGATAGAAGCCCATCTGGATTTCATCGTCCACGAGCAGGATCTTATGCGCCTCGCAGGTCGCCTTGAGGCGCTGGAAGTACGCCTTGGGGGGAATCACGTAGCCACCCGTGCCCTGCACCGGCTCAATGTAAAAGGCGCCGTACTCGGCCGCTTGCGCTTTGCCGTCCCACACGCCGTGGTATTCGTTGTCAAACAGCCTGGCAAACTGCTCATGGCAATAGAGAGCGCAGGTTTCGGGCTTCAGGCCATAGATGCAACGCAGGCAATAAGGATAGAAGATAAAGTGCGCGCGGTCTCCAAAGTGGCCGTAGCGGCGGCGGTAGCGATAGCTGGAAGTGATCGCCGACGCTGCCAGAGTCCGCCCGTGGTAGCCGCCCATGAACGCGAACATCAAGTTCTTGCCGGTAGCATTGCGGACAATCTTCAGCGAGTCCTCGATGGCCTGCGAGCCGCCGACGTTGAACTGCACGCGTCCTTTCACCCCGAAGCGCTGCTCGCAATACTGGGCGATCCGGGCGGCGACTTCCACCTTCTCGGCGTGGAGGTACTGACACGCGAGCTGGGGCAGACGATCGAGTTGGCGCTTCAAAGCCTCGTTCAGCCGGCGGTTCTTGTACCCAAAGCTCGCCGCCGAATACCACATCTGGAGATCGAGATAAGGTGTCCCTTGCTCATCGTAAAGATAGCTGCCTTCGCAATCCGCAAAAACCTTGGGGGGGTCCAGGTAGTGGACCGTATCTCCGAACGAGCAGTACTTCCTCTCCAGCTCAAGCAGTTCTGCAGTCTTTGTAGGGGAGCCGGGAATAGCCAACTTGTGTGTGCCTCCGAAAGAGTTGAAAGTCGAAAGTTAAAAGTTGAAAGTAAGAACCCATGACTTCGCGCTTTCGACTTTTGACTTTCGACCTTAGACTTCTGGCCTCCGATCCCTTCCCTCCGGCCCGTCCGAGCCAGTGAACTTTTCGAGGGCCTCCTGAACCTCCGCGAAAGTCTCAAAACGGTGGCAGGCAATACCGCGTTCGCGGCAATAGGCCAGCAACTGGCGTTTGGCAAATACCACGTCGGACTCCTCAACCGCGAAGCGATCGGAGAGCCCGTCGCCGACAAAGATCACCGGACGCTGGCCGCCGCGCAGCCGGCGGATAATCGCCGCCTTGCATGTGGCGCAGCCGTGCGTGCAGGGCTCGACCGCATGCGGAAACGCGAGGGCCAGGCGCCGGCCCTCTATGCGCAGCGAGCTTGCGAACAAGTGCGTCCCGTTGCGAAATGCCCCGTTGACGCCCGCGCGCTTCAGCACCCGCCGAACCACATAGTCGAACCCTTCGCTGAGCACATAAAGCGGCATCCCGCGCTGCCGGGCAAAACGATAGAAAGCGGAAAAGTGCGGATCGACGGGAATAGCGTCGATGAGCGTGTTGAGTTCCCGCGCCGAGGCTTCTACCAAGGCCATCTGGCGCTCCAGGCATTCGCGCGAGCCGATCTGCCCGCGCACCCATTCTTGCTCGACTTCCTGCCAGGAGGGGTGAGCATGCTGGGTCAGAATCTGGTCTGTCACATCAAGTTGCGTGATGGTCCCGTCGAAGTCGCAAAAGACGATAGGGGCCAACCCCAACCCGGAGTTTGTGCCGCGTTGCGAGCGCTTCTTCATCCGATAGTTCGGACTCCTTTTGAAGGAAATTATGAATTATGAATTATGAATTGTGAATTGTGAATTATGACCTGTCAATTGCAAATCATGGATCATCAAAGACAGACACGGCACTCATTTTCCCCCTCGATTCTTGTCTACCTGTTGTCATTCACTATTCACCATTCACTATTCACCATTTACCATTCATCATTCAGCATTCATAATTCAGGCCGTCCGCTCGTCCACCAGGCGTCGCCGCTTTCTATCTTGTGCCAGATTTCCCGGCGGAAGGAAGCGGAAAGCCAACCGGTACATCCCGCACACATGATTCGCCCATACGTCCGGATACCGGGCATTCAAGTTTTCGCGCACCGCACTTTCGACGACCGCGGGATTGACCCCATCGCTTAACCCCAGACGAAACTCCAGGATGTCGTGGAGGCCTTCCTGGCGGACGGCCACCTGCCAGTTCTCGGAAACCCCCTGCACATCGTGGAGCACCCGTTCGAAAATCTCCGGGTACATGTTCCCCGCACCCATCACCACCAACTCATCGCAGCGCCCTTTGATCCGCGTAATGCGGCGGACGGGCGCCCCGCAGGGGCAGGGCTCCTCGATCCAGCGGGCAACATCGCGGACCCGGTAACGAACGAGCGGCATGGTCCGCCGCGCCAGGGTGCTGACCACAAGCTCACCATACCCTGCCGCGTCGGCGTCGATTACCTCAAAAAGGAAGTTGAATTCATCCAGATGGTAGCCCTCGCGGCGCAGGCATTCCATGCCGACCCCGCCCCCCTGCTCGGTGGAACCGTAGCCAAGAATGACCGGGCACTTCCAGACGCTCTGCACGTAGTTCCGATAGACGTCTGTCATTCGGTCCCCGGCCGCGAAGACGAGTTTGACTGGGAAAGTTCCCTCTTGCTCGGCAATTTCGCTCAGGCTCACCAGCCAAGTGGGATCGGCGGCGATGACGTTGTATCGATAGAGACCCAGGCGGGAATAGACGTCTCGGGGGTGAGGCTTCCCAATGGCCGAACAAAACGCTCCCAGGCGCTTGCAAGCGAAAAAGGTAACCCAACTGCTGATCCAGTAGGCCGCGTCGAAGGTGCAGACAACGCGGTCGCCGGGCCGCACACCGTTCTCGTACATGGCCGCAGCCTCGTAGCGCGCCGCGAATTCCAGCTCGTCGTAAGTGAAATAAACTCGCTTCGGTCCGCCGGAGGTTCCGGTGGTTTCAAATACCAATTGCGGCTCGCGACAGAGAAAATCTTCCGGCGGCAGGCTGCGTAAGTCCTCGGGAGTGGTAAAGATATCACCCAGGTCCTCCGGCCGCCGAACGCGCGCCGGGTCGATGCCGTGCTCGCGAAGTTTGCGCCCAAAGAACTGCTGGCGCTTGGCGGCGTAACAAACAAGCTTCCGGAAGCCATCCGCCTGGATCCCTTGGACGGCAGAGCGCGGCACGTGCTTCCCCCAACGCACCAGCGCCGGGACCGAATCGCCGATGACCAAGCCTTCAAAGAGGTTCCGCAGGCTACCTAACATAAGAATTCAGGAGTCAGAATCCAGAAGTAACCGGCTGAGGATCGTCATCAGCGTTGAGCAGGTTTGCATCGGTTCTGCCTTCTGGCTTCTGACTTCCCCTCTCCGCTCACATCAAATACGCCGATTCCCCCGAGCGTGCCGGCGGCGTGGCCAGCAAGTCAATGTAAGACGCCTTTTCCAGTAACGCCCGGGCCACTTGAGCGATGGCGTGCGCCGCATCCGGACGCGACAACGCCTGCGCCTGTCGCCTCATTGCCTGGACCTTCTGGGGGCTGGAAAGCAACTCGTGAACCAGTCGAGGAATCTCTTCCACGGTTTGAGCGTAGACCGCCGCGCCACTCTGCTCGAGGTACCGGACGTGCCTTTCTTCGGGCCCGGGGATGGGGGAGGTCAAAAGCATGGGCAATCGGGCCGCCAGGGCTTCCGCACCGGTCAGGCCGCCGGGCTTGGTGATGAGCAGGTCGGCCACCGCCATGAGTTCCGGCATGGTCTCCGTCCAGCCGAAGGCATGAAGATCGAGGGCCAGCTTGCCTCGCAGCCTTTCCAATCGCCCTTTCAAGTCGCGGTCGTGTCCCGACATAGCGAGCACCTGGAGGGGTAAGCCACAAAGCTCCAGGCTTTCGACAATCTTGTCGAGTGGCACCGGGCCCATGCCTCCCCCCATCACCAGCACCACGGGTCTTCGCGCGTCTAGGCCCAGCGCCCGGAGGAGTTCGGCTTTGTCAAAGGGCAGCGCGAAGACGGGATCAACCGGAATACCGCAGAGCAAAACCCGATTAGGGGAGATACCCCATCCAACAAGCTGTGCCTTCGCCTCATCGCTTCCGACGCAGTAGACGTCGATCTCAGGCTGCGCCCAGGGAGGTTCGGTTTGGAAGTCCGTCTGCACCGCCAGGATCGGGGCATTAAACCAGCCTTCGCGCCGGCCCAGGGCGGCGATCTCCGCCGCGGCTATTTCCGTCGCCACGACGAGGTGCGGCACAAAGGCTTGGAGCTGTTTCAGGACTTCCACACAACCTCGACGGAACACCCAGTGCGGCGCAGTGGAACGGTGGAACTTCCGCTGCCGGCGCTCGAAGAGCCCGCGCCAGAGCCACGGTGCGTAGCGGAGCATCCACCAGTAGGGCCGAACATAGAGCCAAAGAAACCAAAAACGGGCCGTGTGCAGGGCATCCAACACCCGCACCTCCACCGGGCCGTTCCCATCAGCGAGCGCGCGCTGAATGACCTCGGCGGCGCGCACGTGGCCTGAGCCGACGCTGAGAGTAAGGATGGCGATGCGCTTTGAAGTCACGGCAGAAACCAGAAGACGGAAGTCAGAAGTCAGAAGGAGACATCGAGCAAGCGAGGAGCGCGGCGAAGTGAGGCATCGGATTCACTCCCGCGGTGTTCTATCCGAGGGCCAGCCTGCTGCACGCGGGTCTCAGGTTGTCGATTCTGACTCCTGGCCCCTGACTTCTGACTCCTTCTCTCATTCAAACCGCCGAATCAGCAGCACGGCATTGAGCCCGCCGAAAGCAAAGGAATTCGAAACAGCCACCCGAACAGGTGATTCGCGCGCCTGGTTGGGGACATAATCCAGATCGCATCCGGGATCCGGCCGCGTATAGTTCGCCGTGGGCGGGATCATTCCCCGTTCGATGGCCATGACCGTCGCCACCAGCTCAATGGCTCCCGTGGCCCCCATCGTATGGCCGTGCATCGATTTGGTTGAGCTGATGGCCAGTTTCCACGCGTGCTCCTTGAACACTTCCTTGATGACCTGCGTCTCAGTGGCGTCGTTCAGGCGCGTGCCGGTACCGTGCGCGTTGATGTAATCTACGTCCCCGGGGTTCACCTGGGCCTCCTGGAGGGCCATGCGGATGGCCCGAGCCGGCCCTTCCACCGAAAGTTGGGTGATGTGGCTGGCGTCGGAACTCATACCGTACCCGGCGACTTCTGCGTAGATCTTCGCTCCACGCTGCTGCGCGTGTTCCAACTCCTCGAGGAGAAGCATGGCTGCCCCTTCACCTATCACCAGCCCCTCGCGGTCGGCGGAAAAAGGCCGGCAGGCTCGGCTGGGGTCACCATCTCCACTGGCGAGCACCCGCACGGACTCCCAGGACCGAATCATCCCGTAGGTGATCGGGGCGTCGCTGCCGCCCGCCAGCATGACATCGGCGATGCCGAATTTGATCAGGTGGAAGGCCTGACCGATCGCGTGCCCGGAGGAAGAGCAAGCGGTGGCGGTGGTGAGCGAAGGCCCCTGCGCGCCGTACTCCATGCAAATCTGGGAGGTAGCGGCGTTGTGCATGATCTTGGGGATGGTAAAGGGGTGCAGGCGCGTTGCTTGCTTGGCATAGAGGTTGAAATATCCGCTATCGAAAGTCGATGCCCCTCCCATCCCGGAACCTGTCACTACCCCGAAACGCGGACGCTCCTCATCACGAAATTCGATGCCACTCGACTTCATCGCCTCGCTGGCTGCGAGTAGACCGAACTGGCTGAAGCGGTCCAGTAGGTCCAACCGCTTGGGAGGAAAATAGTCGGCCGGCGAGTAATCAGCAACTTCGGCGGCAATTTGAACGCTCAACGCGGAGGGATCAAATTGGGTGATGCGGCGAACTGCCGACCGTGCTTGAAGGAGGTTGGCAAAAAAGCTTTCCCGGTCTTTACCTGTCGAGGCAAAGACTCCCATGCCGGTAATGACGACTCTCCGCACGCCGGGCCCCTTTAGGTGCGTGGATTAGCTACCGGTGGCCGGACTCGCGTCCTTGGCCATCGCCACCAGGTCCGAGATGTCCTGGCCTTCGAGCACGCGGGTGAGGCTGTCCACCACTTGGCGGACGCTCTTCATGTTTTGAGCGACCGAGTCGGGGATGTCGAGCTTGAACTCCTCTTCCAGGGCGAACAGGATGTTGACGCCGTCGAGCGAGTCGATGCCCAACTCCGCAAACGTCGCATCAAGCGTAACCTTGCTGGAATCCAGATGCTGTTCGCGCGCAATTATTTCGATCACCTTTTGCGTTACGTCCATCGCAACTCCTCGTGATGCAGATTAGGATTTCCCCACCCTCGCATTTCTATCATGAGGAAATTTCCACGGGCTTCTTCGCGGCCAGCTCGGCAACTGCCTGAAGTAACTCGGAAAGGCGAAACGGTTTGTCGAGCAGCGCGTACGCACCCAGTTCTTGGGCGGCTTCTCTTGCCCTCCCGCTGAAAAACGATGACATGAGGATGAGGTCGTGCTTCATGTTTTGCTGGCGGAGGTTGCGCAGCAGGTCCAGGCCGGTTTCGTTGGGCATCTGCAGGTCGGCGATGATAATGCGCTGGTCGCAGTCTCGGGTCAGGGCTTCCCGCGCCGCTGAGCCATCTGCAACGGCATCGACGGTGTACCCGTTCGCCTCCAAGACCTCGCAAAGCAGGTTTCGGCTTTCCTGGTCGTCATCCACGATGAGAACTTTGTGCACAACAACCTACCCCCAGTCTCTTAAGACAGCTAGTTGAGCACAGGGGCTACCAAACTCGCTCAAACTACGTAACCTTATGATTTCATTGCGCCTTATTGAATCCAAAGAAGCAGCCGCAGGCGGAAAAACCGACTTGAACCGAGGCAAAATGCCACACAAGAGGCTCCCGCGACCCGTCGCCGGCCTGAGTGCGAGGGCAAAAAACTGGCTTGCAGTTGGAGCAGAGATTCTAACAAATTGAGCCTAAAGGAGTTGTAAGGTAGCTTAGCAGGGAACCGGCGCCGTATTATTGAGGCAAATTGCCACAGCAACTAAGCAATCGAGACAAATTCCTGAACCGGCACGAGCACAAAACCCGTCGCGCGCGCGGGTGATGATTGCTACTAGACCCTACACCGTGCCGGATCGATCCGCTTCTGCGGCATGGCAAACCTCATTGCCATCATGCAGCGCGGTAGTCGACAGTTGACGGTCCACAGTTGAAAGTCGAAAGTTGAAGGTCAAAAGTTCAAGCCATCGAAAAACTCTCAGTGAGGGGTCTTACTTTCTGCTTTCTGCCCGCAGTGGAGGGTCAGATAATCCTCAGAAAATTCAGCCCCGATTCCACGGCCAGCATGGGGCTGTTCGTGTAGGCGCTGACTTCGTACGGGCACCCGATCTTGCACCCCTTGCAGAAATCCCACAGCGTTGCCTCTTGCGCAATAATCTTCTTGACGGTCTCCGAACCGAAGATCTCCTTGAGCGGCGCCTGCGACTGGTGGAGCGTCACGAAGGCACAAGGCAGATGGATGGAGCCACCCGGCTTCATGGAGACGAGTTTGGAGGGATGGCGGCAGGGAAACTTCGGGCCAAAGCCCCCATTCCTGTAAAAATCGTAATAGTGACTGTAGAAACGGACATTCCTGGGGTAGGCGGCCCGGAGTTCGCGCAGGAACAACTCCACCTGGTCGATTTCCCGACCGTGCAGCTCCGCGTCAGGTAGGAGTTCTCTGTTGCGCATGACGTTGTGCACGGCTTCAGGATGCAACACCAGGTCGCGCTGTTTGCAGAATTCCGCAAGTTCCGTGAGGTCGTAAAGATTCTCGAGATTGACCGTCGCGTTGATCTGCGTGGTAAACGGCTGGCGTTTCGCGAGCACGTACTCGAGGTTGGAAAGAATTTTGGGCAAGCCGTCCAGACCCCGGCGTTTGGCAAAGCGTTGGGGGTTGAGGGAGTCGATGGAAACTTCCAGCATGTCGAGCCGCGCCACGCCGTCCGCATATTTCTTGATCAGCAGGCCATTGGTGGGCATGGACGTCCACATGCCTTTGTCCGCGGCATAGGCGATGTAGTCGCAGGTGTGGGGATTCAGCAGGGGTTCGCCGCCCGAGAAACTGAGAGCAAAGATCCCCAGCTCGCAGAACTCGTCGATGCGCCGGAAGATGCGCTCGCGCTGCGCCCGGGTCTGCAGGTCGTTGAACTTGCCTTCCTCGCCGAAGATGCAATATTCGCAGAACATGTTGCACATCAGCGTGGTCTCGAACATCACCATGTAAGGCAGCTTGAAACCTGCCGCCAGGTGCTTCAGCAACGATTTGGCGATGTAGGGGAGTTTCATTTGCTGCTTCCGGCAACCGCCTGCCGGGCGCCGTAGCGTCGGCATCTTCCCCGTCCAAGAGACCCCGCAACCTTCCGGGGCTCGCGGCCGTGCCACCTTATCAGCATGAGACTTTTGCCCTGCGCATACAACCGCCATCCAGAATAGCCGAAAAGGCGCTTCCTTGCGCTGCTTTCTTTCGCGGGGCTTCCAGCAGGTAGCCCAGTCCGTCAGCTGACGATCGGCGCGCCGGGCGCCGGTGGGCAGGCCCAAAAGAGGCCGCGGCGATCCGCTTCACCCCTCACGTCCGCAACTTGTATTGTTCGATTTTGCGATAGAGCGTGCGGCGATTGATGCCCAGGATGGCAGCCGTTTTCGCTTTGTTCGACCCCATCACCTTCAAGACATGGGCAAGGTAACGCTTTTCGAGCTCATCGAGGGAAGGCAGATCCACGTAGAAGTCTTCCCGCCGGCTCCGCTCGCGCGTCTCCGCGCGCACCTTGGCTGGCAAGTCATCCGGAACGATCAGGCCTGAGCGGTTAAGGGCGATGGCCGATTCCAGCGCGTTTTCCAGTTCCCGCACGTTTCCGGGCCAGGCGTAGCTCATCAGCGCCGAAAGCGCTCGTGGCGAGACCGCAAAGGTCTTGCCGCGCTCCTCCCCAAACTTCTTCAAGAAGTGTTCCACCAGCAGCGGGACGTCTTCCAGGCGTTCCCGCAGAGGTGGGAGCTCCATTTCGATGACCCGCAGGCGGTAGTAAAGGTCCTGGCGAAACTTGCCTTCCTCGACCCGCTCGCCGAGGTTGCAGTTGCTGGCGGCGATGATGCGGACATCCACCTTGATGACCTCGTTGCTGCCAATCCGCCGGACCTCTCCTTCTTCGATCACCCGAAGCACTTTCACCTGGAGGGCCGGGCTCATCTCGCTGACCTCGTCCAGGAAGACGGTGCCGCCACTGGCCTCTTCGAAGATGCCCCGCTTGTTTTCGATAGCGCCCGTGAAGGAGCCGCGGACGTGCCCGAAGAGTTCCGTTTCCAGCAGGGACTCCGTTAGCGCGCCACAATTCACGGCATAGAAGCACTGCGCGGCGCGGGGGCCGTTGTAGTGGATGGCGCGGGCTACCAGTTCCTTGCCCGTCCCGCTTTCGCCGCACAGCAGCACCGTGGAACGCGCGTCCGCCACCATGGCGATTTTCTTGTAAATGTCCAGCATCTTGGGGCTGCGGCCCACCAGGCTCGATAGTTGCGCCTGGCTCCCCAGTTGCCGCTTCAGGTTGCGGTTTTCGCGGACCAGGTCCCGGTTGCCAAGCGCGCGCTGGACTTGCAAAAGGACCTCATCGAGTTTGAAGGGCTTGGAGATGTAGTCGAAGGCCCCCGCCTTGACGGCCTCGATGGCCGTCTCCATGGACCCAAAGGCCGTAATCAGGATCACTTCCGACTCGGGCTGGATGGACTTATAGGCCCGCAGGACGTCCAGGCCGCTCAGGTTGGGGCCCAGCCGCATGTCGCTGATAATCACGTCAAAGAACTCCTGGCGGCCGATTGCCAGAGCCTCTTCGCCGCTGCCGGAAGTGCACACGCGGTAGCCTTCCTCCTTCAGGACTTCCCGGAGCAACTCGCGGGTCTCCCCGTCGTCGTCCACAACGAGGATGTTGATACCACTCTTTGTCTCCGTCATTTCCATGGTCGCACGATCCTTTTTGGCCCAGCACTCGGCAAGAGGTTGGCGCAACCCTCAGCCATCCACGTTAAGCCCGAGCGCACCCGAGGAGAGCCCCGGGCGACCGGTGGACAGTGCCAGGAGATACAGAAAACGACCTTTCGCCCGCCACGCACGGCTGGGTTGCCGTTCTTGCTGACGGCTGACAACTGATTGCTGATGGCTCCTTTCAAGAGCGGGGAGGATCCAGCGTCGCCGCGCGCGGGGCGACGGCTATCGCTTCCATCTTCTCGCGGCAGTCCAGCGGCAATTGAATGGTAAACCGCGTCCCGTGATTGGGCTCGCTCTCAACTCGGATTGCGCCGGCGTGCTGGCGAACAATCTGGTCGCAGATGGCGAGCCCCAAACCGGCGCCGGTGCCGATCTGCTTGGTGGTGAACATGGGGTCAAAGATGTGGGCCAGCGTGTCGCGCGACATCCCCGTCCCATCGTCAGCCACCTCAACCTCCAACTCCCGGGTCTCGCCGTTCACCGGCGCGCGCAAAGCGATGCGGAGCTGGCCCCCGCGGGGCATGGCATCCACGCTGTTGTTGATGAGGTTCAGGAAAACGTGCTGCAAATACCCGGCGTCGCCATAGATCTTCGGGCAATCCCTGGCCAAGTCCATCTGCACCTGAATCTTGCGGAGCTGGAGCGCGGGCGAGGAAAGCAAGACCGTCTCTTCCAGAACGCGGCGGAGGTCCACCGGCTCGATTCGCAACTCGAACTTGCGGGCCGAGGAGAGCAGTTGCTTCACCGTGCGCACAATATTGTCAATTTGTTTCTCGATGATCCGGAGCCGCCGCGTCGTATCTTCATCGGCCGTCATGCGGCGCGCCAGCAATTGCACGTGACCCGAAATGGAGTTGAGCGGTGTGCCGATCTCGTGGGCGAGGCTGGCGGCAAGTTGGCCGGCGACGGCGAGGCGCTCCGAGCGCGCCAGGGTCTTTTGCGTCTCAAAAAGCTCCTCGTTGATGCGGCGCAATTCCTCATTTCGCCGCGCCAACTCGCTGGTCGCTTCTTCCACCTTGCGCCCCAGCTCGGTATTGAAGTTCTCGATTCGCCGCAACATGCGGTTCAGGTGCGCAGCCAGAAGGCCGATCTCATCCAAGCTTCTCAGCGGGGCGCGCACGTCGAGCTGGCCGCTCTCCGCAGCTTCCATAACCTGGATCATCTTTTTCACCGGCCTTCGCACGCTGCGCAGGAAGAAGATGTGGATGGCCAGAATAACTACGGCCAGGCTGGCCAGCATCAGCAGCAAGTTCCGCATCACCAAGTTCCGCGTCACGACGCTGGTCTGGGACTTGGAAACCTTGAGGTTCAGACAACCGATGGGGATTCCCTGGCTGCGAATGGTCACTCCCATCACCCAGAACCTGCCATCGTTCGTTTCGATCGTGATGGCGTCGTCGTCCGGACGTTCAAATTCGAAGTAGGTCTCGATGCGGGGGATATGGTCCAGTTCCAGGTGCTCGCCCTGCGGCGAAGTCGTGGCCTCCAGGCGATACTCAGGGCTGTGCAAGAAGACATCGGCCTGCCTGGTGCCAGGCAAGTCGCGCTCCATTTGCCTCAAAACTCTCTGGAGCTTCTCGGGGCTCTGAAGGGTGTCCTCGTTGACCAACTGATGAGCCGTTGCCTTGGCTTGAGCCAGCGCCTTGCGGTAGATTTCTTCTTCCACAAGCTGCCGCGTTAGCAGCATGGCAATGTAAGTCGAAACCCCCACGACGGAGACCACCGCAACGGCTATAATGAGGATGACCTTGGTTTGCAGGCCAAAGCGGGTTGGGGTCATAGAATTTTCGTGGCCAGCGATTCTATCATTGAGTGTGGCAAAAAGGAACACTCGGCGAATTTCCGTAGCGACTCATTTTGATGTAGCGCCGCCCGGAACTCCGGTTTCTGGAGTCCGATGGACTCCACCGGAGTCCAGAAATCGGACCTGTCCCGACATCGTCGGGAGGGCGGCACATGCCGGGCTCCCGATTTCATCGGTACAGGTTCCGCCCGGCGCTACAAAACCCAAATGCGTCACTACTTAGATTTCGCTAATCAACTCATTTTTCGGCAGTTGGCTTAGAGAGGCTCAGATTTGCCTGAAGCTTTCTGGAAAGGCGGCTCAATGTGGTGGGAGCACTAAATACCTTGGGATTCATGTCGCCGCCCTGAAAGCACTCCGGAGACCCATATGGAAAACCGCGAAATAGCCGCCGTCTTCGAAGAAATCTCGAACCTCATGAGAATCCTCCAGGACGATACCAAGTGGACGTTTAAGGCAGCCGCCTACGACCGCGCCAAACGGTCAATCGAAAGCTATCCGGAGCGCCTTGAGGACATCGCCCGCGACCCGAAGCGCAAACTCACCGAGATTCCCGGCATTGGCGAAGACCTTGCCAAGAAAATCACCGAACTTGTCGAAACCGGCAAGTGCCAATACCACCAAGAACAGTTGGCGAAGATCCCGGGGAGTTTGCTCGAACTCCTGCAACTGCAAACCGTTGGCCCGCAGAAGGTGCGCCTCTTCTACAAGGAATTGGGCATCAAGACCCCCGATGACCTGGAAGCCGCAGCCAAGGCGGGTCGTTTGCGCAATCTGCCCGGGATGAGTGTGAAGTCCGAAGAGAACATCCTGAAGGCCCTGGAGGTGTTCCGGCGGGCCGCGGGACGCTTCCGGTTGGACACGGCTGCCGAGACCGCAGAAGTATTGATGGCCTATCTTCGCGAGTTCAAAGGGGTCGAGCAGGTCACACCTGCGGGGTCTCTGCGTCGCGGGCGGGAAACCGTGGGCGATCTGGACTTGCTCGTGACGGGCCGTGACCATGCCGGCATTGCCGAGCACTTCGCCCGCTACCCCGGCATCAGCCAGGTACTGGCCAAAGGCGAAGACAAGGTGAGTGTGAAGTTGCAGGACGACATGCAAGTAGACGTTCGCCTGCTCGAGCGCGAATCCTATGGTGCCGCCTTGCAGTACTTCACCGGTTCGAAAGAGCACAACGTGGCGTTGCGCGAGCGCGCCAAGAAGCGCGGTTGGAAGCTGAGCGAGTACGGCCTCTTCAAGGAAGACAAGGTCCTGGCCAGCCGCACGGAGGAAGAAATCTACGCGAAGCTGGGCCTCGAATGGATTCCGCCCGAACTCCGCGAAAACCTGGGGGAGATCGAGGCGGCCGAAAAAGGCGCGTTGCCCAAGCTGGTGGAGCTGGCTGACATCAAAGGTGACCTGCAAATGCACACCACCGCCTCCGACGGCCAGGCTAGCGTCGAGGAAATGGCCGAAGCCGCCAAGAAACTCGGTTATCAATACATCCTCATCACCGACCACTCCAAGGCCGTCACGGTCGCGGGCGGCCTTGATGAGAAGCGGGCCGTCGAACACATCCAGCACATCAAGGCGGCAGGCAAGAAAGTGAAAGGAATCGAGATCTGGGCCGGTTCGGAAGTCGACATCCTGGGCGACGGCAAGCTCGACTACTCCGACGAGGTGCTGAAGCAATTCGACATTGTACTCGTCAGCATCCACTCGCGGATGACGCAACCCGCCGAGGAAATGACGAGGCGATTGCTGAAGGCTCTTCAGAACCCTTACGTGAGAATCCTGGGGCATCCCACGGGGCGCCAGATTCTGAAGCGCGACCCCTTCAGCTTCGACCTCGAAAAGGTCTTCGAAGCCGCCCGGAAGTACGGCGTCATCCTGGAGCTGAACGCCCACCCCGAGCGGCTGGACCTGTGCGATCGTCACGTGAAACTGGCGCGGGACCGGGGCATGAAAATCATCATCTCCACCGATGCGCACCATCCTGAACACTTAAAGCTGATGCGCTATGGCGTGATGACCGCTCGACGTGGGTGGCTGGAAAAGCAAGATGTGCTGAACGCTTTGCCTCCCGACAAGCTGCTGAAGAGCTTGCGACCGCTACCTAGGTAGGAATGTCAGTTGTCCGTCGTCCGTTGTCAGTTGTCAAAAACTCAAATCAACACTGTTTGAGGACGGACGACGGAGCACAGACAACGGACCACGGACAACAGACCACGGACAGCTAGCCTCATAAAAGAGATTGGAGTGAAATGCATTCCCCGAACTCGCTGCTGCAGGCCGCTATCTTCGACATGGACGGCGTCCTGGTGGACAGTAACCCTTATCATCTTCAAAAGTGGATCGAGCTGCTGAAGGAGCACTATGTTCGCTTCGATGAGGCGGCGCTCCCGAAGCAAGTTCTCGGCCCGCGCAACGACATAACGTTGCGCCTGTTCTTTGGGTCGCAAATCACCGCCGAGGAAATCGCGCGCCTCAGCGAAGAGCTGGAAGCAAAGTTCCGAAGAGCTTTCGGCCCGCACGCCAAACTCCTGCCCGGGCTGCAGAGCTTGCTTGCCGAATGCCACAGGGGCGGCGTGCTCATGGCCGTTGCCTCCTCGGCGATGGCGAAGAATCTCGATTTTGCAGTGGATGCGCTCCAATTGCGTCCCCACTTCCGTTGCTTGGTGAGCGGGGACGAAGTTTCCCACTCCAAGCCGCACCCGGAAATCTACCTCCAGACGGCGCACAAGCTAGGTATTGAACCCGCCTCCTGTGTGGCCTTCGAAGACTCGCTCGTGGGCATTGAGGCGGTCAAGCGCGCGGGCATGAAGTGCGTAGCCATCGCCTCCACCTTCCCCTTGGAGGAACTCCGGGAACAGACCCGCGCCGATCTTGTCGTCCCGGGCTTCGAAGGCCTCACGCTCCACACCCTGCAACGGCTTTTTGAACGCGATTCGGGTTCGCCCAAAAACAAAGCTTGGAATGCCTGAGGAGGTGCTCACCTGCTGACCCGTAATTCCGTGTGAGGCAGTGGGGATGGCCAGGGGAGGGCAGCAGGGTTTAGGGAGGACCGAACCGTACTACGGTCAAGGTGAGGTCGTCCGATTGGGGAGCTGTGCCAACAAACTCATGCACTTTGGCCACCACGCGCGTGCAGACGTCTTCCGCGCCTTGGCCCGCACAAGCCTCCAGGAAATCACACAGCTCGGTATCCCCGAACAGTTCCTGGCGGACGTTGCGGGCCTCGGTGACCCCATCGGAGCAGACGACAATGAGGTCGCCAACGCGGAGCTGGAGGCTGTCCACAGCAAACGCCGTGTGGGGGAAGAGGCCCACGGGAAAGTTGGAAGCTTCCGGCCGGCTCACGGTGCCGTCCGTGCGCACGATCAGGGGAGGCACATGTCCGGCGTTGACGAAGTCGAACCTCCCCTGGCGGCTCAGCACGCCATAAAAAATCGTCGCGAACATTTCCGTAGGCGTCCGCTCGAAGAGGAAGTCGTTCACACGCTGAAACAAGCCGGCGAGTGCGGGGTCACCCGCAGCGACGGCAGCGAAGGCTCCTTGCAGGCTCGCGGCGAGCATAGCGGCAGGAAGACCCTTGCCGGAAACATCCGCTACCGCGAATCCGTGCCGGTCACCGGGTAAGTCCACCACGTCGTAATAATCACCGCCCACAGTTTCGCTGGGCATCGTCACGGCACAGAGCTGGAAGTAGTCGCTCTGCGGCAACTGGCGGGGCAGCAAGCCCTGCTGAATGTTCAGGGCCAGGAAGAGATCATGTTGGGCGCGCTCCTGCTCGCGCGCCAAGCGAAACATCCGGGCGTTCTCGATGACCGTGGCGCCCTCCACGGCGAGCGTCTGCAACACTTGCCGGTCCAACCCCGTCACCGCCGTCGGATGTGATCGGGTGTCCATATAAAGCACCCCCAACAGTTCCGGGACGATTCCGGCAATGGTCTCGCCGCCAGCCTCCGTCATGGGGAGTTTTTGCAAGGGGACCGCCACAATGCCGCGCACCCCCGCCCGGAGGATCCCGGTTTCCTGGGCGGTGCGACCCGTAATCTCCTCTTCCAGGATCACTTCTTCCTGGCCGGTACGCGCCACGCGCTCTACCACGGCGTGCGAGTAATCCGTCACGTCCGGTGCCAGGCAGGCTCCCCCCTGCGCGCGGGCCAGGCGAAGACGCAGGCCACCTTTTTCCTCGCGGAGAAACAACAGCCCACGCTCGGCGTTGGCGAGTTGAAGCGCGGAGTCCACGAGCGTGGTCAACACCTCCTCCAATGCTGCCGCGCGATGGAGCATTTGCGCCGTCTGAAGTAATAGCCCCAAGTGGTGCAGTTGAGGGGCAGGACTCTCCCCTGCCTTTCCCAGCTTTTCCAGCAAGCCCGAAAGCACTGCCTCCTCCACGAGGAAGGAAAGGGTGTAAGAATCCGCCACTCCAAGGCTGATCAGATCGCCGGACTTGAGGCGGCACGACCGGATCGGCTCGTTGTTCACATACGTGCCGTGGCGGCTTTCGACATCTTCGAGCAGATAACCTTCTTTGTCCTGGACAATGCGGGCGTGACGGCGGGAAATGCGGCTATCGAGAAGCACTAAGTCATTGTCGCTTTGTCTCCCCATGGTGAAGGGAGTGCGTGTGATCTCGACGTCACGTTCGTTGCCAGAAGCATCGTGAACGAGGAGACGTGGGAAGGTGCTGGGCATAGGCCGTAGCCGACCGGTCGAAAATACGCGCGTATTATAGCAACCGCGTATGTCAAAAGCCAACACCTCAGCAAGAGCGACTTCGGCCAGCGGCAGGTAGCACTTGGTTTTTGCCTGTACGCGGCAAATTGCGGGTTGGCGGCGACCCGGAGGATCGTCACAAAGGTCTGCACGCTACACGCTGCGCAACTAATACGGACGCCCTGAGTCACGATTGACGATTGCTCAATCGAGAATCGGCAATCGAAAATCGGAAATTCCGTGGTGGCTGACCGCTGACGGCCGACAGCTTGTGTTAGCCCTTGGCTGGCGGGGCGGGCTTGGGCGGGGCGGGCGCGGCAGCAGGAAGTGTGGCTAACAGCTTGCCCAGAATGGCGCCCACAGTGGCGAGCTCAGTAAGATCGCGCGGCGTAAAATCGGGGCCGATGGGCCCCCCAGGTTTCGCTTTCCGGCTCACCTGGATTACTCCAACCACCTTTCCGTCCGTGATCATCGGCGCGCTGACGATCTTTTGAATAGGCGTGGCCTTCTCCGCAGCGGAAAGGTCTACAGCCTCGAAGACCGAGGCGTGCTTGTACCCCGAGAAGTTATTCACGATCTCGCCTCGCTTGTCCCGAATCGTCTTGGCGGCCAACGAGTGTGCCGCGGACAGGGGAATGAACCCGATCTTGGAGAGTTTAATGGGAAAGAGGAAGCTGAGCATTCTCCCATCCGCCGAGAGGCGCAGGATGGCGACCTCATCCTTCTTAGCCTTGAAGCCCGAAGCGATTTGCGCCGCCAAGCGATTGAGCGCCTCGTCGCTTGGCCAACCCCCAGCCTTGCGCATCTCCTCCACGTGCTTTGCCACCTCTAAGCTGAGATCGATGTCCGGCATGGGTCCTCCGCACCTTGCAGGTCTTCAGCAATCTTAAGGGGATTATACTGGACTCAGCCTTGCCACGCAATGCAACTCAAGATGAACGCCTTCCGAAGCGCCTGGGAAAGCCCACACAGAACGATCCTACGCCTCTTCCCTTCCCGCCCATGGAGAATGGGTTTGACAAAACCTTAGGCTCCTTCTCATAATCGCTGGCTCTCGAATCGGGAGGCCTTCTTGCGGCAGTGGCTTTGGTGTCTCACGGGGTTTGCCTGCGTTTGCGCGCTTACGACGCGTTCGGTTGCTCCCTCCGACCACACGCCGGCGGGAGCCGAGAAGGTAGCTCAGCGCGCCCTAGAGGGGGCGATCATCATCGACACCCACGCCGACACGCCTCAAATGATGCTGGATGAAGGCTACGACCTGGCCGACCCTCACAGCCCCTTCATGATCAGCATTCCGAAAATGCGGCAGGGTCACCTGGGCGCAGAGTTCTTCTCCATTTGGGTTCCGGCCCGCTGGCCTCCTCAGGATATCATCCACCGTGCCCTGGACTTAATCGATGTGGTGTACGAGCAGGTCGAGCGCCACGCCGACGCCCTGGGTCTCGCCACAACGGCCGGCGACATCCTCCGCCTGCACCGTCAAGGGAAAATCGCCATTCTCATGGGCGTTGAAGGTGGCCATGAGATTGAGGACGACCTCCGTGCCCTGGACATTTATTACCACCTGGGCGTCCGCTACATGACTCTTACCCACTTCCTCAACACCCACTGGGCGGATTCTTCCACGGACAAGCCTCGCTGGAACGGGCTGACCGACTTCGGCCGCCAAGTCGTCGCCCGCCTGAACCACCTGGGCATGATGGTGGATGTTTCCAACGTGTCCGACAAGACTTTCTACGATACCCTGGCAGCGACCCGAGCTCCCCTCATCGCCTCCCATTCTTCTTGTCGGGCCCTATCAGATGTGCCGCGCAACATGAGCGACGACATGATCCGCGCGCTGGCGAAGAATGACGGCGTAATCCAAATCAACTTCGAGTCGGCGTACCTGGATGCCGAGTACAACCGCGCTCATCGGGCCATCGAGGAGCAGGAAAATGCTGAGATCGAGGCGGCGCGCAAAGAATATGCCGGCGATCCGAAACGGTTGGCTCAGCAGATGCGCCAAGTGTGGGCACGCTATGAAGCACGTCTCCCCACCCCCAGCTACCCGCGCATCGCCGACCACATCGACCACGCCGTGAAACTGGGCGGCGTAAACCACGTCGGGCTGGGGTCGGATTTCGATGGCGTCGACTCCGTTCCGCGCGGCATGGAGGACGCTTCGAAACTGCCCAATCTTGTCCGGGAACTCGCCCGCCGCGGCTATAGTGAGGAGGACCTGGGAAAAATCCTCGGCGGAAACTTGTTGCGCGTTATGAGACAGGTAGAGCGAGTGGCACGCGAGATGCCACCGAGAAAGTGAGGACCATCATGCTTAAGACCGTATATGCACTCCTCGCGGCGTGCCTGGCCGCCTCCCTTTACGGGGAGACGCCGCAGGGACCCACCCCCGCCACCTCGGGCGCTGCGCCTCAACCCTCCTTGCTGAATCCGCATTCTTTGCAGGAGAAAGCCCCCGCGATCTACAGAGTGAAGGTGACGACCACGAAGGGCGACTTCACTGTCGAGGTGACCCGCACTTGGTCCCCTTACGGTGCGGACCGCTTCTACAACCTCGTCAAGAACCATTTCTATGACGGCGCGAGCTTCTTCCGCGTGTTGCCTGGTTTTGTGGTGCAGTTTGGTATCAGTGCCACGCCGGAAGTCGCGAGAGCCTGGCGCGCAGCGACCATCCCGGACGACCCGGTTACTCAGAGCAACCACCGCGGGTTCCTCACGTTTGCCACCGCCGGGCCCAACACTCGGACCACGCAAGTCTTCATCAACCTCGGTGATAACGTTGCCCTGGACAAGATGGGATTCTCGCCATTCGGCAAAGTGATCGAGGGGATGAAGGTCGTCGATAAGTTCTATAGCGACTACGGGGAAGGCGCTCCGCAAGGACGCGGCCCTGCCCAAGACCGCATGCAAGCGGAAGGCAAGGCTTACCTCGACAAGAATTTCCCGCGACTGGACAGTATCAAGACAGCGGTCATCGTCCCGTAGTAGCTGGCGGTAGCCTGTTTCTGGACGATCCATTATTCTTTCCCCAAAGCGTGAGAATAGACGCTGTGGGGCCGTTGCCTTCTGCCTTCGTTTCGCTGCCTCAGCGCACTTTCTCGTCCGCGCTGGGGCCAACACGAATATAGGACCTAATACCCTTCCACATCTTGTGCCCAATCCCCCTGATGGCCATGAGTTCTTCCACGCGGCGGAACGGGCCATGTTTTTGACGGTAAGCCACGATTTGCCGGGCCAACTCCGGCCCGACCCCGGGAAGCTTCTTAAAGTCCTCTGGCGACGCCCGGTTGATGTCGACTACAACGCCCGGGGCCTGGGAGAATTTCTTAGTTCCGCCGGTGGACGGCGCCTGCGCACTTGCCAAAAGGCAGTAGGCAGAGGGCGGAAAGCAGCAAACACTCTTCCGATGAACTGGGATTGCGGAGCCAACGGAAAGGATAGGCGTGCCTGGGGCCGGAACTAGAAATAGACCGAACACCAAACAGCTCAGCGACTTCGTCATTCCTCCGACCTCCCGGACTTTAGCCCTTTCCTCGCAAAACCGGCGGGTGGGTATTTGCCTTCTGCCTTCTGCCTTCTGCCTTCAATCTTCCGCCTACTTACCCTTGCCGCGTCGTCCTAGCAGCCGGAGCATCGCGCGCAAAAGCACTTTGTAAACCGGGACCAAATCTGGAGAAACTCGCCGCAGTGCAACGAGGTGCCGCTCGATGGTCGCCCAATCCCCGCGCACGGCTGGGCCCGTCAAAGCCCGGCGCGCTCCAACCGCCGCGAAATTCCTGACCGTCTCCGTCACCAACTGGCAAAGCATGGGGCGAGCGATCCCCGCGGGAACTCCTGCTCGCTTCAGAAGCCGGACGGACCGCTCCATCAACGTGACCAGTGTTGGACAGACCAGGAAAGCGGCCAAGTGGTAGACGATCTTTTGGGTGGGGCGAACACGAAAAGGGGTCCCGCCCAGGGCACTTACCCAATGCCTGGCCACCTTTTGTGCGGTCGCGTCACCTTCGATACTCCAGAAGCACCCTCGGAGGTTGCGCATGCCTGCCGAAGGACTGGGAACGGTCTGAAAAGGATGGAGCGAGCCGATGGCTGCCCCTCGCTGCCGCAGCGGCCGAAGCACTGCACTTGGCAAGGAGCCGCAAGTATGCAGAACCACCTTACCGGCCCACTTGCCCCGGCCGCCGGGACGACGTGCAAGTTCTTCCGCCACCTGGGGCAGCGCCGAATCAGCGGTGGTAAGCAAGATCACGGAAGCTTCGCTCAGCCGGGAGTCGCTCAGCCTAATCGGTTCACCGCACCCAATGAACTGAACCGCCCTCCGCGCCGCCGCCAGCCGACGAGCTGCAACGCAAAGGATAGGAATGCCAGCTTGGCTCAAAAGCTTCCCCAGCGCCTGCCCAACCCGACCGGGGCCGACTATCGCCACACCCCCCACCATCCGTTGCTGTACCGCAGCCGACTTAGACGATTGCGTGCTCCTTCGCAAGTTCACCCGGCTAACCTCCTATTCACCCCAATCCCGAAGTTGAATGCCTTTGGTCGCGGCCATCGTGCTGCTAACCACTGAATTAGATTCTCGAAATCGAAATTCCCCGAAGTTCGGATCGGTCGCTCGGCCCGGACCCGTCAGCTGACGGGTACGACCCTCGCGCGTATCTGGTAGAGGTCGTCCGTCAACTGACAGACTGGAATGCGCACCATTTACGAACCTCCGACCCCTCGCCCCGATGCAGCGGGGCGAGCTTGAACGGCTTTCGTCGCAGCGATCATACCTTTTCGCCTTCGGGATCGGGGTTGGGGACCTGAACTTCGGGATCGGGGTTCACTTGGTCGGTGCGGTGGCTCCTCAGGTTCTGCCATATGCAAAGTCTCCGGAAACCGCCGGAAGAAATTTCATCCTGGAGGGCAAATCTGACACATTCACAAGGCCAACCTGCTCCCCACCGCCTGCGCAATTCCAGGCGGCCAAGCCGCCCGTGCTGACCCGCCAAGACGTCAAAGGTCATTGTGGCCGCCGAAGCCTTCTACTTTCAACTGGTTTAAAGGATTCTGCAAACCTCCATGGACAACAAATCAAGACGGTGAGAAACGGCGCAGCGCAAGAGAAACTTTGGAAGGGCTCTTGCACCAAGGAGAAGAGAGGGGAGAAGGTTGGAGCGGTGACCGAGATTATTGCCAGAACCTTCGTGATCGCCTTCGTGCTATTTTATGCCGGGCTGCTGGTCGCCTTGCTCGGCTGGAGTATCTGGAAGCGGCTCGGCACCTCGCTCGAAGGGAACGCTGCGCCACCTCGTCGAGCTCTTTCGCCACCTGCATCTCCCAAATCAGCCGCGAAATGTCCACTAACCGCCGCAGGCCATCGTCGCCTGCTTCCTGAGCCCGTCGCCGAATCCCCAAAGCCCCTTATCATCCTTCCTTGCTAGAGGCATGCCACACCTCCCCTGTGGATTTTTCCCTGCAGAGGACCAAACCATCGCAGGGGAATGCGGGTAGCTTGCTATCTTCAGCAACCGGCCACGAATTCCCAGAACTTTCCGGGGACAATCACTATCATTCCACTCTGACCCTAGGCGGGCTGGAGGCCGGCCTCTCTTTCCCTCAGCGCCTTAATGCGGTCGCGAAACTGCGCGGCTTTCTCAAACTCAAACTGCTTCGCGGCCTCGCGCATTTGGTGCTCCAGCTTCTTGATCAACTCCTCCAGTTGGTCGCCGGAAGCCGCTTCGTCTTCCCCCTCTTCCGCCGGAACCGTGACGTAGTCCGCCTCCACGATGGACGCCAAGGCCATGTCCACCGGCTTGACGATGCTCTCCGGAGTGATGGCGTTCTCCTCGTTGTAGCGCATCTGCTTGGCGCGGCGGCGGCTGGTTTCCGAGACTGCCTCGCGCATGGAGTTCGTCATGGTATCCGCGTAGAGGATGGCCTTGCCGTGGAGGTTGCGCGCCGCTCGGCCCATGGTCTGGATCAGCGCTCCGGCGGAACGCAGGTAACCTTCCTTGTCGGCATCGAGGATGGCCACCAGCGAGACTTCAGGCAGGTCCAGGCCCTCGCGCAAGAGGTTAATGCCGATGAGGACGTCGAATTCGCCCCGGCGCAGATCGCGCAGGATTTTGACGCGTTCCAGCGTCTCAATTTCCGAATGCAGGTAGCGACAGCGGACTCCGACCTCGGCGTAGTACTCTGCTAAGTCCTCCGCCATGCGCTTGGTGAGCGTCGTGACCAGGACTCGCTCGCCTTCCTTAGCCCTCTGGCGGATCTCACCGAGCAGATCATCGATCTGCTGGCGGGTGGGCCGGACTTCCAACCCAGGATCAACCAAACCTGTGGGGCGAATGATTTGTTCGACGACTTCCCCACCCGTCTTGGTCAGTTCGTAAGGGCCGGGGGTCGCCGAAACACAAATCACTTGGCCGACGCGGTGCTCAAACTCCTCAAACGACAACGGACGGTTGTCGAGCGCCGAAGGCAGCCGGAACCCATAGTCCACCAGCGTCTGCTTGCGCGAGCGGTCGCCACGGTACATCCCGTGAAGCTGCGGAATGGTCTGGTGGCTCTCGTCGATAAAGAGCAGCGCGTCCTGGGGAAGGTAGTCGAGCAGGGTGGGAGGTGGCTCGCCCGGCAGCCGGCCGGAGAGATGCCGCGAGTAGTTCTCAATGCCGTGGCAGTAACCGACCTCCTTCATTATTTCCAAATCAAACATGGTGCGCTGCTGGACGCGCTGGGCTTCGACCATCTTGCCTTGCTTTTCCAGCTCTCCCCGCCACCATTCGAGTTCACTGAGGATGCGCTGGAGGGCGTCCTCTTTCCGGTCGGCAGGCAGCACGTAGTGCGTGCGGGGATAAATGGGCAGGCGCGCATAGGTTTGCTTGACCTGACCAAACAGCGGGTCAATCTGCGCCAGCGACTCCACTTCCTCTCCCCAGATTTCGATCCGGTAAGCGTGGTCCTCGTAGGTGGGGAAAACCTCGATCACGTCGCCGCGCACGCGGAACGTCCCCCGGCGAAAATCCGTGTCATTGCGGTCGTACTGGATCTCCACCAAGCGGCGGAGGATATCTTGCCGGGAAATCTTCTGCCCCTTCTCCAGTAAGAGCAACATGCCATAGTAGGCCTCCGGGGAGCCCAACCCATAGATGCAGCTCACGCTGGCTACAATAAGGCAATCCCGGCGCTCGAACAGTGAGCGCGTCGCCGACATCCGCAGTTTATCCAGCTCGTCGTTGATGGTCGCTTCCTTTTCGATGTAGACGTCCGAGGCCGGGAGGTAGGCCTCTGGCTGGTAGTAATCGTAGTAGCTGACGAAGTACTCGACGGCATTGTGCGGGAAGAAATTCCGGAACTCGTGATAGAGCTGCGCCGCAAGGGTTTTGTTGTGCGCCAGCACCAAGCTGGGACGGTTCACCGCGGCGACGACCTTCGCCATCGTGAAGGTCTTGCCGGACCCGGTCACGCCCAGCAGAACCTGGTGCTGCTTCCCGTCCTGCACCCCGCGAACCAGCTCGTCAATGGCCGTCACCTGATCGCCGCGCGGCTGGTAGTCGGAAACGAGTTTGAAGTCCATAGCCCTCTGAAAGTCCGTTTGGGAAAAGCGCAGATCGCTATTATAACGCCTCAAGCGCACCCGGACCTTTCTCGTTCCGCTCGATGAAGAAGCTCTGCAAAAAACCGCGTTCTCGGCCCCTGCCTGACAAGCTAGTGCCGTTCCAACTTATTTCCCCGAGTCCCTGCATCGAGCTGCCGGCAGGATCCATTGGCGGTGCTACAATCAGAAATAGCCGCAAATAGTTGGAACGGCACTAGCCCACTCAATTCGGCAGGGAATCCTTTCCCCGGTGCATTATCGGCGCTGCTTTCCGGTTTGCCTGTGTTTCCCATAAGTTACTCGCTTCGTCCTCCAACGAACGATCCCTTTTTCTTCCTCTATCACACCCGAGCCGAGTTGCCCCACAAAGTGGCACACCGGCCCTGCTGCCACTCTGCGCCGGGCGCCTCGGAATTTCTTTATGGGAACGCGTTGTCCTAAAAAGATGCCTCCCGATTTCCAGGTTCACAATGAAGTCCTAACCAAACGGATTTGGAATTCTCGGTCCTCACCGGCGAGGTTGAAAGTTGAAAGTCGAAAGTTTAAAGTGACGGACCAACGCGGATTGTTGAACGCGTTCTGCGCACATTGGCATGGTAACAATCTAAAGGAGTTCGAACCTCGCAAGACCTGCCGGGGAGAAGTGCGGCCCGAGATGGAAAAGCCGGCACTTGGACTTAAAAACGGCGAAGCCTCGGAGGTCTTTGATTTTCCGCAGGCTCTGGTTTGCTTTCAAGTGGTGGGACGTCACCGTGCGGAATTGAAGGAAGTCTTGAGGAAAACTGGGAATCCGCTTCGGCAAGAAGAACCGAGGCGGCTCTGGCGGATCTCATGAAGAAAACCAAATCCGGATGGACGCGGGGTATTTCGCTCCTGCTCCAATCTCTCCGCTCGCTGCAAAGTCAACAGCGCCTCCGAAAAAGCGGCCCGCCCAAGCCTGAGTGAGCAGCTTGCGGACCATTTTAGGTCGCCCTTTCGCTCGTTACTTGTGCGAACGATCTCAAGTTTTCTGGAAGTTTTCTTCGCGAACATGTCGAAGGCTCAAGACTTGGCATGTGGTTGGCGAGCAGCACGACCCGCGGAGGACTCCCCTGAGAAATCGTTTTCAACAGGTTTGTTGAAAAGCTTGTGGAAAAACCGGCTCTTAATTCCGGTAAGACAACAAACGTGAAGGGCTTTTAACTGTTTGCACTAACCTGTAGCATTTTCCCCACGCGCCAACCAGGCGTGCGGCCAATAGTCCGGAATTTTTTTTGCCCGAATGATTGAAGAATGTTGCGCGCGTGCGGGCTCGACGCCGATTTGGAGATTCAGTTGCTCGGCATGTACGTAGACTACGTCCCGAGAAATTTCGCCGAGACGCTTTCGGTGTGGGGAAATGGTGACCCGCTAAAGCAGCGGCTGGGGCTTCTTGAGCTTAACTTCGATGACCTGATTGTCCTGTTCCAACTCGTATTCTTTACCGTCGGTCTTGTGGTGTTCTGCGGTGACAAGCAGGAGAATCGTTCCTTTGGGGATGTTCGTGAACCTGTAGCGGCCCCGCGCATTCGTCTTGGCGCTGTACGAAATGAGTTTGGCACGCTCCATGCGGCGAAGGCTTGCCGGCTCACGGAATTGCAAGGTTAGACGAGCCTGACTGATGGGCTCGCCAGTGTCTGCGTCCTTTACCACCACAGTGAAGTTGGCCCGCTGCTGAGCCTCGGCTCTGGCCGGCAACTGCAGGGCGGCTAAGCAGAAGAGTGCGCAAGCTGTTCCCAGGATGGGCCGCAGGAAGCGACTCGAGTCAACCATAAAAGCCTCCTCCTTCCCGGCTTTGGACTTCCGATTCACCCGCGCGCATAACTTCGCCACAATCCATTGACCATCATAGCTCAATTCAACTGAAGAAGGAGAGCCTTGCGATTCCGTCCGAGATGAACATCATGTCTGGCCGTTGACTTCGCGTCTCCAGTCCGATAACTTCACGGCTTGGGCCGAAAAGTCGGCTTCACAGCGCCACCTCTTGGCAGGGGAAACGCGCCACCACCGATTTACGGAGACATCATGGGCTTTGCAACGGACGCCATTCACATCGGGCAAGAACCTGATCGGGCCACAGGAGCCATCATCGTTCCCATTTACCAGACCTCGACCTTTGTCCAGGAGGAATTGGGCAAACACAAGGGCTACGAGTATACGCGCACCTCAAACCCCACGCGAGCGGCTTTGGAGCGAAACTTGGCTGCCCTCGAGCGTGCCCGGTTTGGTCTTGCCTTTGCTTCCGGGATGGCTGCCATTAACGCCCTCATGAGCCTCTGGAAGTCGGGCGATCACATCGTCGCAGGTCACAAGCTCTACGGCGGGACGTTGCGTCTCTTCGACCATGTCCTGGGGCATTCTGGACTCACTTTTGGTTACGCCAATACAACCCGGCTTGAGGAGGTGAGTGGCGCCATTCGTCCAAACACCCGGATGCTTTATGTGGAGACACCTACGAACCCTGTGCTGGAAATTACCGACCTCGCCGCCGCAGCCGACCTTGCCCACCAGCACGGAATCCTGCTGGCGGTGGATAACACCTTCATGAGCCCTTACTTCCAGCGGCCCTTGGAGCTAGGAGCGGACGTCGTCATCCATAGCACTACCAAATACTTGAACGGCCACAGCGACAGCGTGGGCGGAGCCATTGTCCTCAACGATGCCCTGCTCTACGAGCGCCTGAAGTTCATCCAGAACGCCGCCGGGGCCGTGCTCGGACCGTTTGATAGCTGGCTGGTTCTGCGAGGCGTGAAAACCCTGGCCGTCCGGATGCGCCAGCACAACGAGAACGGGCTCGCCGTAGCCCAGTTTCTCCAGCAACATCCGAAAGTAAGAAAGGTTTACTACCCCGGCCTTTCCTCTCACCCTCAACACGCGCTAGCCAAAAAGCAGATGACAGGGTTTGGCGGTATGCTTTCCTTTGAGACGGGTTCGCTCGCAAATGCCCGCACCCTCCTGAAGTCCGTCCGGCTGTGTTCTTTGGCGGAAAGTTTGGGAGGAGTGGAAACTCTGATTTCTCACCCTGCCACGATGAGCCACGCCAGCGTCGCTCCCGAGGAGCGCCAGCTCCTGGGCATTACCGACGGCCTGGTCCGCATCTCGGTAGGCATCGAAGACGTGGAGGACCTGATCGCCGACCTGAAGCAAGCCCTCGACAAGATTTGATGGTCTCCCTACGTGGCAACGTTTCTCGGTAGGGGCCCACCACGCTGTGCCCGTACAAAATGTATGCGCCACCCGACGTGCACCCGGGAATGTTCCCGCGAGTGTGTCGGGGCAGCGTGCGCTCTGATCGTCCTGTCTTGAAACGCTAGTGCCGTTCCAACTATTTGCGGCTACTTACCTCGAGCCACGCGGTCGCGCCCAGAACCGTTCCAACAATTACCGGCCACGTGGCTTGGGCTACGTGGCGCGCGGCCCGTTCCAACAGTTCCCAGTCGTCTGGTCTGTGGGGTGTGGCGGACGAGTTGGAACGGGCCGCGGGTTGGAACGGCCCCAGGCGGTGGCAGAACAGGCTAATTCACCCCGATCCCGAAGTTGCAACCGGGCAGGTAGACTTGAACTGCCTGCAATCAAGCGCTGAGTCCAAAGCATAAACACGCCTTCTTGCTTCGGGATCGGGGTTCATAGCCTCAATTGGAACGGCACTAGGCGATCTCCGGCGGAGCCGCTTGCTTAACGGAATCGCTGACCCACTGCAAGTAGTTCCGCGAACCATCGATGATGGGTAGGCAGATAATCTCAGGTGTGTGGTAGCTATGGATTTTGGAGATTTCCGCCTTGATTTCCGAAAACAGCTCACGCGTGGTCTTGATGAGAAGCACAAACTCCTTCTCATCGGCCACCTTTCCTTCCCAGCGATAAAGCGATTCGATGGCCTGCGTGATGTTGACACAGGCGGCGAGCTTCGCTTCGACCAGATGGCGCGCGATCTTGCGACACTCCCGCCGGCTGGCGGCGGTTACCATGATTACAACCTTGTCGGTCACGACTCCTCCTGGGTGAGGGGGCAGTGGCGCCCGGCTTGAGCCAGGCAGTCTGCCGCCCTAAAGGGCAACTCTACGTTCTCGGCATGAGAGGGTTGGTTGCACACCATTTAAGCCAAAGATACAATAAGCGCGGTATGGTCGACAACCCCATTCACTTTGGGACTTCGGGCCGGCGCGGCATCATCCCCGAGAACTTCACCTTCTCGAATCTCCGGCTGGCCGCGGCCGGCATTACCCACTTTCTGGTTGCCCGGTCGTCGCGGCCTCGCGTGGTGGTGGGTTACGACATGCGCTTTCTTTCCGAGAAGTTTGCCGAAACTGCATCTGGAGCCTGGCATCCAAAAGCGCTTACGGGAAAGACTTCGGCATAGCTGGGAAAAGGTTGATAGCCAGGAAGTCATGAAGATCGACCGCACCGACAGCCTAAAGATGATCTGCGAGGATGGTTCCTGGGTCCTGATGCGGCCGTCGGGGACTGAACCGATCGTCCGAGTCTATTGCGAAGCGCCCTCGCAAGCCGAACTGGATCGTCTGGCGGTTGCCGCCAAGACGTTTGTTTTCGAGCCATGAAAGAGTTGCGGTGGAATAAGGACGCGCTTTACCGCAATGCCCTTTTTGCCCTCATTCTCGTCTGCATTGCTCTCATCGTCCACGAGATTTTCGGCCAGCACGGCTACCTGGCGCTGCGTCACCAACAAAAGGAGATGGAAGTCCTTCAACAACAGATCCAGCAACTCCGAAAGGAAAACGAAGAGTTAGACCGGCAAATCAAAGCCCTGAAATCAGATCCTAAGGCTATCGAACGTCTGGCCCGCGAGCAGATGCGCATGGCACGGCCAGGCGAACTCATTTATGCCCTCCCGGAGAAGCAACCGCCGAAAGGCCAGCCCTCGAAGGCAAAGGAAACTCCTCCCAAGTAGAGGCGGCTTTACGCCGCTACTCGTGCTGTAGCGGCCGTCTATCCGTCATCTGACTGACTGGCCGTGGATGACCGCCAGTCTTTTATTTCGTGGAAGAACCGGCGCTCCCCGCCAAGGCGGGGCAGGCGCCGAGGACCGGTACAGATGCAATTATGGCAAATCAACACACGCATTTGCGTTGGCTACCACTCCTCAAAGCCTCTAACCTATCTCCTGTTCCCTATCCCCTAAGCCCCCTCTAACGCACGACGCCATCCAGCGGGCTGGAGGCTGTGGCGTAGAGCTTCTTGGGCATGCGGCCGGCGAGGTAGGCCTGGCGGCCAGCGAGGACCGCGTGTTTCATCGCCTCTGCCATCAAGCAGGGATCCTGCGCGCCAGCGATCCCGGTATTCATCAGGACAGCGTCTGCGCCCAATTCCATTGCAATCGTCGCGTCGGACGCAGTTCCGACTCCGGCATCGACGATGAGGGGCACGGTGGTAATCATTTCGCGCAGAATGCGCATGTTGGCAGGATTCTGAATGCCCAGCCCGGAGCCGATGGGCGCACCGAGCGGCATCACGGCGGCTGCGCCGGCATCAATCAGACGTCGGGCCGCAATCAGGTCATCGTTCGTGTACGGCAGGACCACAAAACCTTCTTTGACCAATGTCTCCGTAGCCTTCACCAGTTCAAAGTTGTCCGGAAAGAGCGTTTTCTCGTCACCGATAACTTCCAGCTTGATCCAGTTCGAGAGGCCTACTTCCCGTGAGAGCCGCGCGGTACGAATGGCCTCGTCGCCCGTGTAACAACCCGCCGTATTAGGGAGAATGAAGAACTTCTGGCGGTCAATATAGTCGAGCAGGGACTCCTTAGTGCGGTCCGTCAGGTTCACGCGGCGGACTGCCACCGTCACAATCTCCGCGCCGGAAGCTTCGTGGGCTCGCGCCATCTCCTGAAAGCTCTTGTATTTCCCCGTTCCGACAATCAGCCGCGAACGGAATTCCTTGCCCGCAATCCGCAGGACGTCGTTGCTCATGATGTGTACCTCAAATTCGATTTTAGTTGGGGCAGGCAGAAATTGCAATTCGGGGTGTCACGGCACTGCGCGCATTGCCCGTTTTGCGCCTGTTACTGGGCAGGGCAAGCCCTGCCTCTACCTTACTGTGTGACCGTCGTCGCAGTCCCGCAGGCGCGGGCTTGCGGCGCTTTGCGGGAAAACATCTCTTCGATGAGCTCTTGGTATTTCTCCTCTACCACACGCCGCTTCGCCTTGAGGGTTGCCGAGAGCTCGCCGGAAGCGATGGTGAATTCTTTCGGCAGCAAGACGATCTGGCGAATCCTCTCGTGCGGCGGCAGGGACTGGGTTGCTTCGTCCACCTGCTGCTGCATGAAAGCCTGAATCGGCGGCAAGGCAACTAACTCTTCGCGCCCCTTGAAGGCGAGGCCTCGGCTGCGGGCGTAGTCTTCCAAACGAGCGAAATTGGGCACGATCAGGGCGCCCACGAACTTCCGCCCGTCGCCCAGCACCACAAGTTGGTAGACGTACGGATGGCCCTGGAAGAGGTTCTCGAGCTTCTCCGGCGAAACGTACTGCCCTCCGGAAGTCTTAAACAGGTTTTTCTTGCGCCCGGTAATCGCCAGGTAACCCTCGGCATCCAGCGTGCCCAAGTCACCCGTGCGGAACCAGCCGTCGACGAAGGCTTCGCGATTCTCTTCATCCAGGTGGTAGTATCCCGGTGTGACGTTTGGCCCTCGCACCAGGATTTCCCGCCCCACGCCACCCTCCGGATCCTGCGTTTCTTCCCCGAACTTGACTTCCACGCCGGAAATGATCGGACCTACGGTGCCGAGCTTGACGTGTCTCGGATAGTTCACGGCGACGACTGGCGAGGTTTCCGTTAATCCGTAACCCTCGTACACCGGCAGCCCGAGAGCGAAGAAAAATTCCGCCAGGTCTCGCGAGAGGGGAGCAGCTCCAGAAATCAGAGAAGATACGCGGCCGCCAAGCTGCGCTTGTACTTTCGAGTAGATTAGCCAGTCAGCCAGAGCGTGTTGCAGGCGCAGGCCCGGCGTCGCACTCCTTCGCTCCTTACCGTACGGGGAATACTGCTTCCCCACGGCGACGGCCCATTGGAAAAGCCTCTGCTTGGACGGCGGGGCTTGGCGGACGACTTCCACGACCTTCTCGTGGATCTTTTCGAGCACGCGCGGCACCACGCCCATCAACGTGGGCCGCACCTCGCGCAGGTTCTGCGGGAGGGCGTCAAGACTTTCCGCGTAAGCGATCGAAACGCCTTTCCAAAAGTACGTGTGGTCCAGCAGCCGCTCGAAGACATGGCAAAGGGGCAGGAACGAGATAGCTACGTCGTGGCACCCCATGGAGAAAAGGTCCTGGCACGCCCGGATGTTCGAAACAATGTTGCCGTGCGTAAGGACCACGCCCTTCGGCCGCCCCATAGTCCCGGAAGTGTAAAGAATGGTGGCGGTATCCTCGGGCCGTGCCGTCAGGGCTGTGCTTCGGAAGGATTCAACAAGGTTGGTGCGCCTGCCAAGTTCGCTGGCGACGATCCCCTCCCAGCATTCTGCTCCTGTCCCCGCCAGGTTGGCGCAATCCATCGCCAGGGCGAACTTCAGTTCCGGCAGTCTACCCCGGACGTTTACGACCTTGCGAAGTTGGGTTTCCGTAGCTACCACAATCCCCTTCGAACCGGAATCGCGAAGGATGTATTCAACGTCGGGTTCTAAGACTCTGGGATAGATAGGAACGACGATGGCGCCCAAACCCAAGAGGGCGTAATCCGTCAGCGCCCATTCCACGCGGTTTTCAGAGAGCAAAGCTACACGGTCGCCGCGGCTGGTGCCAAGGCGTGCAAGGGCCGACGCCAGCGCTGCCACTTTCCGCAACACCTCGCGCGACGAAAGGCCCTGATATCGACCAGCCGATTTGAAGAGGAAACAGTCTGGCTTGTCGTGTTTCTCAATGGCCCTGAGAAAGAGCTCGTTCAACGTGCTGAAATTGGTAGAGCCCATGAGGTCAGCAGAGGTTGCGAATCCCCACGCCTGCGTGTGTACGCTCTGATCTTAGCACAACTCAGCGCTCGTCCAGGCAGTTCAGAATAGCCCATGCCAACTGAACGCGCTGAAAAAGAGAAAAGAGATGAATTCCGGTCTGACCGGCGCATCTCCCCGTCTTTTCCAGTTTGATTTTGCGGTTCGCCACAACGCCTTATCCGTTGCTCTCAATGAATTCCCGGTTTCGATTCATCCAGAACATCTCTTATTGCATCGCGCGATCTGGTGAGATTCCGTTCCTGAGTTCTTTGGGAAAGAGCTCCGCGCGCCCTGACACCGGTTCTCGCGCCCAAATGTCTGGCATGTTTCTAGGCTGTCGCCCTCAGCGTTTGCATTAAGTCTTTTCGCCCGCCCAGGTCCCGCTGACCCCCGTGCCGAAAGGTCGCAATACCTTGCGCCCGACGGCAACGCGAGATTCTAGCAAGCCACTTGCCGCGCTAAACAGCGCCAGCCTATACTCCGAGTTCGATATTCACGCTAAACACGAAAGGATTGAACCATGAGTGACACTTCGGCTAACAATCGTCATCCAGCTGTTTGCTGTTCGTCGGCTTCGTGCGCCGCTTGCACGCTTGGCTCAGTCACCCGTCGGCAGTTCCTGGCTACCACTGGGGCTTTCGCCGCAACAGGTCTTGTTCCGGGGGCGATTTCACGGGCCGGGGCAAAGAACGCGCAACCCATGGGCGAGGCTCAACCCGCAAGCCGCCTGTTGAAAGTCCTGCCTGTCTTGGTGTACCAGACCTACCAGAGGAAAGCGGCCACAAGTTGGCGCCCGTGGGGCGGGTTGTTCACAGAGCGAGACGTTAACGAGGAGAAGGAGAGAATCGGGCGCGAATTGGCGGCAGCGAAGGCAAGCGTCAACTTCCCCCTCGAACTCCTGCCTCTGGCAACGGCTCAGAGTCCTGAGGCCGCCTCAGACTTGGCCAAGCGTAATCACGATGTCCTACTCGTGTATGCCGCCGGCGGCGAGGCCGAAACCTTGGCAGCCCTTGCGTCGCCTGACAAGTGGAATCTCATGTTTGTCCGCCACAAGTCGGGGCCGGTGTATTTGTGGTACGAAATCGCCCATCCCATACTACTCCGCAAGACAATGGATGATTACGGCCAGCCGGGCATAGGCGTCCAGGACGTGGTCGTCGATAACCAAGCGGAGATCCTCTGGAGGCTGAGAGCCCTCTGCGGTTTGAAGAACACCCTCGGCAAACGCATTGTCGCAGTCGGCGGGCCCGCCGGCTGGGGAGCGGGCGGCCAGCAAGCGCCGGTCCGTTCTCAGGAATTGTGGAAGCTCGACATCCGCACCGTGCCCTACCCCGACCTGGGCGAGAAGATTAAACGCGCGCGTCAGGACAGTGCTCTCGTTGAGCGTACCCAGGCTGAGGCCGAGAAGTACCTGAGCCAGAAGGGGGTGTCTCTGCACACCACCCGAGAATTTGTCGCCAACTCATTCCTGCTTACCGAGATTTTTAAGAACCTGATGGCAGAAGCCGAAACCGACGCGATCACCATCCACAATTGCATGAGCACCATCATGCCCCTCTCGGAGACCACTGCATGCTTGCCGCTGAGCCTCCTGAACGACCAGGGCTATATGGCGTTCTGCGAATCGGACTTCGTGGCGATCCCTTCGGGGATTCTGCTCCACTATATTTCGGGCAAACCGGTCTTCCTGAATGATCCAACATATCCGCACGAGGGGGTAGTGACCTTGGCCCATTGCACCGCGCCGAGAAAGATGGATGGGGAACGATACGAGGATGCGAAGATCCTGACGCATTTCGAGTCGGACTACGGCGCCGCCCCCAAAGTCGAGATGAAGGTGGGTCAAGTGGTAACGGTTTTGGATCCCGACTTCGCCAGTCGAAGGTGGCTTGGATTCCGGGGAGAGATTGTGGACAACCCTTCACTCGATATTTGCCGAACACAGATCGACGTGAAGATACACGGCGACTGCGATCGCCTCGCGGAGGAGATGAGGGGTTTCCATTGGATGGTCTCGTACGGCGACTATTTGCGTGAGACCAGATACGCACTAAAGAAAGTGGGAGTGGATTGGCTGAACTTGAGCGCCTAGGACGCTTACGGCTGCCAGCCCAAGTCCGCGTGATCCATCCAAGGCGGTCCTGCTTTCTGGCTTCGGCGTTTCGATTTTCAACCTTCAGTCTTCAACTCAGGCTCCCCCGGTGACGTAATTCTGCGGGTGTAAAAGGCAAGGCGGGTATGAGTTGGTCTTTCGAGGACAGCGAAAGCCAAATTTCCTCAAGAGCGGCTTACACCACGATGAAGAGAGTAGTGCGGATCGCGGAGCAGTTTCAACTTCTTGCAGCGATCTCTAGCAACGCTCTATGAGCGCCGAAACCCTTTGTAGCGGAGGGTTAGAAAACGAACCCTACACTACAAACCTTGTTCCCCCGGGAAAGCCCCTTCGGGAAATCGCAGACTGCAAAAATCAGCAGTCTGCGCCTGCCGGCCTACTGTTTGTCGATCTTTATGTTCACGCCGCGTGTAGGCCGGTCTTCAGATCCTCCAGTTAGGTCGGAGACTCATGCGACAAATTTGTCGCCCCCGTCAATTTCGTCCGCCATGCGATAGGCAAGGTCGGCGGAGATGTACCCGAGTTGCTCTCCTGATTCGCGACAGACCTTAATGGCACTTGGATCGTGCGGGTTCTCTGGCTCGCGGACGAGTTGCAGGCGTTCGCCGACTTCACAGTTGCGGATGATCTCCTGCCTGCTGCTTCCATTTGGATTGAGATGCGTTACCCCGACGACCTTGGTGTAGAAGGACTTGTTTGGGAGTCCCAATCGCCCGGTTTGAACACTGCGAGGATTGGCTGCCTGAAAGGCCTTAAACGCATAGTAAACGACGATCAGGGTTGCGGCTAACCCTATATAGATGAGGACGTGAGGATGCTTCCAGATGTAGTAGATGAGCGCCATGAAGGCCAAGGCAAGCAATCCGCTAGGAGTCAACTGATCTGAAGATTTTCTCTTGGGCATCGTGAGTAAACACCGGAAGGGCCCACGGTTGGGGAAGCGACAACCGTGGTTACCCGCTACCCGCCCACATGCGGAGAAGGGTGGCGACGAATGCATAAATCAGAGTGCCTGCGCCCGCTAGACCAGTCAGAACGCTCACCGGAAACACGATCTTCCACATGGTCAATAAAGGGGTGGTGAGCCTTGACGCCTTGGTTTTGTATGTTCGAAGAGCCTCAAATACATCGGCAGCTGGTTTACTCACAGTGTTCGCAAGCTCAATCGATAGGTAGGACCCGATCATCGTCTGACAGATCTCAAAAACGATATACAGGACGAGTGACATGGTCATGAGCAACGCTGAACTTACGAGCAGCTTAGGCGAAAGATGCGGCCTGGTTCCCGACCAAGCAGCAAAGAAGCCGCCATACCCTAGGCCCATGATCAGCTTTGTATACGTGGATGCCTTGTCATACATCGCAGATTGAAAATCTGCGAGCTCTTTTAGAATGCTTGCATTAGCGGGCACAGGATTCGTCGGCGGCATAGGTGGCCTCCAGTTCGTCCTATTCTCACAGCAGGTGGCGCAGCCTTGTTCTTGAAGGCTGCGGCTTTTGTCTGGCCATGATAAGGACCGCGCAATTACACGGCAACTGTGCGCTACCACTTGCGCCTATCCTGCCCTTATCTTCCGAAAGAGGACGTCTGCCACGGCCCCCGGTGTCATTCTGCGAATGTCGATGTAGCCGATGGTGGATGGCAAGCCCGGCACCTCGGAGTCATCGAGCCGCAGCGGCAGGATATACTCTCGCTTTGCGGCTAGAGCCCGCGCCTGAGCGTGCTGACGTTCGTGCCGGGGCCATCCTTTGCGAACGTAGTGCTCGGAGATGAACATGGCGCAGTACTTCGCCTGCTTCCCGTAGACTTCGGCGAAGTGCGCAACCAAATCCTTGCCGAGCAGATTCACCTGTTCGAAGCGATCGTAGAAGACGTTTGCTCCTCTGGACCGAAGCTCCCCAGCTACTTGCTCAACCAGAGTCCGATTCTCGCCAGCGAATGATAGGGCGATCTCGTAGGACTTAACGGGCGACTTTGCGAGGATGCTAGCTTGGCGCGTCTGCCTGAGAACACCACCGTGCTCGCGAAGATGCAGGAGAAATAGTTCGCCAACCCTACGCAGATTCCCGTTTTCGAAGAAGAAATCCCAAACTATGGCGGGTTCGTTGGTGCGAAGCGCTACGGGCCGACCACGTCTCGAAAACTGGAGGAGTTCTTTCAGTCGAACTGGTATCTCAGCCTGCAAGCATTCGAGAACCAGAGAGGCTGCGCCACTATGCTGTAACCGTTCAGTGAGCGCTTCCCACATCCGCTGGTAGTTTGTGCGCGGCACGCGGATGCCGCGGGACAGAAAGTACGTTTGTTTCTCGTCCTTGGTCCCCGGGATGTGTTCGAGGATACTGACGAAAGCGTGTTCGACAGCTACCACATCTTTAGCAGGAAACATGCGTAGCTCCTTCCACCCAGGGGCCAACTTCGACGGGTGGCGCGTCCCGCGCGCTCTCTACGATGTGTGCGGGTGATTGCCTTTCCAGAGCGCGGCGCTCGCGGCCCGCGCGCGTTACCCCCGCGTTACCGATACCGATATACAACTACTACGAGGGGAAGGCAAGAGGGAAGAAAACAGCAATTATGAATGATGAATTGTGAATGGTGAATGGCAAATGGGAAATTCAGGAGTCAGGAGACAGGTTCCGGGAAAGGCAGGAGTGGGAAATAGGAAGTAGCGAGTAGGGGAACAATGGTGAATGGTGAATGGTGAGTGCAGCAAGCGTAGCGCAGACCTCGGTCATTGAGGTCTGCGGTTCTTCCTCAGATTCGCGCTTTCGAATTCAAGGGCAAACTGGCAATCGTTAACCCGCAGCGGCGCATTTGTTGCGCCGCACTCATTCCGGGATACTTGTTCACACTGGACCATCGCCAGGGAGTTGAAATCTACGCCGTTTGAGCGGACGCACCGTGACGAAAAAGAACCGATCGGAAAGAAACGGGCGACGCAGCCGCGACACACCGCTAGAATACAGCACCGTCGGCGGGATGACCGGTCTGCGCCAGCGCGCCGGCCACACAGAACGAAGAACGAGGAAATCCGTTTTAATCCGCTGCTCCCTTCACAGATTCGCCAGCCTATCGCCTTCACCATTACCCCCTTCAAATAAAGCTAGAAGCAGGTGACACAAGGCGGAAGGTTGAATGCCTCTCTCCTCCACCTGCTTGGTCGGCGGGCAACACTCAGCACGGGTGGAACAATTCGGGATGTTCCAGGGAATACTGCTCTGCGGTTTCAGTCACAATTTGGAGGTGTTCAAGCGGGGTCCCGGGACAGACATTGGCTCCATCACCCACGACAATACCTCGACAGGGGCCGAGAGCTTCCAGGAGTTCGGCGGTCGCTTCGCGAATCTTCTCCTTGGGGCCCTGGAGTAGCAGCACCGGGTCGAGGTTGCCCCACAGGTAGCACCTGCCTCCCAGATTCTTCGCGGCCACAGCCGGCTTTACCTCGCGTCCAAACAACTGAAAGCTTGTTATTCTCTCGTCCTCGATTAATGTTTTGTGTAAATGATCGCTTTTTCCGCACATGTGCATCCCCCGCCCATCCCGCAGGCCAACGCCAAACGTATCAAACAGCCGATTGTCGTAAGGGACGCAGAATTGCTGAAACAATCTCGCCGACATGATCTGGGCAGAGTCTTCGGCGACGGCAAAAGTGGGCCGTGGGGTCCGATCCAGCTTGCGAAAGCAGGTCTCTGCATGGATGAGGCCGCTGGTAATCGTCTCCAACAAATGATGGCAGGCCTCGGGATACTCCAGCATCCACCAGTAAAAGGCGTCGCCGACGAGATCGATGGCGACCATGTGCGGTCCGATCCACTGGATCCCCAGCGGCAGGACTGCCACGCGGCCGCGCTGCCCGTTGAAGGTCACCACCGTCTCCTTGGCCAAGTCCGTCATGGTCTGCCACCACTGCCGGTACTTGGCCCAGAATCCCTCGCCAATTTCAGGGATTCGAAGCTGCGCCACCTCGTGGGGCTTCCGGATCGTGGGGCGCGCCCGGGGAGGGTTTTCAGCGAGCCATTCGACATGGCCCCCGAAAGCGGAGGTGTTCATCACGTTTTCGAAGTCAGGGCCCACACTCACGACAGGCTCCTGGCAGCGGTCGTCCGGGATGTTTTCGATTGCCCACTTTTGAAATTCAAGTTGCCAGTGAAACTGTGTTTCCGGGTCCCGGAAGTACTCCTCGAAGTTGGTGCCGAACTGCCTCAGGAAGTACCGGGCAAAGACTCCGAACAGGACGGGCACCCGGTCGGCGTGGCGGTAGTCAAAGTGCTCTTGAAAACGCAGCTTGTTCTGGGCCATCCTGTCTTGGGGATAATCAATGGATAGTGAGGATTTCACGTCCCGGCCTCCCAGCACGCTGTCACTCAACGGCTTCCGCATCAGCTTCGGGGCTGGCGTCGACCTTGGCTTTGAGGCCTGCGCCTCTCGCGACGTTCGATTTTAAGCGCGCAGCCATGGCAAGGTCTTTTTGCCGTGGGTTCTTGAATTCGAAATATAAGCTCGCCCGTGCTTATCAGCGGCCATCCTAGCACATCTTCCTGCACTTCCTCGTGGCAGCAAGCTGCGGTAGTGACTCATTTTGATGTAGCGCCGCCCTTCAGGGCGGCACATGCCCGGCTAAAGCCCGGCGCTACAAAACCAAAATGCGTCACTACCCAAGCTGCAGCTCTTTCGCTTTCGATAGCGTTACGCTAAGATTCCCTCGGGGAGATAGAACATGGCACAGCCCGGCACTCTGACAAACCCCGGTCCTACGGCGGTTTCGTACCAGCCCGTCCGCGCTCCCCGCGGAAGCCACATAACCTGCAAGGGCTGGCAGCAGGAAGCCGCGATGCGGATGTTGATGAACAACCTGGACGAAGAGGTGGCGGAACGCCCTCAGGACCTCATCATCTATGGCGGCACGGGAAAGGCAGCGCGGAATTGGGAGTGTTATCGCGCCCTGGTGGAGGCGCTGAAGGGCCTCGGGAACGACGAAACCCTCCTGGTGCAATCCGGGAAGCCGGTGGGAATTTTCCAGACCCACGAGTGGGCGCCGCGTGTGCTGATTGCCAACGCGAATTTGGTTGGCCACTGGGCGACGTGGGAGAAGTTTCGCGAACTGGAGCGCCTGGGGCTCATCATGTACGGCCAAATGACGGCTGGGAGTTGGATATACATCGGCACACAGGGCATTCTGCAGGGAACGTTCGAAACTTTCGCTGCCGCAGCGCGAAAGCACTTTGCGAGCGACTTGGCCGGAAAGCTGGTGGTCTCCGGCGGGATGGGCGGCATGGGAGGCGCCCAACCCCTGGCTGCGACGATGAATGGCGCGGCCTTCCTGGGCATCGAGGTTGATGCCGAGAGAATCAAGCGGCGCATCCGCACCGGCTACTGCGATATCTGCGTTAACTCGCTTGACGAGGCGATCCGCATCCTGAAGAACGCGGTGCGGCAAAAACAAGCGGTCTCGGTGGGCCTCGTGGCCAACTGCGCCGACGTCATCCCCGAACTGGCGCGCCGCGGCGTGGTTCCCGACCTGCTCACCGACCAGACCAGCGCTCACGACCCGCTGAACGGTTACATTCCCTCTGGTCTGAGTCTGGAGGAAGCTGCGGAGCTGCGCCGGAAGAACCCCGAGGAGTACTTGAAGCGCTCGTATGACTCCCTCGCCCGGCATGTCACGGGCATGCTGGACCTCCAGAAGCTCGGCGCCGCCACGTTCGATTACGGCAACAATATCCGCACGATGGCCTTCGAGCACGGCGGCGTGAAGGAGGCCTACAACTTCCCAGGGTTTGTGCAGGCTTACATCCGTCCTCTCTTTTGCGAGGGCCGCGGGCCTTTCCGCTGGGTGGCGCTTTCTGGCGAAGCTGCGGATATCTACCGGACCGACGACCTGGTGCTGGAACTCTTCCCCGAAAACGCCATCCTGAACCGCTGGATTCGCCTGGCGCGAGAGCAGGTGAAATTCCAGGGCCTGCCCGCGCGCATCTGCTGGTTGGGATACGGTGAACGAGCGCTCTTTGGCGAGCGAATCAATGATCTGGTGGCCCAAGGCAAACTCAAGGCGCCTATCGTCATTGGGCGCGACCACCTGGACTGCGGTTCGGTCGCCTCGCCTTTCCGCGAGACGGAAGGCATGAAGGACGGCAGCGACGCCATCGCTGATTGGCCGGTGCTCAATGCGCTGCTGAATACCGCCTCGGGCGCAAGCTGGGTGTCATTCCATCATGGTGGCGGGGTAGGAATCGGCTATTCCCTCCACGCGGGACAAGTCATTGTTGCGGATGGGACTGTAGAAATGGCGAAGCGCCTGAACCGGGTCCTGACCAATGACCCGGGCATCGGCGTGGCGCGCCATGCGGACGCGGGGTATGAGGAAGCCATCCGGTTCGCGGCTGAAGCCGGGGTGAAGATTCCGATGGGAAAAGTGACGAGTGACAAGTGACAAGCAAGAGGGCAAAGAGGAATTCACCGAAATAGTTAGCGGCTCATCACTCTTCACTCGTCACTCGTCACTTGTCACCGCTTCCTTAGCTTTTCTTGGACGTGACGGCGTAAAAGGCCGCGGCTTTCTGTTCCACCTTCTTGCTCTTGCATTTTGGACAAGCTACATGGCCCTTCTCGTACTCAGCCAGCGTCAAGATCGTCGTGAAGGTTTTCTTGCACGCTTTGCAGACATATTCATACGTGGGCATAGGGTCGACCCTCCGACTCGAGTCCGCGTCATTCTAACAGAAAATTAGACCCTCTCCAATGTCCCTGCCAAGCCCACGCGCGCTCTTCTTCCGCAATGCGGAGCAACTGTTGACCTTATCCGGCCCCCCGGCTCCCCGGCGCCAGGAGGCGCTTTCAGAGCTCGGCGTCATCCTTAAGGGCGCGGTGTTAACTCAGGGGACGAAGATCCATCGCGTCGGCCGAACCTCGGACCTTGAACCCGAGGCGCGGCGCGTAAAGGCCGAGGCCATCGACTGCCGGGGCGCGGTGGTCATGCCTGGCTTCGTCGATTCCCATACCCACCTGGTCTTTGCGGGAAATCGCGTGGAAGATTACGAGCGGCGGCTCCGGGGATGGACCTACGAAGCGATTGCCCGCGCGGGTGGGGGAATATGCTACTCGGCGCAGAAGGTACGCGAGGCCTCGGTGGGCGCGCTGGTGGCGCAGGCGGAGCGCTTCCTGAACGCGTTCGCCGCTTATGGCACCACCACCCTGGAGGTCAAGACCGGCTACGGCCTGGACGTGGAGCAGGAATTGAAGATTCTTGAAGCCCTCCGCCGCCTCCGCAAAGTCTCGGCGCTCGAGCTGGTCCCCACCCTCCTGGCGGCGCACGCCCTCCCGGCCGACTTTGCGGGCCGCCGTGCCGCGTACGTGGATCTGGTTGCGCGGCGGCTCATCCCCGCCGTCGGTCGAAAGAAGCTGGCAGAGTATATCGATTGCTTTTGCGATCGCGGGGCGTTCAGCGTGGAAGATTGCCGGAAACTCTTGACCGTCGGACGTCGCCACGGCTTGGTCCCGCGACTTCATGCCGAGCAACTGAGCCGCACGGGCGCAAGCCGGCTGGCCATGGAGTTGGGCGCGGCCTCGGCCGACCATCTGGACCACCTCAGCGAACGCGACATCCGCGCGCTGGCGCGATCGGGCGTGGTCGCGACGTTGCTTCCCGGCTCGAATTTCCACCTGGGTTTGCAGAAGTACCCCCCAGCCCGCCGCCTGATCGACGCGGGAGCCATCGTGGCACTCGCCACCGACTTCAATCCCGGAACGAGCCCAACCCTCAACATGCAGTTCATCCTGTCCCTCGCCTGCACAGCAATGCGCATGACGCCCGCGCAAGCGATTTCTGCCGCCACCCTCAACGCCGCTTACGCCCTCCGGCGCACGGACCGGCTGGGCTCCCTCGAACCGGGCAAGCAAGCCGACCTCATCGTCATGGACCTGCCCGACTACCGCGAGATCCCCTACTATTTCGCCGTGAACCACTGCGTGATGAACGTAAAGCGCGGGCGGATTATCTACCGGAGACAGGAGGTAGAAGTCAGGAGTCAGGAGTAAGAAGTCAGAAACACTAAGAGTGTGTTCTGCATGCCGAATGGCGGAATCGGAGTGCCAAGAGCTGACGGCTGAAAGCTGAGAAGCGACAACTGACCACGGACCACGGACGGTTTTTCAAGACTTATCTCGTGATACATTCCTACTATGGAAAACATCATCGAGTGCGTCCCTAACTTCAGCGAGGGGCGTGAAGCCGGAAAAGTGGAAGCAATCATTCAGGCGCTGTTGGCCGGGCCGGAGGTCTACCTGCTGGATAAGGAGATGGATGCCGACCACCACCGGTCGGTTATCACCATCGTCGGCACACGCGAGAGCATCGGCGAGGCCGCCCTGCGCGGGATTGGCAAAGCTGCCGAACTCATTGACTTGAACCGCCACCAGGGCGCGCACCCCCGCATCGGCGCCACTGACGTCGTGCCTTTCGTCCCGGTCGCTGGCGTCACGCTGGAGGACTGTGTACGGATTGCCGAATGGCTGGCGGAAGAAGTTTGGCGACGGTTCAGGATTCCGACTTACCTCTACGAAGCGGCGGCGCGGAAACCGGAGCGAAAAAACCTTGAAAACATCCGCCGCGGTCAATTCGAAGGCCTGCGCGAAGAGGTTCGGACGAACCCGGAGCGCCACCCCGATTTTGGCGAAGCCTCTGTCCATCCTACAGCGGGCGCCACCGTAGTAGGAGCGCGGAAATTCCTGATCGCTTACAACATTAACTTGAACACTTCCGATGTCGGCTTGGCCAAGGCCATTGCCAAAAAAATCCGCGCGTCCAGCGGTGGGTTTCCCTGCGTCAAGGCCATGGGCGTGGAACTCAAGGCCCGCAACCTGGCCCAGGTGTCAATGAACCTCACCGATTTTGAAACGACTTCCCTGGGAACGGTCTTCGATGCGGTAGCCCATGAAGCCGCCGCGCGCGGGGCCGGAATTGTCGGGAGCGAAATCGTGGGGCTGATCCCTCGTCGCGCGTTGGAGGACGCCGCCGTCCACTACTTCCAGATAGAAAACTTCAGGCCGAACTTGATCATCGAAAACCGGCTGGCCGAAATCCTCCGGGAGCAGTCTGCGGGGGCGGCGGAGGGCCAGGTCCGAAAACTGCGGAACATGGCGGACGGATTTGTGACGGCAGTGGCTGCGCCCACCCCTACGCCGGGAGGCGGGAGTGTATCCGCTTTGGCGGGGGCCCTGGCCGCCGCGTTAGGCGAGATGGTTTGCGGGTTGACGCTCTGCCGCAAATCCTTCGCGCAGCACCATGCCACCCTGGACGCGTCGCGGGCCCGCCTGGCAACACTCGAAGACCGCCTGCTGGAGAACATTGATCGTGACGCGCGCAGTTACGAAGCGGTCGTGGCCGCCCTCAGGCTCCCGAAATCCACGGAACCCGAGCAAGCCGTCCGCGCGCAGGCCATCGAAGAAGCCAGCAAGCACGCCGCCTCGGTGCCGCTCGAAACGGCGGAACTGGCCGCCGAAACCGCACGGCTGCTGGAAGCTCTCCGCGACATTGCCATCCCGCAGGCGGCTTCCGACCTCGCCGTGGCCTTAGCCCTCGTTCGCGCCGCCCAGCACGGAGCAATCGAAAACGTCCGCGCGAATTTGCCATCCATCCAGGACCAGGAGTGGCTAAGACAGATGGAAGGCAAGCTGACGGCGCTGTAGACTATACTGGACTACGCATGGACGATCCCCGTCCCACACCGTATGACCAGGCTCCGGCCGTCCCCTCCCTTCCAGAGGTTCACCGCACGGTGGGCGTACCCAGAGGCGTGGGCTTCTGGAGGAAAGCCCTGGCCTTTTCCGGGCCCGGTTTCCTGGTGGCGGTTGGCTACATGGACCCCGGCAACTGGGCCACGGACATTGCCGGCGGGTCACGGTTTGCCTACCAGCTCATCTTCATCTTGATGATGTCCAACCTGATGGCCGTGCTTCTGCAAACGCTGGCGGCGCGGCTGGGCATCGTCACCCAGCGCGACCTGGCACAAGCTTGCCGAGATTACTACTCGCGCCGGACAAGCCTCATCCTCTGGGTCCTTTGTGAAATCGCCATTGCGGCCTGCGACCTGGCGGAGGTGATTGGCTCCGCCATAGCCCTCAACCTGCTGTTTCATATCCCCCTGCTGTGGGGGGTCTGTCTGACCGCCCTGGACGTGCTCGCGATCCTTTACTTGCAGCACAAGGGCTTCCGCTATTTGGAAGCCGTCGTCGTGACGCTGATCGGCGTGATCGGCACGTGCTACCTGATTGAAATCGTCCTGGTGAGGCCGGACTTTGTGGCGATTGGGAAAGGTCTCATCCCTACGACCCAGCTCCTGACCAACCAGGAGATGCTTTACATTGCCATCGGGATGCTGGGCGCCACCGTCATGCCCCACAACCTCTACCTGCATTCCTCGCTCGTTCAGACCCGCGCCATTGACCGCACCCGGGAGGGGGTGCGGACCGCGCTTCGGTATAACTTCTTTGATTCTTTCCTGGCCCTCAACCTTGCCTTCCTTATTAATGCTGCCATCCTGGTCATGGCGGCAGGCACTTTTTTCCGGCACGGCTTGAACCACGTGGCGGAAATCCAGGAGGCTTACCACACCCTGGCGCCCCTGCTGGGGACACAGGTGGCCAGCATCCTTTTCGCCCTCGCCCTGCTCTGCTCCGGACAGAACTCCACATTGACCGGAACACTGGCCGGCCAGATTGTCATGGAGGGATTTCTGAATATCCGTTTGGCGCCGTGGCTTCGCCGCCTGCTGACGCGGCTTCTCGCCATCATTCCGGCGGTCATCACCGTGGCCTTGTACGGACAAGGGGGCACAGCCAAGCTCTTGATCTTCAGCCAGGTGATCTTGAGCCTGCAACTCTCCTTTGCCGTGTTTCCGTTGGTGCAGTTCACCAGCACCCGCACGCGGATGGGGGAATTTGTCAATCCGCGCTGGCTGAAAATCCTGTCCTGGGCGGTGGCAGGAATGATTGCGGCTTTGAACGCCTATCTTCTTGTCCTGACTGCTCGGAGTTGGACTAGTTAACAGGTTAGCGATATGTTCAAAAAGATACTCGTTGCTTTGGATCACAGCAAGGCGGATGAAACTTTGCTGCCCCGGGTAAAGCAGCTCGCGCTGCTGACCGAGGCCGAGATTGTCCTGCTTCACGTGTCAACGGGCTGGGCTGCGCAATGGCAGGAAAACCTGAACCTGTCGGACTCAGAAGAGATCAAGGAGGACCGGGATTTTTTGGAGGGGGTTGCCCGGGAACTGCGCGCGCAAGGTTTCCGCGTGACCGCGCGGCACGCGCGCGGCGAGCCGGCCCGGGAGATTTTGAACACAGCTCGAGCGGAGCAATGCGATCTGATTGCCATGACCACGCACGGTCACCGCTTGATTTCCGACCTCATCCACGGAACCACCATCACCAGGGTTCGCCACGAAAGTAACGTCCCGATTTTCCTCGTGAAGGCAGAATAGGATTAAACCCCGGTCCCAAAGTTCAGGTCAGTAGTGTCTTCGCCCCGATCCCGAAGGCGAAAGAATATAGCCGCTGCGACGAAAGCCGTTTAAGCTCGGCATCGGGATTGAACCGGATTGCCTTGCCCCGATCCGTCAATAAAAGGAGTGACCACAGCCCTGGCGACTGCACGCCCCCTTGGAGAGCCCGGCTGGGCGTACCCCCAAGCGCTTGCCGGCGGATCGGGGCCTTGCCATTCCGGGGAATTCAGGCTAAAAGGAAAGTGCCCGACGCGGGAGATTCAGGCCCCATGCTGATTCCGGGATATGCCACGGCGGAAGGTACAGCACGATTTCGCGACCGGTTTGCAGCACGCCTGCCGGAGCACGTTCGCGAATGTCGGGGGCTATGGATTTCTTCGATTGGCTTCGGCACCTACCTCGGCGAGCCTACTGCGGCTTGCGACGCCCTCTACCGCGACGCAATGGTGCAGGCGGTCGAAATGGGAGTCAACGCCATCGACTCCGCCGCCAACTACCGCCATCAACGCAGCGAACGTTCCATTGCCCAGGCGCTCGCGGCTCTGCTGGCAGCGGGCACTGCGCAGCGCGACGAGCTGATTATTGCGACCAAGGGCGGCTTTCTAAGCTACGACGGCGAAGAGCCGGACGACCCTTCCGCCTACTTCGAGGCAAAGCTGGTTAACACGGGCGTGGTTCGAGTCGAAGAAGTGGTTGCCGACTGCCATGTCATGACGCCGAAGTACGTGGAGCATCAGATCGAGGTGAGCCGCCGGAACCTCGGCGTCCAGACCATCGATATCTACTACGTCCATAATCCTGAAACGCAGCTTAGCCAGGTCTCCCGGGAAGAGTTCTACCGCCGGCTGAAGGCGGCGTTCGCGGCGCTCGAAAAGGCCGTGGCCGAAGGAAAGATCCGCGTGTATGGCACGGCTACCTGGAACGCCTACCGCGTACATCCAGAGTCGCGGGACGCAGTCTCGCTCACCGAAGTCCTTCGCGCTGCGGAGGAGGTAGGCGGCAAGGACCATCATTTCCGCGCAGTCCAGGTCCCGTTCAATCTAGCTATGCCGGAAGCGTTAACGGTCGGGACCCAGTACCTGGACGGCAAAGCGGTCCCGGCGTTGCAAGTGGCACGGACCCACGGGCTGATGGTCTTCGCCAGCGCTACCCTGCTCCAAGGCCAGCTCGGCCAGGGACTTCCGCCGGAAATCCAGGGGTGGTTCCCGGAATTGCATACCGATGCGCAACGAGCCATCCAGTTCGTTCGTTCGGCTCCCGGGATCACCTGCGCCCTGGTCGGCATGAGCCACCGTGAACACGTGGCGGAGAACCTGGCCACGGCTTTGGTGCCGCCTCTGACGCTGGAAAGATTCCGCGCTCTACTTAAGAAGTGAGCCGCCGCCCCCCCAGCCTGAAAATCGTCCATCGGAACAAGGCCATCCCCGTTAGGAATGCCGAACTGGATCGGAAATTCGCCCGCGCGAAAGCCTCCCCGCATGTGCCGCCCTCCCGACGATGTCGGGACAGGTCCGATTTCTGGACTCCGGTGGAGCCCATCGGACTCCAGAAACCGGAGTTCCGGGCGGCGCTACATCAAAATGAGTCGCTACCGATCTGCCTCCTAACTTGACAAACTCTACCCTTTCCGTTAGCTTGCCTCTGTCTTACATTGGCCAATTCAGAACGCCGTGGAGGACGATTGCCGCGGAGACCCATCGTCACTTTGATCACCGATTTTGGGACGGGAGACCACCTCGTAGGCGCCATGAAAGGCGTCATCGTGAGCATCAACCCGGACGCCGAAGTTGTGGACATCTGCCACGAGATCAGTTCGTACGATATTTTTGATGCCGCCTTTACGCTGGCGCAGAGCTATCGCTTTTTCCCCAGCGACACGATTCACGTGGTCGTGGTCGATCCGGGTGTGGGTACCGCCCGCCGGCCGCTTCTGGCGCGCAGCATGAATTACAGGTTCGTGGCGCCCGATAACGGCGTTCTCTCCTTGATTTACGAGCGCGAAGAAAGCGTCGAGGTCCGCCACGTCACCTCGGACCATTACTTCCTCAATCCCGTCAGCAACACCTTCCACGGCCGCGATATTTTTGCCCCGATCGCCGGCTGGCTGAGCAAATGGGTGGAAGTGGACAAGTTCGGCGAGGTCATTACCGACTATGCCAAGTTCACCTCGCCCAAACCTAAACGCGTCAGTGACAATCTGATTAAGGGCATGACCCTGAAAGTAGATAAATTTGGAAACATCATCACGAATATCAGCCCGGAAGACGTGCCGCAACTCTTCGCCGAGAACCCTCCCCCATTCAAAATCATCATCAACCAGCAGGAGATCACCCGCCTGAATCCGGCCTACTCCCTGGGCAAGCCCTCGGAGCTCTTTGCCATCGTGGGCAGTTCAGGCTTTATCGAAATCTCCACCAACCGCGGGTCGGCGGCCAAGACGCTCAATGCGGGCCGGGGTGTGGAGGTGGGCGTGATCCTGGAGGGCCCAGGCTCGCCGGGCGCCTGAGGCCTTGCTTCCTCCCCGAGGTCAGCCCAGGGCGTATCGAAAAGAGCGCGGAAAGACTGGGAAAGTTCCTTCAGGCAGAGGTCGTTGGGAACCGCTCGGCAGATGCGCCAGCAACAGAAGTCGCTGCAGGAATCTTGTCGATCCGGATTTTTGAAACGCGCCGGCCCTCAACTTCGGCTACGGTAAATCGGCGGCCCTCGAACACAAAGCTCTCGCCCCCCTTGGGGATGATGCCTAATTGCACGAGCATGAAACCCGCCAGTGTTTCGTGCCCTGTTCCGCGAGGCAAGACGATTTCATAATCGTCGGCCAATTCCCGAAGGCCCACCGAACCGTCCACCACCAGCACATTCTCGCCCAGCCGGCGGATCGCGGCCTCCTCCCGGTCGTACTCATCCTGGATTTCACCCACAATTTCTTCCAGCACATCCTCGATGGTGACCACTCCCGCATACGACCCAAACTCGTCCACAACCAGGGCCATTTGCGCATGGCGCCGGCGCACCTCCTTGAGCATCTGGTTCAGCGGCATTGTTTCGGGAACGATCATGGGTTGATGGAGGATGGAGCGAAGGTCAAAAGGCGTAACCAGCGGAGTGCCTTGCCGAGCCCGTTCCAGAAGCACGCCCAGCAAATCCTTCGTGTAGAGGATGCCGACGATGTGGTCCGGAAGCCCCTCGTAGATCGGAATGCGCGAATGCTGATCCTTGACGATTCGATCCAGGAGGACTTGGAGATCCGGCGTCATGGGCAGGCAGGTGATGCGTGTCCACGGGACCATGATCTCCCGCACGCGAACGTGGTGAAAGTCGAAAACGCTGCGGATCATTTCCTCTTGCTCTTTACCCAGCAGCCCCCGCTTCCGAATGCCCGCCACAATCAGCTTCACTTCCTCGGCTGTGTGATGGGCGCCGTGAGCCTGACCGGGATACTGTCCGAGGCCCCGCAGCACCAACTCTGCCATCCCATCCAACGCCCGCACCAAATACTTGCTCAAACGCAGGAAGAGGAGCATGGGTCTGGCCACCAGCAGCGAGGCCTGCTCCGCCCGCTCGTAGGCCACAGCCTTGGGGACTAACTCCCCCAGGACCATCAATAGGGTAGTGATCAGAAGAAAGGCAAAGCCCACGGCAATCGAGTGGGCCACCACCATCGATACGACTCCCTGGAAATGACCTTCGAGTGCGTGCTCGATGGCAGCCGCCATAATTGACTCACCTAACCAGCCCATCAGCAGGCTGGCCACGGTGATGCCCAGTTGAATTCCTGAAAATAACAGACCGACATCCGCCAGTAGCGCCTGGACCAGCCGGGCGCGCGCATTCCCCTCCCGCGCCAATTGCTCGATGCGCGTGTGCCGGACGCTTAACAGCGCATATTCTGCGGCTACAAAAAAAGCGTTGAGCGCCAGGAGTCCGAGGATGAGCAACGCCTTCAGCAAAGCCACGCCAGGAGCACCTACGATAGGACTATTCTACGGGAAACTCACCCCAATCTCAAAACAGCATTGGCCAAGGGACCAAGCTTCCTTCAGCGTGCAGCCGAGAGGAGGAAGTCGCCGGCTCGAATTACCTATAACCGATCGCGCCAGGCAAAAGATCAGGAACTGCCGCGGGCACTGCATGGCCCGCCCTCCGGCAACCCCGCAGCAGGAGCCTCTGGGGCGCACGCCGCCGCGGCGCGCCACGGTGAGGGGGAAGTCCGGCGCAATCCTTTGGATGAGTACGCTATTGGCCGCGCGCAGGTTGGAGGCTCACGGAATATAGGGGACGTCCCGGCGCGGTTCCAACATAACAAGGCTATTCATTACACCGTCATTGGAGTCGAAACCAGAATTTTGTCCTCATTGTAACCGTTAGGTTGCAAAGCGTCACTCACGAGGGGGGGGCAAGCCCTTGGGGGTTCCCCCATACGCCGCCTACCACCTACCGTCTACCGCCCGGGCGGGATATCATGGGCAAAGCCCTTGGCTGGTTGGAACGGCATTAGCCGGTTGGAAGTGGCGTCGCACAGTTCGGGCAGAACTTCTGGCCTTTCTCAACCGACCCGCCACACGCGGGGCACTGCAACGCCTGTACTACTCGGGAGGCCACCAGAAGCCCGAAACCGACCCCGCTGAATATAATCCCCATCCCTCCGAGCAGAATTGGAAGAAAAAAGAAACCGAAGTTGTAGCCCGCATTGAAGCGAATATCATTCGGGTCCGCAGGATTGTAGCGGATCATGTGACGCGTTCCTGGGGCATAAGCGTCCACCATGCGCTTCATTTCCGGATAGCTCGAGGTGCTATAGCCCGGGGTCGAGGGGGTGACAAATTCCTTCCCATCGACCGAATACTGAAATTCGATCTCCGCTTGGTACATAGTCGTGTCCCTAGTGCGCTCCGAATCGTGACTCTGGTGATGGGTGACCTGACTCTTCGTAACCAGTGCTTCGACATTCGGCCAGGATTTCAGGATGGTGTATTGACGATTGCCTGACCAGCTCGCCACCCCCAAGAGGACCAATCCAACCCCGGCGAAAATTCCCCCGACAAGTTTCAGTACCTTCTTCCCTTCCGTAGCCATCCTGGACCTCCTCGATCCGTTGTCCACTTGTGACAGTCTGCGGCGCCATGCGGCTCGAAGTAAACCTGACTATGCTTGCGAGATAGGCTTATTTCCTTACACGCGCTTGCCACTTTCAAGGCTGTCCAGCGTCGGGCGGGGCCTTTCCGCTCCGATTTGTGGTTCACAGGACGAAAGTGGCGAGCGACGAATCGCTTCGGCATTCTACCACCGGAAGACCCCGGTTCAAGAGACCCTGCTGGCGTTTGGACGGTATTTCTATTCCAGTTAAACGCCTGGCGCAGAGTTGTACTGTAACTCTACCCTGAACCATACGGTTCAGGGCTTGGCACAACGGAAAAGTCAGGGACTTGGAGAACATGTCCCCAGTACCGGCTTGGCGCGGTTCGCCACAGCGGGGGAAAAGCATAGGTCCCAGACTCGCCGCAGCCTCTGTTTGGCTTGCCGTTCGCAAACAAGTCTGGCGTTGCATGAGCGGCTTCGGGCGTGCGCGAAATCCACGCTCCGCACGCTCACACTCTGCTAGTGCCGTTCCAACTTATTGATGCTATCTATCGGCCTGTTCTGGCGCCGCCGTTGCGCGACAGCGTGGTTCAAAGTAAGTATTCACAAATAGTTGGAACGGCACTAGACTGTGCGGCGTCCCTTGCAGGAGTCGGGGCCGTGCGTCGAGCTTCCCTGCTCACTTTCATCTGGATCGTGGGCCTCATCCCAAGGCCGCCTGCCTGGGCGGCCGAAAAAGTGCTCTGGCAACTTGGCAAGCCCGACCATTCGGACCACGAGTTCACGTCCTGGCCGAATGCGCAGGCGCGCGAGCCGGTTGTCGTGCGTGTGGGCAGTGGCAACGAAGAGAAAGCATGGCCCAAGTTCCATCCCGGCTCGGCCAATGAGGCGATGGGAGCCCGCCCGTATCCCTACACCCTGGTCTTCGAACTTGCCCAAACACTTTCACCCCGTGCCGGGCTAAACCCCGGCGCCACAAAGCTCGAACCGCTGCGCGGCGTGTTCTACCTGAACCTCAGCCTGCTTTTCCGCCATCCGCGAATTCCGGCCATGCAAGTGGAAATCAACGGGCATCGGGGCATCTACTATCTTTCTCCCAAGGCGAGCGTCGCGTTAGGAGACGAGACCGATGCCTTCAATCCCATTCATGCGGCCGAGCAGCGAAGAATTGTGCTGCCAGCTCGCTACTTTCGCGCGGGCGAAAACCACCTGACCCTGACATGCCTGGATGAGCCTGCAACGGTCGTGCGGCACAGCACGGCGGGCGGGCCAGGCGACTCGGGCCTATACTACGATGCCCTGTCGCTATCCCAGGACCCGGACGCATCGCCCATTGAGGAGCTCCAGATTTCCTTTGAGCCTACAGTTTTCTTCCGTAGGTCCGGCGGGAGTCTGGAGGAAGAGTGCCAACTGACCGTACGGTATCCTGACGGCTGGCGCGGCGCAAAGGCTCGCCTGACGCTCAAAGGTTTCACGAGCGAAATCGAAGCGGCGAAGAAGGCTGAATTCGGTGAGGTGCGCTACCAAGTGTACGTTCCGGAGGGGGTTCCAGCAGGAGAAGCTCAACTGGAACTCGCGAATTCCTGGGCGGCGGGAGTGAAGAGCCCGAGTCACCAATCTTTCATGGCGGAGTTCGTTCCCCGACGAAAATGGAGAGTGTTTTATGCGCCGAACGAACACCTGGACATCGGCTATACCGACTACCAGGCCAAGGTGGCCGAAGTCCACTCCCGCAACCTCGACCGCCTACTCGACGTGCTCCCGTCGCACCCCGACTATCGCTTCAACATCGATGGAAGTTGGGTGCTTCAGGAGTGGCTTGCCACGCGCTCGGCCCAGCAGGCCAGCCGCCTTGCGGAGCAGGCTCGCGCGGGACGAATGGCCGTGAATGCGTTCTATGGCATCTTCCTGACAGGGCTTCTTTCGCTCGAGGAATTCTTCCGCGGTCTCTACCTGAGCAAGGAACTGGAAGCCCATTACGGAATTCCCTTCGATTCCGCCTGGGTGACCGATGTGCCGTCGTATTCCTGGACGCTGCCCTCTGCGCTGGCTGCGGCGGGCATTCGTTACTTCGCAGGAGGTGCAAACCAGACGCGTGGCCCGCTCAATGCTTTCGGACATTGGAACATTCGCTCGCCCTTCTGGTGGGAGGGGCCGGATGGCCAACGCGTGCTCGCCTTTTACGCCTACCATTACCATCAACTAAAGGCGGTCTTTGGCGTACCTCCTTCAATCGAAGCCGGTGCAAGCGCCCTGCCCATCTTCTTGCAACCTTACGAACGCGCTGACTACGCTCCGGACGCCGTATTGCTTTACGGCACGGAAGCTGAGAACGTCCCGCTCGATTACCTCGACGCGGAGCTTGCCCCGCGCTGGAACGCGCAGCATGCCTACCCGCAAATCATTCCCTGCCGTTTCGCCGACTATTTCCGCTACGTCGAGGAACGCTATGCGGCGCGCCTCCCCGTGGTTCGCGGCGACGGGGGCGCCTATTGGGAAGTCGGTGCGGGGACCGACGCCGCTGCGACCTCCCGCTACCGCGAAGCGCAAACGCGCGCGCTTGCCGCGGAGGCGCTGGCGGCACTGACCGCAAGCCTCAACCGCACGCTACGTTTCCCCCTCGGACTCAACCGGGACATCTGGAACAACCTGCTGCTCCACAACGACCATACAGTCACGGACTACCGCGGGCCACGCCAGCCGGAGCACGATGAAATGGTCGGTCAACTGGAAGTGAAGGAGAGCCGGACAACTCGCGCGGCCCTGGAGATCGACGAGTTGATGCGCCGCAGCCTGAGCCAGCTTGCCGACCAGGTCCAAACTGAGGGCGAGAACCTCGTCGTCTTCAACCCCCTAAGCTGGAGACGCAGCGGGCTGGTGAGGTTCCAGGTGGACCCTGGCACGACCCTCACCGATAGCGCCTCAAACCAGCTTGTCCCGTATGAAGTCGTGGAATCCCGCGACGGCTATCAGACCATGCGCTTCTGGGCGCGAGCGGTGCCGGCGCTCGGTTACAAGGTCTATCGTCTGGGGCGGGGGCCGGTGACTCAGCCGGGGCGCACAGAGCCGGAAAGCAACGTCGTCCAGAATGAATTCTACCGAATCACCTTTGATCCCACGCGCGCCGCCATCAAGAGCCTGTACGACAAGGAACTCGGGCGGGAGTTGGTTGACCCCTCAAGCCCGTACCTCGTGAATGAGTACCTCTACGTGACCGGAGGAGGAAGCGAGAAAGGAAGAGGAGAAGATGAGGAAGCCACGCAACTCATCCACCTGGCGCGCCACTTGCCTTTTGCCGAGCTCACCGTTCATCACACTGAACAGGGCCAAATGCTTTCGGTGGAGAAAACACCTTGGGGGCATGTGGTAAGATTCGTTGCGCAGGCGCTCCATACGCCGCAGATTGAAACCGAAATCTTTCTGCCGGACGATGACAAACGGATCCAAATCCGCAACCACATCCATAAGGAATTGGTCTATGCCAAGGAAGCCGCCTACTTTGCCTTCCCCTGGGCAGCCACCAACGCCGCGTTTCGCTTTGATATCGCCGATGGCTGGGTGGACCCTGAAAAAGACTTGCTGGCGGGAGCAGGCAACGAGTGGTTTGCGGTACAGCACGGCGTGAACGTCGAGGACGCCACAGCCGCCATCACGCTCGCGGTCGTGGATGCCCCGGTGGTCTCGCTGAGCGACATCAACCGTGGCCGCTGGCCCGAGAAATTCTCCAAGACATCGGCTGCCGTGTTTTCCCACGCACTGAACAACTACTGGTTTACGGGTACACCGGCCGGGCAATCCGGGGACTTCGTTTTCCGTTACGCGATCACGAGTGGCAGACGCTTTGACCCGCAGGAGGCCACGCGTTTTGGCCGCGAAACGCGCTCGCCTCTGGAGGTGTCCCAACTCTGCAGGAGCGACAAAGGAGCATGGATGAAGGGCACCTTGCCGGCGGGAGGCGCGAGCCTGGTGGAACTCGAGCCGGAGAACCTGATCGTCTCCGCCCTGAAAGCCGCCGAAGACGGCCAAGGATTGGTCGTCAGAGTTCTGGAAGCTTCAGGGAAACCCACGCAAGGCAAGCTGAGTTTTCCGTTCTTTCCCCTCGGCTCCGTAGAGGAGGCGAATGCCGTGGAGGCGCCGGGGAAACAACTGGAGGCCGATGCGCACAGCGTGCGGCTTCAGATCGGGCCGCACCAGGTGCTCACGATCCGCGTGCAGACCCGGTAGGGGCGGCCTTCGGCTGTTCCTGTCGCGGCCCAGGCTTGTCCAAATTACGTCCTGGAGCTTGTGACGGGGTCCGCGGCTCCGCCGCTTGCTGTGCGGAAGGGCTTGGCCCTTCCGGAGGGCGGTGATCCGACCAACCTTGTTCTCGCTGGGCGCGCAGGCTGAGCCTGCGCGCCCAGCGAGAAGGGTAAAGTGTGTAACTTTGCCTGGAAAGCCAGAGGCTTTCCGCAGAGCAGGCGGCGCAGCCGCTCTTTGCGCCAAACTGTTCAGCTAATTTGGACAGCCGTGGTCGCGGCCCGCCCCAAACCTGAATGGAGAGTGACCGTATGAGTTCACGAATTATCGATTTGACGTATGACTTGAACCCCCAGACCCCTCCCTATCCCGGTGATGCCCCGGCGGAAATCTCCATCGTGGAGACGGTTCGGGATGTGAGGCCGGGCCGGCGTTCCTTCAATAGCAGTCGCATCGCTGTCGGGATGCACTGCGGAACTCACATGGATGCCCCATTCCATTTCTTCGGAAATGGCCGGACGATTGATCAGGTACCCTTGGAGCGTCTGATTGGTCCGACGGTGCTGGCGGACCTGCGCAGGTCCCTGAAGAATGGTGTAATCGAGAAGAACCACTTGACGAGTTATCGTCACAAGCTCAAAAAGGCCCGACGGATTGTTATTAACACCGGATGGTCAAGGACTTGGGGAAAAGCCGCGTACTTCACCGATCATCCCGTGATGACCTCCGACGCCGCACAATTCCTTGTAGACTCCGGAATTCAGTTGGTGGGGATTGATACCCCATCTGTTGACCGAGCCCCGTTCCCTGCGCATATATCCCTACTCGGCAACGACGTCGTCATTGTGGAGAACATGACGAATTTGGGTGCCATCAAGAGTGAGGTCTTTGAGTTGGTAGTGCTTCCCTTGAAAATCACCGCTCGGGACGGTTCGCCTGTCCGCGCCATTGCTATGATCTGATCCCAGGAGGCATCTGATGCCGACTTTTTCTGCTGCCCAACTGAGGAAGCTTTCTGCCGAAACACTGCGCGCTGCCGGCGCGATTACGGAAGAGGCTGAGATCGTGGCCGATGCCCTGGTTGAGGCCAACCTCGAAGGACACGACTCACACGGTATTGTGCGCGTTCCGGAATACGTTGGTTGGATGGAGGAAGGCCGCATCAACCATGGGGCAAGAATGGAGGTAGAAAGGGAAACCGCGGCCTTTGCAGTTATAAACGGCAACTGGGGTTGGGGACAGGTCATTGGCAGGAAGGCCATCGAAGTAGCCATTCAGAAGGCTTCTGATGTTGGAGTGGGAGTTGTTTCCGTGCACAACTGCAACCACCTCGGCAGAGCCGGTGATTACTCCACCCTGGCTGCGAAAAGAGGTATGGCGGCAGTTCTGTTTCTGAACACCCATGGCGGAGGAAAGCTGGTTGCCCCCTGGGGCGGCCGGGAGCGAAGGCTTTCGGCCAATCCGATCACGGCGGCAGTCGCTGGTTCGACCGGAGAGCCGTTCGTGCTGGATATTTCCACCTGCGCTATTGCGGGAGGAAAACTTCACATCATGAGGAACACCGGCAAGCCGGTGCCTCCCAACTGCATCATGGATGCACAAGGACGGCCGACCACCAACGCCGCCGATTACTTCGGACCTCCCGAAGGAGCTTTGCTTCCCATGGCCGGGCACAAGGGGTTTGGTCTGGCCTTGATGTGCGACCTGCTTGCCGGCGCCCTGTCTGGGGCAGGATGTAGCCGGCCTACCACCACTCGCGTGGGCAATGCGTTCTTTGGAGTTGTGGTCAACATTCCCATGTTTCGCGACCGCCAGGCCTTTGACGCCGATGTTGATCAGCTTATGGACTACGTGCAAAGCTGCCCCCTAGCCCCCGGGTTCGATGAAATCTTAATCCCGGGTGAGCCGGAAAGGCGCACTCGCCGGCAGCGTGAAAAGGAGGGAATCCCTGTGGACGAGGCAACCTGGGCGGAGGTTACTGCGGCTGCCAGCAAATACAGAGTTCCCATACCCCAGTCGCTTTGATTACCCAAAGGGCGGGGACCACGAGGAGGACAACATGCTGGCGAGGAATGCAGCGGATATCATGGAAAGCCGACGACGATTCATCCGGACTCTCGGGAGGGGGGCAGGCGCGGCATTACTGATCCCTGCCCTCCCCAGAGCCGCGGCTGAGACAACGTCTTACCCCGTTCTTGCTGAACGCCGAGCTGCACATCAGAAGAAAGGTACAATCTCTCCAGATAAGACCTACCGCATGATGGAGTGGGAGTTTCATTCTCCTCCGAATGCCAATTTCGACATTGATGTGGAGGCAGCCCTCAAGACTGCCCGAGATGCCGGCGCCGAGTGTATGATGTTTTACACGCAGGATCATTGGGGACATGCTTTCTATCCCAGCAATGTCGCTGTCCGGAATCCCAGCCTGAATTATGACCTTTTCGGGAAAGAAGTCTCGCTCGCTCGAGCCCTGGGCCTTTCGGTCGTCGCCTATTACAGCCTGCAGTTCAACAACCAGATTGTGCTGAGTCATCCGGACTGGGGATGGGTGAATGAAAAGGGCAAGCAACAACGTTTCCGCTGGTACATTGCTTGCTTGGATAGTCCCTACCGGCAGTACGTGTTGGGGATGATGGACGAGATTTTCTCACGGTATGAGGTAGGGGAATTATTCCTGGATATTTTCGGGATGCAGTTTGCTCTTTACCAGGGGGAAGGGCGAGAGCCGTTTTGTTATTGCCGCTACACGCAGGAGGCCTGGGAGAAGGAACACCCTGGGGATCCTTATCGGGAGGGCTTCAAGACGCGGGAGGGATGGGAGCGGCGTTACGAGTGGCACCAGAAACGCACGATGGTCCAGATGCTGGATGAGATCATTGCCCTGGCGCGCAGGCATCGACCGAACTTGCTGATTTCCCTCAATGGAGGCCCGGAGTCGTTCCCCAACGAGGTGATGCAGAGGGTGAGCTTCATCTACGCCGAACCGATTACGACGGAGACAGGCATTTCTGTGGGCTCCATTCTGATGCGCGGCTGGGGCCGCCCGAACTATCAAGCGGGTGTTTTCAGCCGGCAGGGTTATCTGGATCTCTACCCGGGATCTATCCCGCGGGTTCTGGCCGACGGGTTAATCCTGCAAAACGCGCGAACGTTCTTCGTTGGTAATGCTCCGATTATCGGCGGTCTGGATGGTCAGGGGTTTTCCAAACGCTGGTTTCAGGTGGCCAAAGAGCATTGGGAAGATGTGCGCAATGTAGACTGCCTGTTGGAAGGGGTTGAGCCCCTGTACAGCACGGCCGCCTTGTATAGTGACTCCACACGGGAGGAACTGGCGGGGCAGAAGCGCCCCGTAGACTTTCGTCGATCCACGGTGGGAGCGTTGGAAACCTTGACGTACGCTGGCCGGCCCGTCGCGAGCCTACCTGAATTCCGCCTCAGCCAGGTCCCGCTTGATCAATTCGAGGCGCTCGTCCTACCCGAAGTCGAGGTTCTTTCCGACGCTCACGCTGAGCTCATTCGGGAATGGGTAAACAACGGCGGGACTTTAGTGGCCAGCGGAAGGTGCGGCCTCCTCGACGAGAGGCACCAAGGGCGATCGAACTTTCCTTTGGCAGATGTCTTCGGGGTGGATTACGTCTCTGAGGAAACAAAGTATGCTTACGACCAGAATGGGAAGCCGAAGGAGGGAGTAACAAGCATCTATTTGCAGTCGGCGGGGCATCCCCTGGCCAGGATGTTGGCGGTGAGTACGGTTGGCTTGCCTGGCCCTTACTTGAACCTGAAGCGAACAACGGCGGTTGAGGTCATGCGCTATCGGCTGCCGTACATGGTTGAGGATTTGCTCCACAATAAGTGGTTCAACTGGGGGCCGCCACCTCCAGGCGGAGAGACGGGTGGGACGGCTGTCGCCTATAACAAGTATGGCAAGGGACAGGCAGTATACCTGGGAGTGGAGCTCTTTCGGGCGATGGCCCAACGCCCCTTCTGGATTCGAAAGTGGATACCCGACCTGATGAAGCAGTTGGCGCCGAAACCCGTTGCCGAGCTGACTGCAGAGCCTTTTTCCGAGTACGTCCACGGAACCTTTTCCTGGGACAAGAGTAAGCGTTTCATTCTGGTGCAAGTGTTAAACGCGGTGGAGCTTGCCACGCACGGTGAATTCCGGCCCGTTCCGCGCGTTGTGATCCGCGTCAACCCGGCAAAGCTCAAAGTGGTGGGCGCGCGTATGGTTTGGCCCAAGGAGCAGGATCTGCAGGTTGAAGCCGGAGGGGAGTTGACACGCGTGGTGATACCCACACCGCCCCGCTACGCGGCGCTGTACATGAAATTAGCTTAGCCGCCGGACGCCTGTCGAAAAAGCGGAAGGGGAAGGCACGCATTATTCGTCGGGAACGGTCAAGGATGCCTGCCGCCTAACCAGGATCAGAAGAACTCCTGCGCCATGGCTTTAAAGGCATGGTAGGCGGGTTTCGGGTTTCCTTGGCTGTCCACCATACCCCAACCGCACTCAGACGGGCAGCCCTTGCTTCCGCAGTGGTAGCAGACAGCATCATCGCCCCAATCATAGAAGAAGCAGCCTACCACGTTGGGGTAGGTGGCAAAGATCTTCAGAGCGATGCGGACATAGGCGGCCTGCTCTTCCGGAGAATGCTCTTTTTGCCACACATTCTTCCACGCCTGCTTCTCACAAATTGGATTGCCCACTTTTCGTTTCAGGGGATTCCCGCTTCCCTGGATGGATGAGTAGCCCCATTCGTTGATGAGCACCGGCTTTCCAGTGATCTCGTGGATCCTTTCGATTACTGGCACCCAGTCCTGTGGTCCACCCGGTTGCCAGGACCCGAAGTAGCCATCGATGCCAGCATAGTCGAAAGGAGTGTCAGGTCTTGAGTAGAGGTCCCGGAACAGCGGTTCCCCGCTCTCGAGTCCGGCCGGGTTCATATCGGCCTTCGCCTGCGGGTTGCCCGTCTTCAGACCCCGTGCACCTGCAAGCAGAAACCGTTCTGCCTGTTGGATGGAAAGAGGGCCCCTGAAGACGTCGATGTCCATCTCATTGGAAACCTGCCACATGCCAACAATCCCCTTGGTCTGTCGGCCGAGCTCCGCGCAAGCCTGCTCGTAGGTTTGGTAGTAACTGTCGCTGTCGATGGAGCCCGCCCAAGCGGGAATTTGCGGCCGCCAAGCTGTCTTCTTGTCCTTCTCGTCATAAGCCATAGCTCCGGCCAAAGGAGTTACTCCCATAATCCGCAGGCCCAGTTTATTGACCTTCTTGGCCTCCTCCAGGTTCTTCAGAAACTTGTCGCTCAGCTTTCCGCCGATTTTGTCCTCGAATGGAAACTCAAACCCCAGGCGTACCCATCCGATGCCTCCCTCTTTCATCAGTTGGTAGTTGGGGTTCGACCAAGCGCTGACCCCGAGAATCCGCTTGCTTGGGGCAACAACGGGTTGCTGAACTGATGGCTTGGTCTTGCAGCTCAAGAAGATTACGGATGAAATTAACAGAAGCGTCGCGCTCAACTGGGTGTGTCTTGTCATTTCTCAACTCCTCCCTTTCCCCAGCGTGGCCGCCGAAGGCGTGACAGTTTCGGCTGTGGTTTCTACGTTGTCGCCGCAAAGGACTATTCCATCCGAGCACCGAAATCCTACCGCGATTGTGACTGCCGTTGGCTCCTCACATTTAGGTTGTTGATGAGTATAGGGCTGTGTTGATCTGTTTGGAAGCTCGCGTCAAATGGGGTAGCGCCGGGCTTTAGCCCGGCATGTGCCGCCCTCCCGACGATGTCGGGACAGGTTCCGGGCGGCGCTACATCAAAATGAGTCAGTACCGCGGTCGAGTCCTCTTGCGACGCATTGCCTTCTGCTGTATACTCGCCTTCTTATGATACGGGCTTACGCCAGCGCGTTCGTCTTTAGCTACCGCTTCTGGGGCTTTGCCCTGAAGCGGTAGAGTGGCGTTGGCCTGAGTCCAAAGAAAAGAAAGCAATCCAGAGCCAGCCCACTCGAACCGGGTGGGCTTTTTTGTTATGGAGGAATGGCCATGATCATCTCGATGCGGAAGCATGCCACCAAAGAGGAGATCGAGCACGTTTGCGAGCGCATCTGCGAACTCGGCTTCAAGGTGCACTCCATCCAGGGCGAGGAGCGAGTAGTAATCGGCGCCGTCGGCATCGGCGACGTCACGCCCTGCCTGGAAATGGTGGATGCCATGCCCGGCGTCGAAAGCGCGGTGCGCATCTCCGCGCCCTACAAGTTCGTAAGCAGGGAGTTTCGGGCCGGGCGCACACGAATTCGCGTAGACGGGGCTGAGGTGGGTGGCGATGAATTCATCGTCATGGCCGGGCCGTGCTCGGTCGAAAGCGAAAAGCAGATCATGGACACAGCGGAAGCCGTGGCCGCGGCGGGCGCCAAGGTTCTGCGCGGTGGCGCCTTCAAGCCGCGTACCTCACCTTATGAATTCCAGGGACTGGAACTCGAGGGGCTGAAGCTGCTCGCCAAGGCACGCGAGGCCACGGGGCTTTCCATCGTCACAGAAGTGCTGAGCGAGCGCGACGTGGATAGGGTGGCTGCGTACGCCAACATCATGCAGGTGGGCGCGCGTAACATGCAGAATTACGCGCTGCTCAAAGCTCTCGGCAAATGCCCGCGGCCGGTGCTGCTCAAGCGCGGTATGAGTTCAACCATCCAAGAGCTGCTCATGGCGGCCGAGTACCTGGTTGCGCACGGCAACCCCAACATCATGCTCTGCGAGCGCGGCATCCGCACTTTCGAGACCGCCACGCGCAACACGTGCGACATCACCGCCGTCGCGGTGCTGAACGAACTGACCCACCTGCCGGTGATCCTCGACCCGAGCCACGCCACCGGCAAGCGGAGCTTGGTGCCTCCGCTGGCGCGCGCGGCCGTGGCCATCGGGGCCGACGGCCTGCTCATCGAGGTCCACCCCTCCCCGGAGAAAGCTTTCAGCGATGGGGCGCAGTCGCTCACCTTCGAGCTTTTCCGTGCCATGATGCAGAACCTGAAGCCTTATCTGCAGCTCTGGAAAGACTCCCGCGTCGCGGCCACGGCCCCCGTATGAATGCCTGTTGTCGGGGGGCAGATTGAAGGGGTATAGATCAGGGGCGAATGCCGGCACCTGAACTGAGCCGTCGGGGTTTACGGCTCTTCCTGGAGTTCGATGACGGCAGCTCGCCACTCGGCGTCGAGTTTGACCGGTAGGCCCTGGGTGACGAGCTGTCGGCCCGTCATGATCCCGCGCGTCTTTCCTTCTTCGCTCACGCGATACTTTCCTTCGGCGGCAAGGCCGCGCAACGGGAATACCTGGGAAGCAGTGCTTTTCGCCAGCCGGTAGGCCATTAGCACGCTGCGCTTCCCATCAACCGACACATATTGAACCGCCGACCAGCCCGTGGGATCGTAGTGAGCAGGCGGCGGAGTCAGATGATAGACGTCTGCACCCACGATGACCTGCCGCAATCTCTTGTAGAGCGCCACTGCGTCCCTGGCGTGCTGCCTGAGTTCCGGGCTCCAGTCGAACACCCGGCTGGAGATTCCGTACTGACCGTTCATCGGGACGCGAAACATAAAGTCCCACCAGCCGGGCGGGTTGGAGAGAAGAACTTCGCCATTATCCTTGTCGCCCACCATCCAGTGATTGCAGACCTCGGGAGGAAACTCCACCGTGCAGCCATATCCAAGCTGCACCGACGGGATCGGCCGCACTTCATCGGAGAGCCAGGTGGTGTGCGTGTGCGCCATGATGCCCAGGTCGAAGCGGGTCCCGCCGCTCGAGCAGTTCTCGATAATCAGAGTGGGGTGGGCGGCGCGGACTTCATCGAGCCAGGAATAGTAGTTCATCAGGTGACGGTAAAGGACATCGCCCGGACGGTCCGCGCCGCGCGGATCGAAGCGCTCTCCGATGTCGGTGTTGTAATCGATCTTCAACCACTCGATCTGATAATCCTGCGCAAGGCGGTCAACAACCGCGCGGGCCCAGCGCCGCACTTCGGGCTTGGCGAAGTTGAGGTGGTAGCGGTCATAGACTTTCAACGGCTGGCCGTTGTACGTCAACACCCAATCAGGGTGCTCCTTGAAGGTCTGGGACTCCACGCCGAGGTTTTCAATTTCCACCCAGATGCCGAACTTCAATCCTTTGCTGCGAACGTAATTCGCCAGCTCCTCGATTCCATTGGGGAAGGCAATGCGATCGGCCTGCCAATCGCCGAGTTCCCGGCTCCAGTCCCTTTTGTTGAACCATCCGGCATCGAGCACAAAGACCTCCGCGCCCAATTCGGCGGCGATGTCGGCACACCTTTTCAGCTCCTCGACGGCAATCTTGCCGGGAAACGGGTACCAGGAGTTGAACTGCACGCGCGGCGGATCGTTGGTTGCCGTGTGCGGAATCACGTACTGGCGCTGAAAGCGATGAAGCTGGTTTGCGGCATCATCGAGGTTGCCGGGCGTCGCGGTGAAAGCAACCAACGGCAGGCTGAATGTTTCGCCGGGCGGAAGCGCCAACGCCCCGCCGAAATCAAAGCGCATGCCCAAATCGGCGCGGAGGTCTCCGTCGCGCAGCGGATGCGGGCCCGGTTCTCGCTCGAAGCGCATTTGCCAGTTGCCGGAATACGCGAGCTGGGCCATGTAACGCGTGCCGAGCTCGGCATTGTGGAGCGAGAACCATGGCGAGTAACCGTTGGTGGAGCGGCCGCGCGACGCGACAAACGCCCGCCGGCCGGCCTGCAAGTGTTCGGTGGCCAGTTGCCGTTCGTGACCCCAGGCGCCCCAGAGATAGCTCAGTTCGTATTCCCCCGCCGGCAGACGCCAGGCGAGCGAGGGCAGCGACTCGACATGCAGGACTCGCTCGCCGCGATTGGTGACGGTCAGTTGCCGGGTCAGGACGCCGGTCGCGCCCCACGTTTTGTACCGCGCCTCGATTTCCAGCGGCAGACGGCGGTGCCTCAAGAGCAGCCGTAATTCGTCCACGCCGGTTTGTGGCTGGCGAACTTCGTGGGAAAACAGCATCAGGTCTTCGGGTGATATCCCTTGTCCTTCGACCAGTCCCGTGATCTCGTCCCGCAGCCCTTCGTGGCGGGGCAGCGCGGCAGCGCCGGGCGCCTCCTTCCAGGCTGGTTGGCCGACCGCACCGAGGAAGTCTAGATAGACACTCCCCTCTTGGGCGCGCAGTCGGTATTCAACCGCGCCACTCCTGAGTGTCCATATTTGGTTTGAGGCATCGTACCTGACCTCACCTCTGAGGACGTTGGGCAGAACGAATGTGAAAATGGCAACTCCGACCGGTAACCATCGCGGACGAGATGGACGACTCAGGGCAGCGCCTCCGCGCAACAACTCCACGGATTGTTGGCCCTTCATCTTCACCGGAATTTCCTCTTTGGCCTTCCGGCGCCTGGAAGTATACGCTCTCTAATACAAACGCAAGAGGTGGAGTTACATGGCCAACGTTTTTTTGGGCACCCCTCACCCGTCTCCGTCAGCTGACGGATTGACGGGCAGAGGGGCCGGGGGTGCGTGGGTCGACTCAACATCTTCTCTGTCAAACATTACGTGGGACAGGACACCCGCGACCACACGGCCAGTTGGTACGCGAGCTGGGCTTCGCAAGCTCACGTATTGTTGTACTCGGGAAGTAGCCCGGCAGGTGTATGGGACCGCGAAGCGCTCGGCCGGATGGCCGCTGACCACATAGAAGACTGCTGACCAGACTCTTGCGGGCTTGACCTTCTTCTACTTTTCCCCCTTCAGCTTCTTGAGCATCCCGATACCATTCTGATTCTGTGGGTTCAGTTCCAGGGATTTCTCGTAGTTCTGGATGGCAAGCTCCTTCTGCCCCGCGCGCATATAGGCTTCGCCCAAACTGTCGTACACGTTCCAGGACTGGGGATACTCCTCGACATTCATCTTGAATACCTGGAGGGCGTCCCCCATTTTCCGTGACAGTAGAAGGGCGTAACCGACCGCGTTTAGCGTGTTTTCGTCCAAATCATACTCCGGAGATGCGGCCTTCTTCAGATCCGCGTATCGCTTGAGGGCAGCTTCTGGTCCACTCATCCGTGCGATCAGCGCCAGGAGATCGCCCGCCGAGCGCTTCGGCGGGACATAATGCCAGCCGTATTCCTTGGCGATGCTCTCCACGAGATAGTTGGCCACACGAATGCCATTGTCGGAGTTGGCCATAATCGTCGCGCCCTGCCCGGAATCAGCGAGCATGATCAGAATGGCCGTGAACCCTTCGTCACCTCCGTCGTGTCCGAACTGATCGGGATTCTGTTTTTCTCCGAGGAAGAATCCGAGCCCGGTGCGCTGGATCTGGGGCGTCAGCATTTCGCGCGTCATCGCTTCCGACAGCACGCGGTTCGACTTGCCATGCTTGGAGAGCGCGATCTCGATTGCAAATTTAGCCAGGTCAGTCGGCGTTGTCCACAGGCCGGCGGCAGCCATTTCCGGATAAATGTGCCACTTCCCCGGCACGCTTGCTCCGTTTGCACGAGTGCCGCTCGCGGCGAATGCGGCGCGGGTCGGCGGGAGCGGCTGCTCGTACGTGCTATCGGTCATGCCAATCTTGTTCAGGACGATTTCGCGCATGAGCCGCGGAAAAGGTTTGGCTGTGACGTCCATCATGAGTTGCTGCTCAATCGTAACGCCGCCACCCGAGTAGCGCATCTTCGTTCCGGGGACAAAGTCGACACGAATCGGCGCGGTGTTGGCCGGCTTCTCACCGTTGAAGATCTCTACCAGCGTGGGGACAGGGTCATCCACTGCGTAACCCGGGAAGCCGTGTACGGTAAGGCCCGCGCTGTGGCTCATCAGGCGACGCAGCGTAACCTTCTGATCTCTGGTGAATTCGTTTTCCGGCACCTTCCAAGTGGTGAGCCTCTTGTTTACATCCTCATCCAGCGACAATTGGCCACGCTCGACCAGGCACAAGGCTCCGGTCGCCGCCACAGGTTTGCTGATCGACCCAGCCTGGAACAGAGTTCTGGCCGTCACCGGCGCGCTTGAGCCTGCCTCTCTCACTCCATATCCTTTCGCCCAGGCGATCTTGTACTTGTCGATGACTGCCACACTCACGCCCGGAACTTCGCATATTTCCATGAGTTTTTTCAGGCTGAGTTGCAGCGGCTGTCCGTTTTCGCCAACAGGAAGGGAGATGCCGCTCTCGACTCGGCGAATGCGCTCCGCGAGTTCGGCAGAGGTGTCGCCGGACTTGCCGTTCGATTTTGCTCGAGGCAGGCCCGCTTGGGCTGCAACATAGAACGTAAGGCTGATAACACCAAGGAATAGCAGAGAACCTGCTCTCAATGAATTCGGTTTCATGTAGCCTCCTGAAGATGGTCTATGCCGGACACAACAATTGGACGCGCAAAAGGGTGCCACGTTAGCACAGAAAAACGCCGCATACCGCAACAAGGCTGGCGCGGTCACGCGATCTGCTCCCCAGGCGGCCAGTTTCCCTGATGCTGCCCGCGCATTCGTTTGGCGGGTCGAAAAGCGAGGCGCCGCGCGGCTCAAGGTAAGTTGCCGCAAATAGTCGGAACGGCACTAGGGCTTTCGAATGGTTGATGTCGAAGCAGACTACCACCATTCAGAGTTCCACCTCCACCTTGGGGTCGGCGTGACGGACCAACAGGACTTGGCTTTTCGAGTTGTACATCCAACTGGTGGGTGCATCCAGGTTCCGTGATGCGGCAACGCTCCGGCCGCCGATCAAGACCTGCGAAGCCGGCTTTGCCAGCTTCAAAAGCTCGATGCTGTCCGGCAGGGACTTATAGGATATCCTCCGGCGCTCATAGGAGATCTCCCGGATCTCCGTAGCGCTCCGCAGCAAGTGGCTCTGGTCGGCCGGCGCCAGCTCTGGCAGGCAGCCCATATCCTGATAGATGTACCGTACGACGGGCGAGGTCAGGCTATACCAGCTCCCGCCATCCCCGTAGATGCGGCCGCCGAGCAAGGTGTTGTGAGTCCGACCGTCCGGCTTCAGGCCGTAGCGCGTCACCGCGCGAAGCGCTTCAAGCACCGCGAAGCGGTACCTCTCTTCCCCTGTAGCAAGGAACATCTCGGAAGCCATCATCGACCAGGTGAGCGTGGCACTCGGAGTGGCAGCGAGGTATGTAGTCTGCTCGCGGAAAACCAGGCCGATGTCGCGGTCGTCAAAGGCAAGGCCCTCCATGGTGTAGTCGAAGAGTTCGCGGGCGTGCTGCATATAGGAGCCTTCGTTGGCCAGCGTCCGGTACCGCAGTAGGAGCCGGATGGTTTGAGCCGGAGCGTAATAGACCTGCGAGTCGTTGCCCTTGGCAATGTCCTCATAGAATCCGGACCAGTCGTTCCGGCGAACAGGATTGCGCAGCATCCACATCCAGGCTACGTGCTGGGCGTTCTTGTAGTCCAGGTCTTGCGTCAGCAAGTACATCTTCTCCAGGAAGGCAACGGGCATAAACAGACCCGCCGTGTACTGCTGGTAGACCTCTCCATTCCGCGGATTCACACGGAATGGCCAGCTCCCGTCAGGGCTCTGGCGGCGCGTAAGGGTGTCGGCTATGGCCTTGGCTGCCCCGAAGTACTTCTTGTCGCCGGTGACTTCGTAAAGGCGCGCGTAAGCGAGCCCCATGTAAGCGGTCTTGTCCGGCTGCAAGGTATCCTTATCCTCAAAGCCCCCTGCTTTACCCTCCGTGAATGTGCTCCAGGGCAGGTTGGGCCACATCCAGTCCGATGGCGTGCTGTGTGCCATGTTCCAGTCACCCAACTGGCGCGCGCGGCGGACTCCTTCGCGGTCGCCCGTGTAGTTGTAGTAGTTAAGAAACGCTTCGATCAGATAGGCGTGGTGGAAGGAAGGATAGGACATCCGGTAGCTCAAGCCGCCGTCATCATCAATAACTGCGTGATAGACATAGGGCGGCACCCGGTTGCCGCTCTCATCCCGAATGCTGTGCGCAATGCCCGCATCACTCACGAGAAACTGGTAGGATTTGCGCAGTGCCGCGTCGCTTGCCGCAGCAAGACCGGTTGGCACCTGTCGGTACTCAGCCGCCTTGAGAAAAAACTCGATGCCAGTGATGTCAGCCGCGGGTGGGTTGGCAGAACGCGCAGCAGCGGCCAACGCCAGAATCAGCAAAGCAAAGTGGGCGGACTTAGAATACATACTTCACGACCATTTGTATCTCGCGGTTTGGACTGACCGTAGAGGTGATTGTGCCACCGAAGAAGTGCTGATAGGAGCATGAGGCAAGCCAAAGTTCGCTGCACGCTGACTCGCACCGGGCAATGCCGGCTCCAGCGCTCGAGGCTCTGCCCAGCTCCGGCGCTCAGCTTGTTTGCCCTTCTTACCCCTCTGAAGAACGCGCGGTCATGGTGTTCGGCGCTCCTCCTGCCGCTAAGAGATGGTCAACGATGCTCTTTGCTTCCTCCTGGATTCGGTGCAGGTGCTCCGCGCTGAGAAAGCTTTCGGCGTAGATTTTGTACACGTCTTCAGTGCCTGAGGGACGAGCCGCAAACCATCCGTGCGCGGCTACCACCTTCAGCCCCCCAATCGGCTGCGCGTTGCCGGGAGCCACCGTGAGCATCGACTCAATCCTTTCCCCCGCCAACTCGGCCGTCGGCATCTGCTCCGGCACAAGCCGCGCAAAGATGGCCTTCTGCGCGGGTGTGGCTGGAGCGTCGATGCGCTCATAGACGGGGTCACCGAATTCCCGGGTCAGGTCGCGGTACAGCTCGCCGGGATCGCGGCCCGTGCGCGCTGTCATCTCCGCCGCCAGCAGACCCATAATCATGCCGTCCTTTTCCGTGGTCCAGGTCGTGCCATCTTGCCGCAGGAAGGAAGCACCGGCACTCTCTTCGCCCCCGAATCCGAGAGACCCATGCAGCAGACCCTCGACAAACCACTTGAAACCCACCGGCACCTCAACCAGCCTCCGTCCCAGGCTGCCCGTAACGCGGTCGATGAGGCTGCTGCTCACGAGCGTCTTGCCCACAGCCGCGTTGGATGGCCAGCCGGGGCGATGGCGGAACAGGTAGGAGATCGCCACCGCCAGGTAGTGATTGGGTTTGAGCAGCCCGGCGCCGCGCGTCACAATTCCATGCCGGTCGTGGTCCGTGTCGCAGGCGAAGGCCACGTCAAACCGGTCCTTCAAGGCGATCAGCCCCGCCATGGCGTACGGCGACGAGCAGTCCATGCGGATCTTGCCGTCCCAATCCAGGGTCATGAAACGGAAGGTTGGGTCTACAGCATCGTTGACCACGGTGAGCGACAAACCGTACCGTTCGCCGATGCGTCCCCAATAGGCCACCCCTGCCCCGCCCAGCGGGTCGACCCCGATCTTGAGCTTCGCCGCACCGAGAGCCGCCATGTCCAGGACAGCATCGAGATCGTTCACGTAGGCGCTCACAAAGTCGTGCCGGCGAGTTGTGTCAGCCCTCAGTGCCTTTTCATAGGGAGTTCTCAGCACCGCGCTGAGGCCGTCTTCGATGAACGTGTTGGCCCGATCCTCAATCCAGCGGGTGACGGTGGTATCAGCCGGACCGCCGTGCGGAGGATTGTACTTGCAGCCGCCATCTTCGGGAGGGTTGTGCGAAGGTGTAATCACGATTCCATCAGCGAACCCCGCCTTTCGGCCGCGGTTGTAGGTCAGAATGGCGTGGGACAGGACGGGGGCCGGCGTGTAGCCCCCATCCTGGTCGATCATCACGGTGACACTGTTTGCCGCCAGAACTTCCAAAGCGGTGGCGAAAGCGGGTTCCGACAAGGCGTGCGTGTCTTTGGCCAGGAAAAGTGGGCCCTCGATACCTTGCTGCCGGCGATAGTCACAAATCGCTTGGCTGATGGCAAGAATATGAGCTTCGTTGAAGGAATCGGAGAAGGCCGAGCCGCGATGCCCTGAAGTTCCGAATGCAACCCTCTGCGCAGTCACAGCGGGATCGGGCCGCCCGGTGTAATAGGCAGTAACCAACCGGGCAACATTGACCAGCTCCGAAGGTTCAGCAGGCAGACCCGCCCGAGGGTGTGTCATATCGTTTAGTCCTCCTTCGACTCGTGAACTCGACGCTTTGTGCCAAGCCCCGGGAGGATCTCAAATTCCAGATCAACTTCAGGATCGTCGCTAGGTTGGCCCAAATCCGTTAAGTTGAGAGTCGAGAGCTGACACTCGAGAGTCCAGACCAGCCATCACTAATCGCTGCTTACGCGTACTTGCTCTTCTGTACTTGTCACTCGTCACTCGTCACTGGCCTTCCGTTCAGGCCCGCGTCAAGAAGATAGGCAGGCCCAGCTTGTGCGCGTAATTGGGGCGGTAGCGCCGGGTGTTATACATGGTTTCAACGTCGACCTTGCGCGGCCCCAGCTTGGGATCGGGAATCGGCACGACGGCGTAGCAGCCCTGGCCGACGGCCATCATCACGCCGTGCTGGCCCTTTTCGATGCAATCCATGGCCATGCCGGCAAATGTCGAAGCCACCAGCTTGTCGACAAAGTCCGGGTTGCCGCTGCGCAGGTCATAGGTTAGATCACTGACAAAGGTGTTTTCCCCGGTGGCCTCCTTGATCTCGTCGCTCAAGTCTTCGCCCGTGTTGGCTTTCTTGCGGTGGCCGAACGCATCCGCCTCGCCGTACTCGCGGACCTGGTAGCCCTCCCACCGGGCGCCTTCCGAGAGGATGAGCAGCGCGTAATTGCTGGGGTTTGCTTTCTTGTCCTCCATCAGAAGTTCGATCATGTGCTGGAGGTTGAACTCATACTCCGGAATGGCGCACCGCAGGGAGGTAACGTAGGCGGTGTACAGCGCGGTGTAACCGGCGTCACGCCCGAAGATGCGGAAGATCCCGATGCGCTCGTGCGAGCCCGCGGTGGTGCGCTGCCGGTCGATGGCTTCCATGGCGCGCGTCACCGCGGTGGAAAACCCGATGCAGTACTCGGTGCACGGCACATCATTGTCCATGGTCTTGGGAATGGCGATGACCTTCGCGCCTTCCTTGTTCAGCCGTGCGGCATAATTCAGCGTATCGTCGCCGCCGATGGCGATCACGTAGTCGAGCCCAAGCTTTTCGATGTTCTTCAGCACTTGCGAAGTAACGTCATAGACCGTCGACGTCACGCCCATCTTGGTGCTCTCGCTTTTCGGGAAATTACCGCCCTCGCAGCTCGCCGGCAGTTCTTTCATCTTGGCCGGATTGGTGCGCGAAGTGTGCAAATAAGTTCCCCCCGTGCGGTCGATGGACCGCGTGTTCTCGCGGTCCAGCGAAACAATGTAACGCGCACGGCTCGCCACGTCATCCAGGTCGACGTGTGTCAGCCCTTCCCACCCGCGGCGTATGCCGATGACCTCACAGCGGATTTGGCTGCCCTGATACACTATGGTCTTGATGACAGAGTTCAGCCCAGGTACGTCACCGCCTCCAGTAAGGACGCCGATACGCTTATTAGCCATTATTGCTCCTTCTACACCGGGATTTGATGTCTAAACGCGGGTCTCCATTTCAGGCTTCGCGAGTGACCGCAACCCAAAGCCATAGCGGCCACCTTGAACGTTTCCACCCTATATTCTGCCAATGCAAACGCGAAAAGTAATGTGCCGTACTGCCTTTCGAAAACATCACGCTAGTCCCGTGACCGCCTGACGAAGTCCCGAGCCCGTTCTTCCCATCCGTCAGATGATCCCGCTTTGCGGGAGTTGACTGCGAACGCTTCCGTAAAGCACCCAACTAGGCGGGCACGGGACTAAACCCCTCACCCCCAGCCCCCGAAGCTCTTCAGTTGAGAGGGGCTTGGTCGTAACCTCGAGCTTTATGGGACTGGCACTGTTTGCATTGGTCACTCCGCGACCCCCTTCCTTTTACAACCCCGATAAACCAGTATAGGCCCAAACAAGTTGATTCTGCACCGCCGTCTTGCGCAATGGAGAGAGCGTCGCGCGTAGCGTCCCCCGCGGCCGGTGCCGTAGGCGTGTAGCGCAGACCTCGCTTTTCGGAGCCAGGTAGCGCAGGTCCCGCTCTGTGGACCTGCGGCTTTCCCAGACCTTGGGGCCTTGTAGGGCCGGGGCTTGCCCCGGCCTCCTGAGGGGCGGCCCAAGATCACCGATCGAGCCCTCACCGCCAGTGCCGCTGCGTGATCAAATGTAGAAATTCGAAAGGCCGCCCCAAGGGGCGGCCCTACACAAAACAAAAAATCTTTGCTAAAAAAACAAGAAATTACGATATTGCATTGCAGGTCCCGTCCCGCAGAGCGGGAGACCTGCGGCTTTTCCAGATCTTGGTCCCACGTAGCGCAGGTCCCGCTCTCTGGACCTGCGGCTCTTCCAGACCTGGGTGCCATGTGGCGCAGGTCCCGCTCTGTGGACCTGCGGCTTTTCCAGACCTTGGTGCCAGGTAGCACAGGTCCCGCCTTGCGGGGCAGCCGCGGCGACCCGCTACAGGGCCCGAGGTAAAGCTCGGCCTGTCCGTCTCAAATCAAAAGGGGAAGAATGGTAGCCCTGGGGAGATTCGAACCCCCGACCCACGGTTTAGGAAATCGAGACGTTGGGGCGGACGGTTTTTTAGACCGTCGCCCTACATATTCACGCCTCTCTGGCCTGCACGGCTATCCCTTCTCCGCTGGCCCAGTAAGGAAGCAAGCGTAGCGCGGACCTGTTTTGTAGGTCCGCGGCTTTTCGCGCCCGCCAGCGCTCGTGCCGTTCCAACTTGATTCACCTATGCATTACAGCTACGTTCTGCTCAGTTCCAACGACGCAGAGGGGGGCGATTCCTCCGTCCCAGGCGGGCAAAACCTGGCGGACGCAATTTAGCCAAGAA